>Ga0268282_1000580_pt1 | contig 18345 bp, 16 predicted proteins | sample saktaG_12_FD_190133 | JGI IMG/M metagenome (GOLD analysis project Ga0268282, IMG submission 190133) | Saline water microbial communities from Sakinaw Lake, British Columbia, Canada - sak_2011_5_24_120m | ecosystem: Environmental > Aquatic > Non-marine Saline and Alkaline > Saline ...
GTTTGGGTTATTAAAGTGTCTTACTCATCCTCCTTGTAAATCGGCTTCTCCGGCACCAGATAGATCGTCCAGAAGACCAGCAGTGTGATAATCACCTTGACCGCGATATTGGTAAAGAACATCTCTCTCATGGCCGTCACGCTGATGATACCGGAGAAGGCGATGAGCGGGAAGAGCACGCTATCGACGGGGATAGAGATGGAGTTGGAGACAAAGACTCTGCTCCACTGCGGTCGATTCCTGCCAATGCCCGTGGTCCACAGCTGATAAACGTAGGTGTCGACGAGTTCGGCGATGAGCGCGGTGATGATGGAGCCGAGCACGATCCTGAGCTGGAGCGAGAATATGGACTGCCACCACGCGCCACCTTCCGCGGGGCTGATGATGCCGAAGAGGAACTGCCAGGCGGCTTGACCGCCCGCCTCGGCCCAGCTGGGCTCTGCGGGCAAGACCACCACGAGCTGGAAATAGAGCGCGGCACAGAGATTGATCGCCGCAGCCAGCCAGATGGTGGTGATGGCCGCCTTCTTGCCGAGCTGCTTGTGGATCAGGTCACGCCAGGTAAAGGTGAGTGAATAGATGAACCCCGCGTCCATCACGAGCTTGCCAAAGAAGGTGACTTTGGTGGCCGCGACGTTGCCGGCAAATGAGAAGAACAGGTAGAATCCGCAGAGTATGATGGTGGCCTGCGTCTTATCTATAGTGAATACCGGCTCCCGGGCGCGAATTTTACGGGGTACCGCTCGCCAATCTACTGCAGCCATTTCCGTTTCAGTTCTCCCAGGGTGCCGTCACGAATGGACGCCCGTATCAGCTCCATGAGCCGGAGCATGAAATGAAGATTATGCATCGAGGCCAGCCGGAAATACGCAAGCTCGTTGACGGTGTACAGGTGCCGCAAATAGGCGCGCGAGTAGCGCTCACAGGTAGGGCAGGTGCAGCAGGGCTCGATAGGGCTGGGGTCTGCCTTGTACTTCCCTGATTTGATGCTTATCCTGAACTTGTTCTCCCGTGTACCGCCCGAATCGGGCGAGATGAACAGGTTACCCCGCCGTGCGAGTCTCGTCGGCGCGACGCAGTCGAAGCTATCGATCCCGCGCTCCACGCACGCGAAGATATCCTCAATCTCTCCGATACCCAGGAGGTGTCTGGGCCGCTCGTCCAACCGGGGAATGACCCACGCCAAAACCTGATGCATGTCGCTCTTGGAGTTGCCGAGCGAGCCGCCGATGGCAATACCGTCGAAGGGCAAGGCGGTGATGAACGCCGTGCTCTCGCGTCGTAGATCCTCGAACCAGCCGCCCTGAATAATGCCGTAGATCGCCTGGCTCCGGTCATGGTACTGCAACGAGTGCCCGGCCCACTCGTGAGTTCGTTCCATCGCCTGCCGGGTGTACTCGTAATCGGAGAGGGGCGAGGTGCACTCGTCAAACGCCATGATGATGTCCGAGCCGAGATTGGATTGGATCTCCATCGAGGTTCGAGCGTCCAGGAAGCGCCACGCACCGTCGTGGGCGGACTTGAAATGGATTCCTTCGTCCGTAATCCTGGTCAGGTTCTCCCGCTTCTCTCTGGTCGCTCTGCCGTCAGGGAAGATGCTGCCGATCTTGGAGATGTTGTGCTCACGGCCGAATCCCAGCGAGAAAGCCTGGAAACCTGCGGAATCAGTGATGATGGGCCGGTCGAAGCCCATGAACCGGTGCAGACCGCCCAGGTCCTTGATGAGCTCGTCTCCCGGCTTTATATGGAGATAATACGCGTTGGCCAGAACGCACTGCGCGCCCAGGGCGGTTACATCGTCAGAACCCAGAGCGCGTACCGAGGCCAGCGTAGCTACGGGCACGAAGTATGGCGTCTCGATGCAGCCACGGCGGGTTTTGATCACGCCCAGCCGCGCTCTGCTCGTTTCATCCTCGTGTAATACGGTGAACTCAAACGCTGCCATCGCTCTCTCTCACTCGCCAGCTCGTGCGTTATTTCAGCTTTTTTACCCCCCCGTTCTCTCGTGAGGCCTCTATGCTATGCTATATATCTAGTTAGTGGTTGAAAGTTATAGAATCGTTAGTTAGTTAGTTAGTTAGAATGACACAGGTGACTCTTGTACACCAGCTTCTCACGGCAGTCGATAACCTTGTCTGGGGTCCGGTTATGATGGTTCTGCTCATCGGGACCGGTCTGTTCCTCACGATCAAGTTACGGGGACCGCAGGCGCGTAAATTTTGGGACGCCCTCAGGCTCATACTCCAACCAAGAGCCGAGGGCGAAGGGGACATCTCACCCTTTCGTGCGTTCATGACCTCACTCTCGGGTGCCATCGGCACGGGCAATATCGCCGGCGTGGCCACGGCAATCTCGCTGGGCGGGCCTGGCGCGCTTTTCTGGATGTGGCTGACTGCACTCGTGGGCATGGCGACCATGTTCGTCGAAGCCACACTCGCCATCCATTTCCGTGAAGAACTGCCCGACGGCACTATGATCGGCGGCCCGTTCTATTATCTCGAGCGTGGCTTGAGCAATCCGCGCGTGGGCCTGGCGCTGGGCATGGTCTTTGCCACCTGCTGCGTCTTCTCGTCCTTCGGAATCGGCAATATGGCCCAGGCAAACTCGTTATCCCTCGCCGTAAAGGATACGTTCAACATCCCCGGGATCGTCACGGGCTTGCTACTAGCTTTGGTAGTGGGGCTCGTGGTCATTGGCGGTATAAAGAGACTGGGCTATGTGGCCGGGAATCTGGTGCCGTTCATGGCTGCTCTTTATGTCTCAGCGGCCATGGTCGTTTTGCTACTGAACTTTGAGGAGGTGCCAGGAGCTTTCTTGCTCATACTTGAGCGCGCCATATCAGGCCAAGCAGCGGTTGGCGGATTCGCCGGGGCTACCGTGGCTCAAGCCGTGCGGTACGGCATCGCCCGCGGGGTCTTCTCCAATGAAGCCGGTATGGGCAGCACGCCCATGGCGCATGCCATAGCAAAGACACCCTACAGTATCCGGCAGGGCTTGATTGCCATGCTGGGGCCGTTCGTTGACACTATCGTGATCTGTACGATGACCGGGCTGGCCATCGTCTCAACCGGCGCATGGGAGACCGGTAAGACCAGTACCTCGCTGAGCATCCATGCCTTCAACTCACAGATCGGCTATGCGGGCGATTTGGTGATAACCTTTGGCATGGTGCTGTTTGCCTTTACCACCATACTGACCTGGTCATTCTATGGTAAGCAGTGCCTCGCGTACTTCGTGAAAAAAGTCTCAGAAGATCCTGGATTCTACCAGTTCTTCCTCCGGGGATACTATGCTGTGTTCCTCGTGGGTATCGTCATCGGTGCCGGTGTGGTGGACCTTCCAGGGGCGGCTACCTATCTTGAGGATATCTGGCTCTTCTCTGATATCACCAATGCGCTCATGGCAATTCCCAATTTGATCGGACTACTTCTGTTGAGCAAGATCGTGGTGAAGCTGTTCACGGATTATTTCAAGGTCTGATTCTTGACGTGAGGTGGAAACCAGCGCCGGTAGGAGGATGCTCCGCCGGGGATTTCCTCTCGTATTTACTGGTAAAAATGACCTAAATAAGCGATACTAGCGGTTTTTATCCATTTTTATGGATCAACATGCGGCTATTTAAAGTTTAAACGGGAAATAGATCTTTTCTTACCTATTCAGGTCCTTCTGAGCCGCTTTATCTTCCGCTTTTGTTGCTTCTTCCGCCGCCGCTTACGGCAAGGCGAAACCGACACCAAAAGACAAACGCGGGAAGATGGGTAAGCCCAAAGATGGCAAACGTGAAAGGTACATTCCATTGCCCGGCGAGCTACTGGCTGATCTCTACTCGTTCATTGTCGATTCGCGGATAGAACCGAGCGAGCGCATCTTTAACTTTACAACAACCAGAGCTTATCAACTCGTGAAGCGATATGCTAGTCTAGCGGGGGTAGAGTGTGACCGAGAAGCGGGTATCCATCCTCACCTCTTCCGGCATGGATTCGCGGTTAATTTCTTGAAGCAGACCCATAACTTGGTGGCACTGAAGGAGCTGCTCGGTCATACGTCAATACTTAGGACGATGATCTATCTTCGGCTAGCCCAGGTAGATCTTCGGGAAGCGATGGATCAAGTAAACTTCTACGTGTAAAGCGACTATTAGTATGTGACCCCGGTCCTTCTTGCACGAAGAATGAAAGGAGACGAAGCGGTCCTGGAGATATGTTATGAATGTAGTACAAGTTGGAATAAGACCAGATATTCAGATAAGGGGCATAACTGCCGTATATCCCAACTCCAACGTCGGATATTTTTCCACGCTATCTAATCTATTCTATTATCAAGTCATAATTGCTATATAAAATAAAGCGTAAATCTCGCGCAGCCAGGGCTATCATCTGAGAACGTTTTGAACACCAAATCCCATCGTCTACTACCCTACTTTTCCTCACCTCCAGAACAGCGGAACAAAACCGTTGAAGCGAATCAGCATCGGTATACTTGGTATACTTGGTATCCTTGAAAGGGGTGAAGGCAGCCAGAAAATTAAAATCTCTTCATACAAAAGGCGTGAGCGTTAATCTAAGCGTATCTTCGGTAATGACATTCTCCAGGCAATGTAACTTCGTGTCTGGGCGATTGCAATAGAGGACGACACTCCTATCGAGTACGGCCAACTTAAAGCGCGTTGTTACCATTTGACCCAATCCGGAACTCAGTGCGCTCTCGGTCGACATGCCAAACACTCCCACATTTCCGGCTTCCCGCAATTCCGCTATCCAATACGAGAATAATTCTAACGCTTCTTCAAGGTTGCCCAGCGTTTTCAAACGATATTGGAACTCTAACAAATCCGTTCCGATAATGACCATGACAGGCGGTTCTAAATGAGCAATGAAATCGGCGAACCGTGGAAAATCTTCATCCATTGATAGACCGTCCAAAACCTTAACGTTCTCTCGTGCCTCTTTCTCCCACCGCTCGGTCGCAGAGTCCTTGGTGCTAATAACTTCTCCCCCGCACCACATGCACCCTTCAGCCCTTGCTTTTCGTATCTCAAAGACCGTAAGATACTTTAGATAATCCTCATCCTTCACAAACGGCATGATACCACGCCGTAACCGCCGTTCATCCCAGCCACTGCTCGGGATTACCACGCAATGAGTACCCTGCTGTACGCTGTTGATAATCATGTGCGCGATGATCGATTGGTATCCCAGGAGGGATAAATCGTCTCCGTATTCTATAATGGCCGTGCTTCCCTTACTTAATCCGCCGTCCAAAATCACGTCTAATTCCAAACAACCCGTAGAGAGATGCGTGGGGGTATTCTGTATAGTCTCCACTCTTCTTGGCTTCTCCACTCTCCTGCGCTCGAATGGTGGGAAAAAACGAAATCGACCATCATCCAATGTAAAGCCATAGCGATGTTGATCGACTCTGACGCCTCTTAACTTTTCTAACCGCATTTCCCGGCCTCTCCGATTATCTACGGATATTCGGCTCATTTCTATTATGCCATCAACGAGGTAATCGAGCTGGGTTGTAGCCATTCTTTCTGATATGAGTATCAAATTCATTTTGTATTGTGTGGCATAATTTCGTACCATAGTGGTGATTCCGGCTTCCAGTTCCTCGATCTTCCCCTCTTTCTCTTCTGAGGTTATCGCTTCCCAGCTATCAATAACGAGTGTCGCGGTTTTTTCTGCCTCGCCCAATTTCTCGTACAGAACGTCCGAGAAAGACCGTAAGCCCGTAAAGCCTTTCTGTGACGGATACAGCTTCGTTGCATCGATCACGCTGATAGCGTCTGCACGTTTTTCCAGCCAGGGTAATTGCGTGTACAAAGCGGGCAGCGAGACCCGCGTTGAAAGGTAAACGGCATTTTCGCCCCCGAACTCGTTGAGTATCTCAAAAGCGAGCATGGTCTTTCCGGTGCCTGGCGCACCCTTTATCAGAAGCGAATAGCCCGCACCCGGCGATAGCGCCGCCCGCAATTCCGGTGGAATTCTACTGATCATAGTACGTGTGTATACATAGTTCCAGAGTATTATAAAATCTGCCGTAAAAAGTGCTCTACACTTTCATGCATGCATGATTCTGCGCGTGTAAACGCTCGGAAGTAGTAGTGTGGTCGAGTTATCTGGTCTGTTTTTTAGTTTAATATGCTCATCCATAAACGCTTCGTTTTCTTGGGTTCGTTAGGTTTGGTTAGGCGAAGATGATTTTGGTTGCCATTAAGTTGGCTGAAGTTTTTTAGGTTAACCTTAGGGGTGCATCTTTAATGTTCGCTCCGCTTCTAAGCCCTGATTTGATAAAATAAGGCTTGTGTGTAAGGGTCATAGACTATTTTTTATGCGCGAAATTCCCGCTGATTTTGAGCATGAATTTGTGGTGGCGGTGTGGAGCTATACATCCCGAAAGGCGATGAATCTTCAGTTTAGTAATCGAAACACCATTTGTCAAAGCGGCGTCCCGTTCAAAAACCCCCGGAGCAGCGCAGGCCATAACCCCTTCCAGAACAGCATCTTCAGTTCATACACGCCTTCCACGCCCCTCTTCTCAGTATAAAAGCCCGCTTTCTCAAAGACCCGGAGCATCGCCTTGTTATCCATCAGCACGTCCGCAGTGAAACCAAGAAGACCCTGTTTCTTCGCCAGGTAGGTGAGATACGACAACAGTTCCGTGCTGATTCCCTGGTTATGATAATCGTCACGTACGGCGAATGCGACATCCGCAGTGTACGTTGTCTCGTTTATCGCATACTGCCCGAATCCCACGAGTTCTTCGTTCTCCTCCTCTTCCAGCACTGCAAGTATCACCATCTGTTTCGAATAATCAATGACGACAAATTCCTGCAAGCGATCATGCGGCATATCTTTGCGCGAAGAGATAAACCGGTGATAGAGCGTATCGTCCGAAAGAGAATAGAAGAAATCTTTTAGGAGCGGCTCATCACTTATCTTCACCGGTCTCAGCTTGATCTCAAGGCCAGTCTTGGTGGTTCTGTAGGTCTCTAAGTCTTCCGGATACTCACCTCGTGCACCTGATATAAACGCCTGATCGCTAAAGATAATATTCAGTTTCTTCGCTTCTTCTATAAGCCACTGTCTGAATTTGGGGTGTGCTATCGCGATCAAGCCCATGGCGCGCTCTCTGATGTTCTTTCCGTGCAGATAGGCTATCCCATACTCGGTCACGACATACTGGACATCGCCCATATTGAGCGTGACACTGGCACCCTCCGTGAGAAAGGGCACGATCCGTGAGACGGTACCGTCCGCTGCGGTTGATCGGAGGGTAAGTATCGTCTTCCCGTTACGCGCTAAAACAGCACCACGCATAAAATTAGCCTGACCCCCGATTCCACTGTAAAATACCTTCCCAATGGATTCCGCAGTCGCCTGCCCCGTAAGGGTGATCTCAAGCGCACTGTTTATCGCCGTCATGTTGTTATGCTGCGCTATAATCAGCGGATTGTTCGTATAGTCCACCGTCCTGAACTCGATACCGGGGTGATCGTGGAGATAATCATAGGTCGCCTTTTTGCCCATACAGAACGTTGCTACGGTCTTTCCCCGATTGATGCTCTTCTCGCTATTGTCAATAACACCCTGTTTCATCAACGCAACGAGGCCGTCGCTCAGCAGTTCCGTATGTACGCCAAGATGCTTTTTCTTGTGGAGATTCGAAAGAATCGCATTTGGTATACTGCCGTAGCCTACCTGAATGGTATCTCCGTCTTGAATGAGACGCGAAACGTATTTCCCGATCAGCGATGTGATCCCCCCTTCTACCTCTGCACTATATTCCAATAAGGGTTCATCGTATGGGCGGATAAAATCCACATCGTCAATGTGAATAAAGCTGTCGCCATGCACCCGCGGCATATACGAGTTGACCTGTGCGATAACTATTGCGGCTTTTTCTACCGCAGCCTTCACTATATCCACACTCACACCCAGGCTCACATAACCGTGTTCATCGGGTGGCGAGGTCTGCACGAGCGCGACATCAATCGGTATAGTCCTGCGATAGAACAAATCAGGGACCTCAGATAGGAATATGGGAGTGTAATCGGCAAAGCCTTTATTTACCGCGTCTCTGGTACTATCGCCAACGAAGAACGAGTTATGCCGGAAATTATCCTTAAATTTCTCATCCATATAGGGCGCGACACCGAGCGTCCAGACGTGGAACACTTCAGCATCAAAGAATGCCTTTGGATGTGATTCCGCATACTGTATGAGCGCACGAACGAGATACTGAGGCTCGCCGCAGCCGGTACCGATAAAAATGTGCGCACCGCGATGAATATGAGCGAAGATCTTCTCTTCGGAGACAAACTTTTCGGGGTATCTCGTCCTCATTCCCTCCAATACGTTATGCCCTTTCTCTTCTAAATCCATCTCCATCCACAGCACTCCTTTTTCTTTTCCTTCTCTCTTTTAGTACATCACAACATTTCGTGGATAAAAAGTTTGCGGATCAACGTAAACACGATTCAAGACCGATAGTACGTTCACATCGTTTATTAACTCTCAGATGAAAACGTCCCAATGAGCACTGTTTGCGAAGCTACGCGGGATTATCCTCTGAGGAATGAAAGCAGAGCGAAATAAAAGTGGCACTTCTCCCGATTTAGGATAGGATTGATAGGTGAAGAAACGTACAATTGAAGTTCTCTCGTCGTGAAATCCCTGATCAGAGCCTGTTTCATCCCAACGCAGGATCGCTGATTTTGTGAGAATCTGGCAACTTTGGGGTGAGTGAGACCTCAGCACCGATCTCTACGACATGCTCGAGTGGTATACGTACGCTTAGGTCAGTTGTCACCGGATAAATCCATGGAGACAAATACGGCAAAACGAGCGAAAATCAACCCCTTCCCGGACAGCGAAAAGATGCCTTTTCGTGGCCTATTTTCGCCAAATAACGTACCCAGCTGGAGTTTTATTTTCTCTGTTCGTTCCTAAATCGGGAGAAGAACCGTAAAAGTAAAAGAAAAACAGGGCTTATTAAAGAGCCCTGTCTAATTCCTCGACTGCCTCGGGGTTTGCAAGCGTTGATATATCGCCCACCGGCTCACCCCGCGCCTTAGCCTTTATCACCCGTCGCATGATCTTACCGCTTCTGGTCTTTGGCAGATCCTCCACGAAGCTCATCTCGTCCGGGACCGCGATCGGACCGATCTCCTTCCGCACCCAGGTCTGTAATTCATCTTTCAACTCCGCTGAGGGCGCCTGCCCCTTCTTGAGGATGACATATATCCGTACCGACTCACCCTTCAATTCGTGGGGTATGCCAACAGCCGCTGCCTCGGCAACTGCTGGGTGACTGACGAGCGAGGATTCGATCTCAGCGGTCCCTATCCAGTGCCCTGAAACATTAACGACATCATCTGACCTGCCTTGGATCCAGAAGTAGCCATCGGTGTCCTTTCTAGCAACGTCCCCTGCAAGATACACGCCCGGGAACCTGCTCCAGTACACGTCTTTATACCGCTCCGGATCACCGTAGAGCGTTCTGAGCATAGCAGGCCACGGTTTCTTGATTACCAGATATCCGCCTTTGTTCGTGACGGATTGACCATCCTCGTTGAAGATGTCAGCATCAATCCCCGGTAACGGCCGCGTGGCTGATCCCGGCTTCAGGGGCGTGATCGGTAGGGGTGATATGACAGGATTATGTCACTATCAAACGCGAGTTTGGCAGAGATAATAATTAGCCGTAGAATTTCCAACATGGGCTACAATCAGTGCTCATGGCACACTACCAGCTGATACGGTCTGGTTGAAGGCTGCGGATTTAATGGACAGTGTTACGCCCGGTGCGACGAACGTACTGCTTGGGAAGTTGACGATCAGAGGGGACGCTGAAGGGAGTTGAGCGATTACCGCAGTGGTTACAACGATGGACGATGATGATGGCTATCCGATTAATCCTTTGGTAGATCCAGGGCAATTGACGGTATCATCAATTGTTCCACTACCAGGATACGACACCCCACGGACGGATCCGGACGTAGACGGACGGTATGAGGATCTCAACGGTAATGGCAGGAAGGACTTCGATGATGTTGTACAGGTCTTTAACCACAGGGAATGGAACGAAACGAACGAGCAAAATTCGTTATTTGACTTCAACGGCAACGGACGACTCGACTTTGATGACATCGTGCAGCTGTTTAAGGAGGTATAGAATAGCACCTACTTCGATAACTCGTTCGTGGAGTGGACATCAACGGCAAGCGGCACGAGGGGCGGATACCGGCGAATAAGCTATTCTGAGACCGGGGGCCTCACCGAGCAGAACAAAAATAATCAGCACATAAGACTAAATTTTTGCTCCGCCGGGGATTTGAACCCCGGTCAAGGGCTCGAGAGGCCCTTATGCTTGGCCGAACTACACCAGCGGAGCAGAACCTTCTTCAAAAAGAAAGCCGTCCTAAGTATATATTCCTTTTACAGCCTTCAGGCTTTTATCGTCTCGTACTCAGCACGGCACGGATCTTGAATTGAACGCGCCGCTCTCAGACCAGCTCTTTGAACCGCCGGTCGAGGAACGCGTCGCAGACCTCTTTTGGATCGCCGCGCATAATCACACGGCCTTCATCGATGAGGATCGCTTCATGCGTCAACTCACGGATGACCTCAAGCTGGTGGCTCACCACGAGGATCGTGGTCGCGAACTCCCGGTTTAAATCCTTCAACGCGTTGGTCACGATCCGGAGCGATATCGGGTCAATATCGCCAAATGGCTCGTCGAGAAGCAGGATCTCGCAGTTCGAGGCCAGTAACGACGCGATGGCAAGCCGTATCTCCTCACCCATGCTCGTCTCAGAGATGTACCGCCCAAAGATCTCGTTCGGGAGATTCATTGCCCTCAGGTATGGTTGTGCGGCTGTGAACGCCTCTGCCGCCGGCAATTTCGGGAAGAGTGTCTCCAGAATGTTGATATCGAGTCCGATCTCCTTGAGCCGCCCCCTCGCTTCCTCCTCCGGCATATCTGCCAGTCGGAGTAGCACATCAAGTGTTACATCGCTGATCTCGTACTCCCTCGCCGTCTCCAGTGCCTGCTTGATCATCTCGAACTTCTTCAGCCCGATTCGCTGCGCGAAGAGGTCCTGCACGAGCTGATGCGGCGGCAGTGCGAACTCCTGATGTATGATGCCCAGCTTGCTCCGCGCTTCGATCGAGCGCCTCCCGTATTCCGCAATGTTCGCAAAATCGACGCGACCGATCCGTATAAGGATATGCCCTCGGTCAGGGCTCTCAAAACCGCCCAATAACCGCATGAAAACCGTTTTACCCATGGCCGACGGCCCTACAATACCTACGATTTCGCCCCGGGGGATCTTGACAGACACATCCTGCATCTCAATGGTGCGCATGAGCGTATGGCTCGTGATCATATCGTACCGCTTCCAGACATGGTCGAGCCAGACCATTGTGTGTCGTTCATCCGCGATGGGCGCTAAGGGTTTGACGGGCTCGAGCGGCTCCAGAAACTTCGTGATGATCCGTTCCGGATCGCCTTCATCCACGATTCGACCGTGCTCCATCATGATCACACGATCGCAGAGATACCGATGTACATCAGGCATATGCGAAACGAGCAATATACCCAGATTTGTCCGTTCTTTCACCCGTTTCACACTATCGAGCAGATATTTGCGCGTAAGGGGGTCGGACATCGTGCCCGGCTCGTCGAGCAGTAATAACGAAGGCTCTTTTGCTAGTTGCCGCGCAAGCAACACCCGCTGCTTGTCCCCACCACTCAGGATGGTGTAGAGATGATTCCATTTATCACGAAGACCGACAAGGTCGAGGATCTTGAACGCATCCTGCTTCAGCTCTTCGTACTCGTCCTCGATCGTTGGGACCTCCTCAAGACCCGTCTGCTTCGCTCGCAGCCGCTTGATTACATTATCGATCACTGAGAGGTTGTAGAGTGCGAACGAGCGCTGGAGATGGAATGCGGTCTTATCCCGAAGCATCCGGAAATCCGCGTAATCTGAATCGGGCGTCACACATGTACCCTCCAATTCGATGAACCCCTCGTCGAATCGTTCATAACCGCGAAGCATGCGGAGCAACGTCGTCTTGCCCGCGCCACTCTGGCCGATGATGCCTACTGTCTCGCCTTCGTTGAGCTCGAACGAGACATTGTCGAGCGCTACTAACTCCTTTTCCACATTGGATAACGTATATCGCTTACAGAGCCCGTGAACACGTAATAATGCCCCCATCTTTCATCTATCTCCGCTTCGTCTTTTAGTGCTACGTAAGTTTAGTATAACTGTCCTTGATAAAGTATTATCGAATTGATTCGGGTTCTGAAGGTGGCATGATAAGGGCAGGAATCCGGGGGTTCGGAGCGATCTCATGTTCGTGTGGGAGCAGCGCGGTACGTGCGTGGGCCCAGCGCGCCATCGCGAGCGTGTGTGCCAAGCTGGGTCTCGTTCACGGCGTGGATCAGTTCGCCGAAGAGTCCGTTACCGCAGGATCTGGATTCGCCTATTTCCGGCTGTACGGCGCACCACCCGGAAAACGGATGTACCGGTACACCTACACGGATGGCGATTTGAAGGAGCTAGCTGCACGAGAAATGCATGGAACTGGAACAGGTCTCTGTGCTCTTCAATAACGAACGAGACGATGTACGAGGATGCGTTGCGGTTTGTGAGGCTGATCGAAGAGTAAGCTGCCGTAATTACCCGAGAACTCCAGACGAAGCCTCCGATCTAAACGCGGAGTTTCTTCGCCACGTCCACCAGGTACTTGACCATACAGGCGTGCTCAACCGAGCTGAGAATAACGAACGCTTCATCGACCGTGGCACCGCGTGCGAACACGCCATGACCCTGCACGATGATACCTTTGTGGTCGCGGAGCGCGTCCGACGCGTTTCGTGCTAATTCCTCGGACCCAACACCGCCCCGCACTAGCGGTATCTCATGCAGCACGTAGAGGCTCTCGGAATCTTCAGGCACGAGCTGCTCGCCCGGCTCGAAAAGCATCGACATCGCGACCGCGTAATTCGAGTGCCCGTGGAGAATGGCGAGCGCAGAGGTCGTCCGGTAAATCGCACGGTGGACATTGACCTCTGTTGATGCGATAACGTCGAGCTCATCGGGTGTCGCACGGTCAACAGGAACCGTCACAATCTGCCCTTCCAGCTCGTCGAGCATGCTCCCGGTCGTACTGATGAGCATCTGATCGCCCACGCGTTTGCTCACGTTCCCGAAATGCGAGTGCGCAAGCCCGGCCGCCACGATCTTCTTCCCGTATTTGATCAGCTCCTCCATCTCGCTTGCTTTATACTACTACGGACGTATCGAAAAGCCTTTTCATCTTTGACGCTCGCTGATCCGTGCCTTTTGGCGTGCCTGCTCATACAGTTCCTGATACTGCCGGAAGTGCTCACGACCTTCGTCCGTTAAGTGTGATTCGTAATCCTGCAGTGCCGCCGTCACCCGGCGCTCGTTCAAGACAGAGAACACGGCAAGCGACCGCGCTGCCTGGTGCCGTACACTTGAATCGTGGTCGGAGAGCGCTGGAATAAGCGGTTCAAGTGCTTTGAAATCTCGGAGCGCGCCGAGTGCCCACGCAGCTTGCTCACGAACTTCAGCACGATCGTCTTTTAGCGCGTGTAGTAGCGGTGCAACCGCCGTGGGATCGCTGATATTGCCAAGCGCCCACGCAGCTTTCCGACGAATGTCCCACCGATCGTTCGTTAGCGCTCGAATGAGTGGCTCGACCGCGGACGCGCCGAGGTTTCCGAGCGTATAGGCCGCCCTCCGCCGCACATCCCAGTGCTCATTCGTCAATGCCTGCATCAGCTCGCCGACACGTCTCTCGCGATCTTTTGCGCCTTTCCGGGCCTTCAAGGCCGCATCTAAACGGTTATTCTCCTCTTCCTGAGCCATTTTCCCTCCTTTTTCCCTCCTTATGCTTGCAGATCGATGCCCAGCCGTTTAATAAACGAGGCGCAGAAATTCGGCTTTCCCCTCATCAGCTCCTCCTGAAGGCTTTCGATGATCTCTGCCTCAAGCTCTCTATTTCGATGTGCCGCAACCGAAAGGAGGTCATTATGGAATGTGAGGTCAAAAATCTCCGCACCCAGCGTGATGGTGAACCCAACTCGCTTTCTCGCGTTTAAATCACCTTCAACCCGATGTAACAGCTCATCCGTCAAGTTAAGGACGTCCCCGTGCTCAGGACTAAACGCTGTCTCACCGGAGACGATCTTGTTAATGTGAAACGGGGCACATCCCTCAGTCCGTATCGCCTTTCGGTTCGTCCAGAAGAAGCACCAGATCAATTTCCGGCGCACCGCCATGCCAGGATCAATGCTGAGCGATCGCATAGCCCCCGCCCCAGGTCCATCTAATCTAATCTACTCTACGAATAATAATTAATTAGTGCGCTCATTCTTGATATTTATTCGCATAGCGGCGCCTTATGGTGCGAAAACGTTACTACTGTGTGCAGCTATAAGCCTGGTGTCCATTGAGTGAGGAAATGAATGATGAGACGAGACACGCGCTCGGGGCACTTGCCCTTATCATAACGCTCATTGTGGCGCTCGCGGGCTGTGTGGAGCCTGAATCATCGGTGCCTGTTGTACCCACCGCACCACCCCGCCCGTGAATTGGCGATTCAGTACGGCTACCGGATCGTCAACGCTTACCCGCACGACCCCACGGCCTTCACGCAAGGCCTGGTCTGTGAGGACGGCTACTTTACTTCTACGAAGGAACCGGAGGGCGCGGTGAATCGAGACTGCGAAAGGTCGTCCGGGAAACAGGTGAGGTCCTTAAAGACTATCAACTGCCCGCGCGCTACTTGGGCGAGGGCATTACCATCTGGGACGATTCCATCATTCAGCTCACCGATCAGTCCCGGATCGGCTTCGTCTACGATAAAGAGACATTTCAGCTCAGTCGCACTTTCTCCTATGCCACCGATGGCTGGGGGCTCACTCACGACGGAAGGCACCTGATCATGAGTGACGGCACGGCGACGCTCCATTTCCTGGACCCGGAGACCTTCGAGGAGGTCATGCAGCTTGAGGTTCGTGATAACGACACACCTGTAACGCAGCTCACTCAACGAGCTCGAATTCATTAAGGGCACGATCTACGCGAACGTGTGACCGACCGATCGTATCGTGATGGTCGCTCGCGCCGGAAAGCGGGCAGGATGTTGGCTGGATAGAGCTCACCGGGCTCCTGAGCGATACGGGATACTATCGGCCAGTTGACGTGCTCAACGGGATTGCGTACGACGAGTCAACTGAGCGGCTCTTCGTCACCGGGAAGCTCTGGCCGCAGCTCTTCGAGCTCGACCTGGTGGAGAAGTAACCAGCCCGTCCGAGGCAATCCAAAGCTATTTAACTGCCCGCGGGGAACGGGATAGGTGAGTTCCATGGAGAAGTCCTATCGCAACCAATTGTTAGTTGGCATTATTGTCTTTCTCGTACTACTGGCCGTTGCTGTCGTCAGCATCGAGCTTATCGGCGATCGATCCGCCCGGAAGGGCGAAGTGGGCGCGGAATTACCGATTAAAATTGGAGTGATCTACAACCTGGCGGGCGCGCAGTCCTCGCTTGATACACCCTCAGCCAATGGCGCGCAGCTCGCGGTTAAGGAGCTGAATGCGCATGGTGGCATAGGTGAACGGGAGCTTCAGCTGGTACTTTATGACGGAAAGACTGACCCCCGCGCCATTGCGGATTGCGCCCGTCGCTTGACTGACACGGATCGTGTTTGCGCGATCATCGGCTTCAGCGATACCGATATGGTGCTCGCCGCCGCGCCGATTGCGGCCGAAGCAGGCACGGTCTTCATCACTTCGGGCGCCACCTCGCCGAAACTGCCCGGTGAAGTGCCGGAGTATCTCTTCCTTGCCTGCTTCGGTGATAATGTTCAAGCCGCTGCGGGTGCGGACTACGCCTATGAGTACAGGGGCTTGAAGACCGCGTACCTGCTGGTGGACGAGGATATGGAATACACGCGCCTCTTAGCCGCGTATTTCAAGGCACGTTATACCGAACTGGGTGGTGCGATTTTGCTGGAAGATTCGTTCACGGGCGGCAGAGCGAACTTTTCGGCGCAGATCGCGGCACTGAAGGGGCTAAACCCTGCGCCTGAGCTGCTCTATATCGCCTCCGGGCCGGATGAGATCGGCACGATTGTGAAGCAGTTCCGGGACGCGGGGATCACGCAGCCGATCTTCGGTGGCGATGCGTACGATACGCCGGAATTGGTGCGGATCGCGGGCGCGGAGACGAGCGAGGTTTATTTTACGACCCACGCGCTGCTCGACGAAGACACGGGCACAGAACGTGCCAGAGCATTCATCGCCGCGTACCGGACGGAATATGGCGTTGAGCCTGAAAATGCGTTCGCCGCACTGGGGTACGACACCGTGATGCTCTTAGCCGACGCGATCGATCGCGCCGGCTCGGACGACTCCGAGGCGATTCTGCAAGCGCTTCAGGCAACGAAGGACTGGGAAGGCGTTACCGGCTCGATCAGCTACGAGCAGGGGAGCAGAATACCCACAAAGGGCGTGACGATCGTCTCCGTGGTGAACGGAACATTCACGTACTCGGAGACGGTCATGCCGGAGAAGGTGCCCGCGCCATAGATAGAGCCACTTCCGTCGCAGTTGCACGGATCAGTCAGGTGCGAAGCCACTCACTATGTCTGAATTGATTAATCGTTTCGTTTCGTTTCGTTTCGTTTCGTTTCGTTTCGTTTCGTTTCGTTTCGTTTCGTTTCGTTTCGTTACGTTAGACTACCGTGAAATCTGGTCCAGTCCCAATCGTTTCAGCGTCCGCTCAGTGGGCACGCCGCTGTCGTCCCAGCCCCGCATCCGATAGTATTCGGTGCGTGTCTTCAGGAACTCCATGCGATCGACGATGCGCCCATTCGCCGGCTCTTCAAAGAACCGCTCGGGTAGCGTATCATCCTCTTTCGAGAGGCCTTCGCGGAGATTATAGAGCCGCTCGAGGTTCCAGATCCGCTCGCCAATCTGCATGAGGTCTTCCGACGTAAACGTCACGCCGGTTACCGCGCTCAGCATATTCGCGTACTCCTCCTCGCCGGCACCGAAGAACGCAAATTTGCAGACCACGAGCGAATCGACCGCGGCGAAGCGGTCCTGGAAGATCTTTGTATGCCCCGCCTTACCAGCCAGGGTGTAAGGGTCAATCGCCTTCGGCTTCCTCAGGATCTCCGGTGCGACGAGGTACGCTCGCGTATGGCACCCGCCACGATTCGAGGTGGCGTAGCTGAATCCCAACCCTTTCACGCCGCGTGGATCGTATGCAGGGAGTTCAAGCCCCTTTACCTGCATCGCCGCCTCAGGACGACCTTCTGACGCCGCAAAACGTTTTGACCCCGTACCGAGCCGCGCGCCCATTCCTTCGGTCTCGCCGATCAGTCGCGTAAACGCCACAAGTTCCGCCGGAGTGATTGCTTTATTTCGTAGCTCCGCGTAACAGCCCAGAACGCCGGCGACCGAGATGGTGTCCAGGCCGTAATCATTACAGAGCCGGTTCGCCTCAACGATCGCGTGGTATTCAGGATTCTGGATATTCGCGCTCATCAGACCGATGGTCTCGTATTCCGGCAATTCGTTCCCCTGTTCATCTTCACGCTTGCAGGCAATGGTGCAGGAATAGCAGGCCGTTCTGCGGGGCGAATACTGCTGCTCAATTGTCGTTGCAAAGAAGGGGGTGGGATCGAATGCCGGATCGAACGCGCGGAAATTCGCCGATGGTATGATCTTCATCCAGCTCGTGATCTTGACCAGAAAGGGCGTGCCGAAGACCGCGAGGCCCTTGGTAATCGTCGGACTCGCCACCAGGAGCCGATTGATCGTTTGCTTCTGCCGTTCGAATTCCTCATTGTCACAGACGTCCACGCTGCCTGTGCCTTTAACAACGACTGCTTTCAGGTTCTTTGAGCCCATGACCGCACCCACGCCGCCACGACCAAACGCATGTTTCGTATCCGCGATAATGGAAGCCAGGAGCACCTGCCGCTCGCCTGCTTTACCGATACAGGCGACGCTGCCCCGGGCGTTGAGCAGACGCGTGGTCTCCTTTACATTCGTGCCCCAGAGCTTCCCCGCAGGCTGCAGTGCAACGCGATCGTCATCTATCCCAATTATCACCGGATCGGCTGAGCGCCCGGTAATAACAACCGCATCATACCCTGCGCGCTTCAACTCGGGACCGAATGAACCCCCGCAGTTCGAATCGAAGATCGTTCCCGTTAATGGCGATTTCGTTGAGAGGGAGACGCGACCCGAAGCAGGTGCTCGGGTGCCCGTCAACGGCCCTGCGGCAAAG
>Ga0268282_1000585_pt1 | contig 18301 bp, 18 predicted proteins | sample saktaG_12_FD_190133 | JGI IMG/M metagenome (GOLD analysis project Ga0268282, IMG submission 190133) | Saline water microbial communities from Sakinaw Lake, British Columbia, Canada - sak_2011_5_24_120m | ecosystem: Environmental > Aquatic > Non-marine Saline and Alkaline > Saline ...
AGGCTTTGAAGGTTTCATCGTCCATCATCTCACAAACCACGGAGACTGGAGTAAGCCCCGCCATCTCAAGAAGTCCTATTGAAAGTTCTGTGTGTCCCTCCCGCTTGCCCAATCCTGAAGAGATAAGAAGTGGAATGTGCCCGGGTGTTCGGAAATTCAAGCCAAACGCCTGTGGGTTTGGCTCGGCTTTCGCGATGTAGGCTAGTTCCCGTATGGTGAGCGCCCTGTCTGTGTCGGTTATTCCTGTGAATGTTTTCCTGTGGTTTACGGTTATGGAAAAAGATGATTTTTCGTCGTAGGGTATGTCGTCGGCTTTAAGTTCCGGGAGGATTTGAAAGGATTTTGCTGCGGCTTGGTATATGTCTTGGATGAAGACTAGACTTAATTTTTCGGCTAAATCTTTTGCCAGGGCAGTGCATATCAATCCTCCCCCCTCGTTTCTCATCGTGCGTACGTGAGCTGGAGTGATTTTTTCGGCGGCGACTATAAGATCGGTTTCGTCTTCTCTCCCAGAGGAATCGTGCACGAGTATGAAAGAGCCGTCTTGAAGTGCCTTAAGCGATTTTTCTATGTTTTCCATGGTATTGTAGGTAATATGTAGGCAAGTATAAAAATACAAAAAAATGATTAGTTACCACAAAATGAGTAGGGATACTTTTCCTTTGCTCTCTTGGATGATTTTTTAATAGAAGGAGAAGCTAAGTTTGAAATGGGGTGATGTGGTCACAATCCACTTGGATCATGAGGGCGTGAAAAAAAATGATTAAAAAACCCATTTGCATCGGCACCGCAAAACCCCTAAAATTCATCTTCCCATGAAATTAAATAGGGTCAGAAATTCACGCCCTCACTATTTCTTTAAGAAATGATATAATATGACAGTGGACGCAAAAGACATACTATTGGACGAGGAAACCCTCTTTAGAAACGAAAAAGTTTTAACCCCCGGATACGTACCCGAAAACATACAACACCGTGACGAACAACTCAAGGCACTGTCATACGCCCTTAAACCCGGCCTTCGAGGACTAAACCCCATAAACACACTAGTGTACGGCCCTCCAGGGACCGGAAAGACCACCATAATAAAACACCTCTTCGACCAGGCTAACGAGGCTTCGGGAAAGATTGTCACAGTATACATTAACTGTGAAGACGCGAACACGCGTTTCGCAGTATTTGCGAGGATTCATGAAATGCTTTTCGGGACGAGTCCCCCGGACACTGGTAAACCCATTGAGTCGGTGAAGGAGAAGATTTTTTCGAAGCTTTTAAAGGAGGATAAGGGTTTAATTGTTGCCTTGGATGAATTGGATCAACTGTTCATCAAAAAAAACGTCGACAAGATTCTCGTGGATCTTTTAAAAGCACATACGACTTACGGTTTTGACAGGGTAGGTGTTTTCGGTGCCATGATCGACGAGAGGTTTATGGCGAAGCTTGACGACAAGACTAGGAGTGTTTTCAACCCAGAACGTGTTTTCTTTGAGCCTTACACTCGGGACGAGCTTTTCGAGATTTTGTCGGAGCGTGTGAAACATGCATATTATCAGGGAGTTGTGTCTAGGAAGGTTTTGGATTATATGGTTGATAGGACTTTTTCCCTTGGGGATTTGCGTATTGGAATTGATCTTTTAAGGCGGAGCGGGTTGGTCGCCGAGCGGGATGCCAAGCGCGAGATAACCGTAAAGCAGGTTGACGAGGCTTTTGGGGGGGGATCTCAGATGCTGGCTTTAAAGAATACTATCAGAGGTTTGGATGATACTGAGAGGAGCCTGCTTTCATACCTTGCGTCTTCGGGCGAGGAGGTTTCTGGAGTCGTCTATGAGAGATTCAAGGAGGAGACGGGTGTTGGAATTAAAAAGTATAATGAGATGGTTAAAAAGTTAGAGCACTTAAAGCTTGTTGATACAGTGCATCTTGAGGGAGAGCGGGGCAGGAGCAGGAAGATTGTGTTGCGGTATAAGGCTCAAGACATCCAAGATCATGTTAAAACGTGTAAATAGTTTACACGTGAAAAAAGACGTATATGGGTGGAATCTGAATTAATGTTTACAAAATTTTATAAAAACATGTAAACTAATTCTTTTTAGAGCCTGTTTACGTCTAACACGTTTACGTCTGAAACACCAGCTAGATCTGCGACCTTCCGCTCGATTTCTTCGAGCCCGCCTTCCGAGTCGCTTAAAAGAAGGTTTGCTTCAATACAATTTAATCCGAACGCTACGGGCTTGACCTCGAGAGAGTGGATTTTACCGTAATCGGAGACGATCTCGGAAAGTTTTTTCTGTATAACCTCCAAATCGACGTCAACACCCTCAGGCAATACCTTAACCTTTGCGACAACATTAAGTTCAACCATTTTAAGCTGCAACACTCCTTTTTTCAACAAAGAAAAAATTGCCTGGAAGCTTCTTGGAAGCCGCGCGAAGAGCGCCTTTTACACGGTTGAAACGATCGTCCGTGTGGTTGAAGTAGACTGTGAACACTGGCTGACCCTTGTAGACCCTGGCTGCGCGCCCAATGGGCTTGCCGTAGGACTTTCTCATGCCGTCCTGGACCCGGTCCGCCCCAGCACCAGTCGCCATAGTATTCTCCCTGATTATGTGGTGCGGGTAAATGTTTATTTTGAAATGGTAGTTTGCAGCGCCAACAGCCTTCTCGATCTTTTTTTGTATTACGATTCGGGCAGCCTCAATCGAGTTGTGTCTAATGATGATATCGTCTTTCACCGCGATTGCTAGGGTGGAGTCAAATGTCCCTGAGACGTTGCCCATGTCAAACCGGGTTATCTTCGACCCGGGGATTCCAGTAATGAAAGAGTCTGCAGGATTATTTGAAACCCGCGAGTATGCGGGAGTATCCCACCTGTAGCATCTTCCAGGACGAATACGTTTAGCCATTTCAGACTACTAATAATGTAATCAGGATTTAAAAATGCCCCCTACAATACATTATAATGGTTGGAGCACGCCCGAGTTTCGAGGACCGGCACGTTTTGAAGACTTTCGTGAAACTTAAGAGTAAAAGATGCGGCCGCAAGAAACTTGTGAGGGAACTGGGTTTGGGGGAAGGAAGTGTGCGGACTATACTAAAGAAACTGAAGAATAAGGGTTTCATCGCGTCAGTAAAGCAGGGCCACACCCTAACCCCTCTTGGAGAGGAATTCATCAAGGATTTTCTTGAAAGATTCACTGAACCTGTGAGATTAGAGTCCTTCGACCTTGCGTGTGGAAGCCCCAAATACGTGACTTCAGTGCATGATGCCGCCGCAAATATAAAAAAAGGCTTGGATGAGAGAGACACTGCAGTAAAGGCTGGCGCCGACGGGGCAGTAGTCATGATCTATAAAGGAGGGGAGCTTAAGTTCCCGATACATGATTCGAGCATGGATGAGTTATCCGAGACGAAGAGAAAGGTTTCAACTCTCGATTTGAGCGAAGGTGATGTCGTAGTCATCTCCTTTGGGAAGACCGAACTCTCCGCGCAAGACGGTTTGTATGCAGTGGTAACTGATCTTATTGAGTTTAAAGGGGTTTAAAACTCGCTTAGACTCGACTGCTTTAACTTGTTTACCGTACCCCAGCTTCTTCGAACAAAACTTGGAAGACTACCTTCTCTCACAAGCTTTCTCACAAACTTTTGGGTGCGCTCGTCGCTTGGATAGCCGCTTCCAATGTTGCCGTATTCTTTCTTAAGCTCTTCAATCTCCCGGTCTCGTTCAACTTTGGCTATTACTGAGGCAGCCGACGCCGGGATGTATTTGTCGTCCGCCCTGTGCTCGCAAACCATCTTGGGGATCTTGTATTCGGGATTGAGCTTTACTATCTGGTCGATTATTTTTTTCTCGTAGTTTTTCGCAATACTGTCGGTCGCGTCCACGAAAATCTTTGAAGGCTTGACCGTAAGAGACAGGATGAGTTCAGCGGTCTTGTCGGCTTCAATTACATTTAAAGACTTTTTTTTCCGAAGTTTATCGATCTCTTGGGGGGTAATTTTTATTGTAGACCATTCAAGGGCTAATTCCTTTATCACGGGCTCAAGTTCCTCGCGTTTTTTAGGAGTCATCTTCTTAGAGTCCCTGACTCCAAGACCCTTAAGTTTTCTAATGCTTTTCTCGTCGAGACATACACAAGCCATAACTAGGGATCCAATCACTGGGCCTCTTCCAGCCTCGTCTATCCCGCAAAACACGTCTTTCATACTAATTTATTAAACCAGTTGACTTTCAGAACTGAGTTTTGGTCTTTCTAAGCCAGTCCAAGTCGCTGACATAAAGATTTCGAATATCTTTCAGACCAAGCTTTAAAGCCACCACACGATCCACCCCAAGACCCCAGGCTAAAACCGGACAATCAAATCCAAGAAGCGGCCTTACAACTTCGGGTCTGAATATCCCCGAACCCCCAAGCTCGATCCACTCGCCCTTCTCCTCAAAATACACTTCAGGTTCAACACTCATCTCAGTGTACGGGAAGTATGCAGGCCTAAACCGCACTTTAAAGCCCATCTGGTCGTAAAACTCCTTAAGGATTGAAAGAAGGTTTCTGAAAGTCGCATTCTTGTCCACAACAATACCTTCGACTTGGTAAAACTCTGGAAGGTGCTTGTAATCCAGTGACTCGTTTCGGAAGGTTTTACCCAGAGAAAAAACCTTGACGGGAAGATCCTCGGGAGAGAGACCGCTAAGATACCTTGCAGTCACGGCCGTAGTGTGAGTTCTAAGAACTGTTCGGTAAGACTTGGACTTATCCCACTTGTACTGCCAACCCGCCGAACCAGTAGAACCTCCCGATTCATGGGTTTTGGCGACATCCTTCCAAAGCCTGTCAAATCCGGGGATATCGATTTTAGAAGGTTTTTTAAGGTAGAACGTATCATGCATGTCCCGGACTGGATGATCCTGGGCGGTGAACAACGCGTCAAAGTTCCAGAAAGACGATTCAACGAAATTGCCAGAAATCTCAGAGAATCCCATTGAAATGAAAATCCTTCTAATACGCTCTAATTCAACTTGAAGCGGGTGTTTTTTAGCAGGATACTCGGGTTTCACGTAAACTGAGACATCATAAGGGCGGAACTTCTTGTTCTTCCAACCTGAAGACGTTATAAGCTCTGGGGTGAGTTGGGACAAGCTATCCCCTATTTTCAATGATTTCGATGCTGAAATTCCTTTTTTTGTTACCTTGAACTTTATAATCTTCTCCTCGCTCAATTTTATGACGTTCTTCCTAGCCTTTAACTGTTCAACTGCCTCTTGTTCCTTTTTAGATAAATCATTTACGATAAGTTTTCTCTTTTCCTTAAGAAGTATTAGGAGTTTTTCATCCCGGTTTCGGATGAGTCTATGATTTTCACCAACCCTTCAGAAAAAGTTATTACTCCTTTTTTCCTGAGCCAGCCAAAACCGATTTTGAAGGTCTCGGAGTCGACCTTTTTTTTCAGCTCGGCAATTCCAATTTCTTTCCCAATCGCGTTCATTAGCCTTCTTTCAGGCAGGCCTTTTTTTGCGTACTCTATTCCCTCATCTCCTAAAGAAACTTCAATCCTAATCTCTTCTGGAGATTCGATAAATTCCTTAGTCTTCAGCCAGGAGACTGCACGCAAGACCGCATCAGAGTCTAATCCCGCCTCTGAAGATGTTTTTTCAGGATTAGACCACTCGCCGTTAGACAGTGCTTTTAAGACCTTGACTTCATGAGGATGTAATTCCATAGTCTAAAAAGAAATTGGAAGGGTGGAAATAAATACAATAATCAGAGGGCATACATCACAACGTATCAGGCGACTCCTTAAAGGAGAGAATACTTTTATTGCGAAAAAGCAAGGGGACGGTGGGGTGTGAGTCAACACTAAAACAGACTTCAATATCCCTTCGATTATCATCAACACCGGAAGACGAGTCTAATTCAAGAAGATATGTCACATACTCAGTCCCCCAAAGGTAGTCAACAACAGCCAAATCATCACTTAAAGACCCCTTATACTTTGACTCGGCCATACAGTTTTTTGCACCACCTATAAAATCCAGATCACAACCACCATCCGTAAGTTTTTCAATTACGTGAAAGGCTGCAAGACAATCCTCACAAAACCGTTTAGGCCTTTCAAGCTCCCGACCACCCATCAAGTACGTTCCAACAGGAACGAAAAAAAGACCATCCAGCATACCCTCATTGTCCAAGATAAACTTGGAAATCCTGGTTGAATTCACAAGGCTTGCAGCAATAACCGGTTGATTAGTCAAACCCGATACTTCCTCAAGCACCCTGGAAAAATTACTGGTGTTTAATATGACCTCCGAAACCGACTTGCCGCCTCCAGTCAATAACGTTTTGATTTTAAACGGTGAGTTTCCCACATCAAAGTCGCAAATCTTGACACCGCTCCGCTCTCCAGCAAGAATCGCGTGAGGATGAGATGCCTTAAGCTTTAAAGACCTTGTTAAATCGCTTAAAACAGTTACACTACTTGCTCCGCAACTTAAGGCTACAGGGATGGTTGAGGTTGCTCTGAGAGTGTCTACAATGACCACTAATTCCCTTCCCGGGGATTTAAATTGTTTTTCACTTACCTCATCCCCCCATCTCACGTCAACTTCAATCATCTAAAAAACCCTTGTCTTTTAGTATTCAAAAAGAATTAGTTATACCAACACCCTTTATTTAAACACAAAATACCCACCCTTTAATACTGAAATGATCAAACTCACAGACAAGGAGAAGATCGTCTTCTACGGCCTCGTTAGATGGCCGAACCTAAACGATATTGAACTAAGCGATAAAATCGATGTTAAAAGGCCTACCGTAACTGCCATAAGAAACAAGTTAGTTGCGAAAGGCTATTTCACAGAACTTACCCTACCAAATCTTGGAAAGATTGGTTGTGAACTCTTAGTTGCAAGATATGGTGATTTCAACCCCTTGACTCCGTGGGGTAATAGAGAGCGGTTTGCAAGCAGGGAGCCAGTGCTTTTCTATAGGATATCCACCGACACGTGCCGCATAAGTCTTGCAGCAGCCGAAAACTTCACTGAAGTTAGAAGGTATTTGGATGCGGCGGAGCACAGGCACGCTACCCATAATTTCTTGACTGCAAACGGTATTAAACACATCTATTTTCCCTTAGGATTGAGTAAACTCTTCCTTTTTTTCGATTTCGCCCCTCTTCTCAACAAACACTTTAACCTCGGGTTTAACGAGAAATTTAGTTTAGACACTAAATTCCGTGAAACTGAGGTTGTAGGGTTAACAGACACTGAAAAGCTTGTCTTGTATGCAATGGTAAAGTATGGGTCGATAAAGGATAAGGATATTGCAGACAAGTTATCTCTAACTAGACAGAGGATAAACACCATTAGGCAGAAAATTGAGTCGAAAAAACTCGTTTCAACGGTTAGATTCCCTGATCTAGGCAGACTAGGGTTCGAAATTATTTCATTCAGCCACGTATTTATGGACCCGAGGATATCCTTAAAAGAGAGGATTAAGGGTGTGGAGCAGGTCATAAGAGAGGGGTCCCAGTATTTGATAATCTCGGGGAACATGGAGAGCATTCTCCTGTCCGCTTTCAAAAACTACTCAAGCTTTGAAAAAACTTTAGGTCAGTTAATAAGCCAATACACGAGAAACCATTTCTTAGCGAAAGATCCGACCATAAAGATCATCCCGGTAAACCAGATTAGAAACCATTTGAAACTTCGTTGCGCACCTCTGGTGAAAAAAATTTTCAACATAAAAAAAGAAATTTAATTGGTTTTCGATTGTTTCCTTCACCTATCGGAAATTGCCCCCCGACTTGGATGTCTTCCTTTTCTTGGGTAAATTCTCCCGTAAATGTTTTCAGGATCCTCAGGTCCACCCCATCTTTTATAGAACCCACTGTCCTTGTAGTTATGAATTGCATTCTCCCAGAATGAGATTACGGGACTAATTAGAGATGTTATGTGGTCTCCAAGCTGCTGAGTGCTTAAGCCCATCTGTTCAGCTATTAACTGGGCTCGTTCACTAGTGTATAAATCCCATCCTCCTTCGTCCTCGGAAAAACGGTAGCGTTGCAGAGCGCAGAGATTTCCAATACCCTTGAATGATCCTACAATTTTATTGAACTCTGATTCAGAGGCGTGGAATGGGTGTGATTCATCTAGTGTTGTTAGAGCGCGCAATCCGTAATAGGTTCCTCTTGGAGTAGTAAGCTTCTGTAAAGGGGTTTGGGGGTCGAGTAGTTGCCCGATGTGGTTTAGAAACATTATGTTTCTAAAACCGCCGGGACTGTAATTCAAACTTATGTGTGTTTCACCTTTTTGATGGTGTAATCCCTCAATTTCCCTTGCATGATTGTTTTCAAACTCCTTCCAATCGATGATTCTCGACACAAAATGGTCGGCCCAGTTTGGGTTTAATGGGCCGTTTGCGAGAGCTTGCATATAAGCTTCTCCAACCCCTTCAGTTGAGAAAAGAACTCGTGAATTCAAAGCGATCCTTCTTTCCCGAATCTCAACTGGACCTGGTTCTTCCACCCAACTTTTTTTTAAATCCTCGACAGTGCTTGGACCCCTACTGTGAAAGCGGCCGACATCAGTCCTATCCAACAATTCCCCCACAACAGAGAATAGTTTAGTTGCGAACACACGATTTGACTCTGAATACCTTCCTACTAATGACGGCGCTCCCATGGTTTCTCCGTCGCCAGACCATATGTGCCAGATGTCAGTATCGGAGAAAGGCAACCATTCCCGCCTACCAAGGTTTCCGAGGGCTATGATTGCATATCCTCCCGAAGGACTTCCCGACCGTGTCGAAAGGACTTTGTGCGCGGTGTCGAATGCCGTTGTCAGAAGCGCGTCTGTTGTAGCAGTCAATGCCCGAGTAAGTTTGGGGAGTTGTTCACCAGCCAGAAACCTCACTCCAGAGCGGACGTGGTTTTCCGTCCAAAATAGGGTTAACTGGTCTTTTACCGTATTCAAGTAAGTTTCTTGTCCGCCGACTTGAATCCCTGAGGGAATGTTTGGGGTCGGGCTTCCGGGCAGGGTGTTTGTTACCGTCCTCCACGCACTTTCAATTCGGCTTTGAAGCTCATCATGTGCTTGAGCGGGACTTGCCGGTTCAGATAAAATGAACGCGGGATCAGTTACCCTCTTTGCGAGCGATTCACCCCCAATAGATCTTGCTTCTGATATGGCTCGTTGGATGACAAATGGACTGAGTTCATCTATTTTAGCGAGTGTTCCAACTATCTTTTCGGAATTGAGTGTTTGGGGTTCGACGCGGTGCACCATATATGATAAACACGTTTTACGATAAATACATGCCTGTTAAACGTATTCCGCCTTTCCGTGTTTTACTTCCGGTTTTTTTTTGAAGTCGAATTTGCTTTTCTTCTCCTTTTTAAGCTCTATCCGGTCGACTTGGCACACGAGAAACGGTATGTCGAGCATGGCTCCCGCTATGATGCATTCTCCAACGTCGAGGCTGTCGAGGTCTGAGATTATTGCGTCGTTTATTGATTCGAAGCTTCTACGGATGTGGTCTTTGTCGCGTGGGTTTGTGATGTGCATGTAGATTCCGGTATTGCATTGAGATAGGATTTCCTCGTCGATTTTGCTGGGCTTCTGGCTTATGACGCACAATCCGATGCCGAATTTCCTACCTTCAGAGGCAACTCTTTGAAGCTGTTTCTTACAGGAGTGGGAGAGATTCGATCCAGCGTAGTTGTGGGCTTCCTCGACGACTAGAAGTAGCGGGTAATCTATTTTTTCCCCATCGAAATCGTTTAGTTTGTTGATACGGGATGACAAAAGCTCTTTAGAAAGGTATGAGACTACGGAACGCCGTACATTCTGGGAAGCGAGCGAACAGTCGATTATCGTGACCTGGCCTGGCTCTACAAGATTTGAAATGTCGGTACCGAATTTGTCGAAAACGTCTTTAAACACTCGTTCGAGTGTCTTGAGCTTGCGGGTTAAGGCTGCGATTGTTCCTTCGTGGTAGACGTTTACGTTAAGCTTGCTTGTGCCCGAGACAACGTCACTTAGATTGTAGTCGCCGGATAGATTACCGAGTATTTCCACGAGCGCAGACTCCTGCGGTTCCGTTAAATGGAGGAAGTGGTGATAGTCTGTTGCCTCAAGATTTGAAACCGGAATTTTCAGCTGTGAAACGCCTTGCCGAGTCCTTTTAACAGTGTGCACTTCAATCTTAAAGGGGTTTTCAGATGCGAGTTTAGACAGGATTCTTGCGTATTCCCCATGCGTGTCTACCACTACTACGGGAAGTGACAGTAAACCGAATTCTTTTATAAGATTCGACGCTGTATAGGATTTCCCGGATCCAGTGCTTGCAAGAATTGCGGTGTGACGGTCGAATTCACTAGCATTAAGAAAAGCCCTCGCACTCGTACCATGAACCGTTCCAAGACTTATTGAATCCGAGACCGAAAGAATTCCCTCAAGATCACTTTTATCGACTAGAAAAACTTCAAGATAAGGCTTCAAAGGTTTTTTCAAACGCTTAAGCCTCCCATTCACAAGCGATCCGAAAACCTGAACTTCCGCAATAAGCTTTTGCTTGGCCCCTATTTTTTCGTCCTCGACATAATGCATTGACGCTACAATCCCGAAATTATCTGAAATCTTCACGATGCTCCCAAGCTCAAGCTCCCCCCCTTGAACCTGGACTTCAAGCTCTCTTCCATGAGAGGATACTACGACGCCAACAGGATTCATAATATAAGAAAAGTATTTCAAATAGTTAAATAAATGAAAAAAATTCGTTTTTACAGGATTAAAAAGGAAGTCAGAATTTTAGGTTTGGATGACGGACCCTTTAAAAGAGGTGATAAGGAAGTAATCGTCGTCGGAACCGTGTTTCGGGGTGGAAACTTTATTGACGGAGTACTCTCAACCAAAATTTTGGTTGACGGACTCGACGCGACAAAAAAGGTTATCGAGCTCGTAAACAATTGCAGTTTCAAGGATTTGAGGGTGATAATGCTTGACGGCCTGGGTTTCGGGGGATTCAACCTTGTAGACATAAAACGGGTTTACAAGGAGACGGGTTTGCCCGTGATAGTTGTCGTCCGAAAGAAACCGGATTTCAAGGAGATAGACAAGGCTTTAGATAATATTGACCGAAAGATTGAGAGGTCTAGAATCATTAAAAATGCCGGGGAGCCGGTGAAAGTCGAGACTGGGAAAAACAAGTTCATTTACATGCAATGCGCGGGATTAGATCTTGAGGATGCGAAAAAGATAATAATTATTTCTTCTACTAGAAGCCTTATTCCCGAGCCGATACGGGTTGCGCATTTGATTGCGTCGGGAATAGTGTCGGGTCATTCCCGGGGGAAAGCTTGAAATCAGATTTTATTTGATTTTTACGTGTTCCACTTCAAATGGGTTCGTCTTGATGACAACTCCATTTCCGTGGGATAACATGCCAACATTCACTATTTTAGTCTCCCCAATGAAGTCTTCTTCCCCCGCCGACTCGTGAATGTGCGAGCATATGCACGCGGATGGTCTTTTATCCTCGATTATTTTTCGGAGGGATGTTGAGCCTACGTGCGCTCCTGAAGGTACTCTATCGCATTTAGTGTCTTTCGGTGGGAAGTGGGTTACTAATACTATTTTTTCTGTTTTTGCCTGTTCGAAGAGTTTCGTTAATTTCTCACTTATTTCTTCTTCGCTCAGTTCCATTGGTGTTTCGAATGGTGTTGGATTGCTTCCTCCAAGCCCGATAAATGAGGTTCCGTCTAATTCGACTACTTTTTCGTGGAAGTTCATATCATGTTTTTTCATTATGTCGACGATTTCTGGTTGATCACAGTTTCCGGGCATGGTGAGAAGTTTAGCATCGTCTTTCAGAAATTCTAGGGCGTATTTTGTGTCGATCAGATTTTGTTTCGGATCCTTGAAGCCGACGCTGTAGTCGCCCATTAGGATTATGTAGTCTATATCTTCTACATCCGAAGTTGTAATGTCCCGCTGTACTACGAAGTTGCGCGCGAGAACCAGTCCATCCTGGTCGCCGTGGATGTCTGCGATGCATAAAATATTCATTGTGTATTAAATTACTCATTAGGAATAAATACTGAATTAAATGGCAATCTTTAGGAAAAGGAGTAAGGAGCGAGTTGTTATTGATCCAAGCCCCGGGCCCGTGGAAAGGGCATTAATGAATGAGAGTGCGCTTATTCCGGGAGAGACTCCGGAGGAGTGTTTTATGAAGATAATGGAAAAGATGACTTTTGAGCAGTCATTAGATAAGGAGGATTATGAAAGGCGTGTGAAGGCTTGGCTTCTGAAGGGTTTTGGATATGCGAAAATCGGAAGGGATGAGGGGGTAAGTCTTGATACCATACGCCAAATCGTCCGGAGGGGGATGATAATGTTGCAGAAAGACGCCAATCTTTCAGAAGAGGATATTTTAGCTTTTCGGAAAAAAGCGATTCAGAATCAGGTGGAGCGGATTGGAAAAGAGCAACCTGAGATTGAGGTGAACATGCGAGTTACTTGCTCGTGGATGGATGGTGATTCAGTCGATGATATTTCCGAGCGCTGGGGCATTGAGCCTGAAGTAGCAAAGACTCTGATAAAAGAAGGCAGGCAAATCCTTACAAGGGAAATTGGATTATCGAAAATGGAGTTTAGCAGGATTAGAACCCGTTCCCAGAAACGAAAAATGAATTAGTCACTCAACCAGGACACTTTTCACAAGATCTGCCTCGCTCACATGCATTCGCTCAATCCCTCACCAAGTCATTCGACAGTTACACTCTTGGCGAGGTTTCTCGGCTTGTCCGGGTCTAATCCCTTAAGCACTGAAATATAGTAGGCGAACAAGTGGAGGGGGACTATATCCAGTATGGGTGCGAACAAGGGATTCACTTCAGGGACCTTGAAGACGCCCTTAGGCCCCACGGTCAAAACGGAAGCTCCCCGAGCTGCCATCTCCTGGATGTTGGATTGCATTTTCTTTCCGAGCTCGTCAGTAGACAATACTGCGATAACGACTACTTCAGACTCAAGTAGTGCGTTGGCGCCGTGCTTTAACTCCCCCGCAGGATATGCTTCGGCATGAACATAACTGATCTCTTTTAGCTTGTGGGCGCCTTCCAATGCTGTCGGGTAGTTTTGTTTGCGTCCGATGTAGAAAAAAGTTTTAGTGTTTGCGTATTTTTCTGCAAGATCCTTGATGCTGTCGTCACCCAAGATAAGGGATATTTTTTCGTGGATTTCCGACAACTCCTTAAGATGCGCCTTGGCTTCCACTTCAGAAATTGCTTTTTTTTGCAGGGCAACACTTAAGGTTAAACCAATAAGGCAGACAAGCTGGCCTATGTAAGCCTTCGAGGATGCTACTCCTATCTCAGGGCCGGAGTGGATGTAGATTGTTTTATCGGCTATACGGGTGAGCGAAGAACCCACTACATTGATGATGCCCACAACATAAGCTCCGCGCGATTTCGCACCCTTGACCGCGGCTAACGTATCTGCAGTTTCCCCAGACTGTGATATCGCGATTACGGCACAATTATCATCAATCGTGTTTAATGTGGAGTACCTGAATTCAGATGCGACGACTGATTCTGCCTGAATGCCAAAGTTTTCGAGAGTATATTTACCGACCATACTGGCATAGTAAGCGGTACCGCATGCGACGAGATAGATACGCTTTCTAGCGGTAAGCTCAGTAGTAATTTCATTGACACAGTCTCTTAGCCCACTGAATGCTTTTTTTGCCGCGTCAGCCTCCTCCATGATTTCCTTGAGCATAAAGTGGTGGAAACCGCCTTTTTCCGCTTCCGCAACATCCCATTTAATCTCTTCGACTCTGGGTTTGATTCTCTTACCCGTTGATAAATTCCACAATTCGATGGATTTTTTCGTGATTACTCCGTAGTCCATATCCTCTAAAATGACCAATTTTTTAGTATAAGGTAAAAATGCGGGCGCATCAGAGGCTACGTAGTTTTCTTGCTTGCCCACACCTAGTAGGAGCGGGCTTTCGTTTCGTGCCACCAGGATTTTATCGGGCTCGTGTAGTGAAATCACAGTCAACGCAAAGCTCCCGTGGAGCCGGTGAAGAGCCTTCTTAAAAGCGGCGAGCAAGTCCCCCTCGTAATAAAGTTCAATCAAGTGTGCGATAACCTCGGTATCAGTTTCGGATTGGAACTTAAAGCCGTGTTTTATAAGCTCCTCTTTTAATTCCTGAAAGTTTTCAATAATGCCGTTGTGTACCACAGCAATTTTCCGGTCTTGACTTAAGTGGGGGTGTGCATTAAGTTGTGATGGTCGGCCGTGTGTTGCCCAACGGGTGTGGCCCGCCCCAATTTTCGAATCTAATTCCTCGGGCTTGATTTTACTTCGAACTTCATCAACCTTCCCCTTATCTTTTGGTATGATGATTTCTTCCCCAGTGATGCACGCAATACCAGCTGAATCATACCCCCGATATTCCAAGCGCTTTAGCATGTCAAAAAGTATTTCAGGTGCATTCTTCCCACCAACGTATCCCGCTATTCCACACATTTCGCTTAATATATGGTGGTTGCGTATTTTAAAACGACCTTATTTTATACTCCCAAAGCTAATGTTTTAGGAGGGGATTTCATGGAAATCTTTGAGAATAAGGATACTGGTGATTGGCTGCTCAAGGATGGAGATAAAATCCTAAATCTTACTGCAGAAGAATTTGACGACCTTCGCGGGGGAGTATTACCAATCATATTGTATCGCATGAAACACAGTAAAGAGGCCGAGGAATGAACGACAAGTACACTGGATGCTGGACGGCGCTTGTGACCCCATTCAAAGACGATTATACGGTTGACTGGGATCAGCTAGGAAGAAACGTGGACTTTCAGGTAAAAGAGGGTTTGACCGGGCTACTTCCCATGGGAACCACTGGCGAGTCTGCAACAGTCACCCATGAAGAGCACGCTCAAGTCATTGAGAAGGTAAGTGAACTTGCTTCAGGGAAGGCTCTCGTTTTGGCTGGTACTGGGTCTAATTCCACTGATGAAGCAGTTTACGAAACCGGGAAGGCTTTGGATTGTGGAGTTGACGCGGTTTTGCTCGTAGACTGCTACTACAACAAGCCTGGAAGCCTTTGGCTTAGGAGGGAGTATTACTCGACTGTCGCGGAGAAATTCCCCGACTTGGATATCATACCTTATGTCATTCCTGGAAGAAGTGTTACAGCCTTAAAGCCCGAGGATCTTGCGATACTTAGGAGTGAGCACTCAAATATCGTGGCTGTTAAGGAGGCTACTGGTGATTTTGATCGGATGATTTGGACTAGGAAACTTATGGACGACGACTTCAACATATTGTCTGGCGATGACCCGAACACTTTTTCCATGATGACTGACGAGGGTATTAGCGCTTCTGGAGTGATCTCTGTTATTTCGAATATTACTCCAGGTGCGATTGAAAAATACGTTCGACAGATACTTGCCGGAAAGATTGATGATGCCCGTATAATCGACAACGCACTACAACCGCTTTTCAATGTAGTCGGCATCTCAACCGAAGAGGAGATAACACTCCCTGACGGAAGCACCGTGAAAACCACCTACAAGTTTCCGAACCCGGTTCCAGTGAAAACCATGATGTGCGGGCTTGGAATGCAAGAGTTAACGTGTAAGAGGCCATTGGGAAAGCTTACGAAAAAGGGAGTTGAGATGGTGCGAAGCGCGCTTAGGACGGTATGGGAGAATACTCCAGAACACCTTGAGCCTGTGGGAGGATTCTACGACGTCGACGTGGGAGAAAGGATTAGTGGAGACAAATACTGGGAGAATCTGAGTTACTGATCGAGTCAATCATTTCTTTCAATCAATTGTAAAAATTTTCCAAAAGGAACCCTTTTTCTAGCCCACCATCAGTCTCTTTAATATTGAATTTATTGTAGCCAGTGGTAATCCTGTTTCCACACTCACTTTAACTCTATTACAATCTTCTGGTATCTCATTTCGTTGGGCAATCACCTGTTTCACAGCCCCCTCCGGGCTTGTAAAGTAATAACTGTGGCCTATCCTGAATTTTCCTAGCACTCCTTTACCTGTTAATGAGTTTACAACCACAGATGCGTGTGTCCTATGTTGTAAGCTCTTGTACTTCTTACCCAATGCTTTGGATATCTCACTTGTAGTTGGTGGTTTCTTTTGTTCTAAGACATAACCTCTGATAGCCTTTTCTTTTGCACTGATTATTATCTCCTGCTTTAGGGTAAAAATTTCTTTCCGTATTTCATTTAGACGTGCCAGAAAAATTTCTTCAGATTGCTCATTAGCTAACAAAGAGTTAATTTTTCCTGCAAGTTCTTCACCTTTTTCGCCTTTCGTCTTTAGCAATTCCATTAACTTTTCAATATTGCTCATATTACCACCTCGACAGTTTTTCCACCTGAATTGTAAAAACTAACTTCATGTTCATGGGTTATGCTGCTCCACTTTACAGTATTTAGCTTAACTCTCTCTGGTTCTTTCTGCCCTATAGGACGATCGCCCCCACTAATCGCATGCACACCATATAATACCTTCATTTTAGGAAATTCTTTCTTTATTGCCTTCTCGCTTGACCTGAAAAACTCTAGGTCGTATTCGCTGGGCTCCGGTATTCCTTCAGGGTGTGTATGAACGATTATAAGCAACTCTGGCGTGTCTTTTCTTGGTTCATCAATTACATGACTCAAGATATCTGATACATTTACCTTAGCCTCTTCTGTATTAGAGTCATAGAGCAAGAGTTTGCTCGCAAACGTATGTAGTCTGTCTGGTTTCATGTGTGTTCCAGATAACGCATAAACAACCTCAATGTCCTTTTGACCTGGTCTAAACACGCCCTCTGTCCTAATTTGCATGTAATTCAGCATTTTTGGGGATAGATAAAAACCCTCCTTCCTGATTATTGTAACTTTTCCTCGCTTTCGTTTTATTCTCAGTTCTCCCTCTCCCTCAAGAGTTATCTTCTTCACTGTTCTACTCCTCAACAGTTACCTTTGGGGGTTTCCGTCTCATGCCGAGGATTACCCCAATTCCAAGACATACTACGGCAATAACCGCTATCAATGCTATAGGACTTTCCCAAATTGGCTTGGTCGGTACTTCTGCCGGTGGTTGCGTTACTCCAGCAGGTGTGATATGCACTATCTTCCTCACACCGGTAAGTTTATGTAGCGTCGTTTCACCCTTCACCTTCCACAGGTAGGTAACTCCAATACCGTAATCGCCATCGACATATGATGTAAATTCTATCTTAACTGGATAACTTTCTCCTGGTGGAACATTATACATTCCAGTGTATGTTGCCGCACCACTAGATAGATCTGTGCCAAACACATTTACGTTATCTGGAACATCTATCATAACCTGAACCTCAATATTTGGATTGTCCATCGGGTTTAGTATGTCAACGATCATGCTCGCTGGTTTGCCAACTTCAGCATCCACTACTCTTGAGTAGATGTGCGGTGCCATGACATTCGGCACTTCACAATTGCCCTTGATTCTTATTTCGCTTGGATCGTTGTCGTTGCAATCAATATTCGACGCAACACCATCATTGTCGTAATCGCTTGGATACTGATCTACTCCATCACAGATTCCATCCTTGTCTGTGTCTATCTCACAACCTCTTGAATCAACATTACAATTTTGTGGCGTGTTTGGACATGCATCTATATCATCTGTCACTCCATCATTGTCTGAGTCAATTGGTTGTGGTATTGCTGTGGTTGAAACTATAATGGTTGTTGTGGTCGGTAGAATGCTAGTTGTTGTAACTGGGACAGTTGTTGTCACAGGAACCGTCGTTGTAGTAACAACACGGGACTTTACTGACACAGTTAACTCCGCCTCCCTGTAGCGTGTCGCTACAACCGTTATCGGGTAGTCACCTTCTTTTGTTGGAGTGAACTGGTATTCTCCGTTCTCGTCAGTGTCTCCGTAGAAGACCTTGTAGTTCACTCTCGCTTCAGGCCCCAAGTAGATGACGTTTACATCCGCCTTCTTTACTGGATCGCCATCTTCTGACGTCACCGTAATCGTTACTGTGTCCCCGATTTTAGGTTCGGTTGGGGCTACTGAAACGGAGAGTGAGGGCCTCTCGTATACCACAACATTTATTGGGGTTGCATCATCATATTGGGTTGATGCCGCAGCAGCCGTGTATGTTCCGGGGGTACTTATCGTGAATTTCGCGTAACCGTCGGAATCTGACGTGGCTATGTGCAGGCCGGGGCTTATGACCACTCTTATGAAACGCAATGGGTCTCCTGCTTCATTGGTTACCCTTATC
>Ga0268282_1000589_pt1 | contig 18168 bp, 11 predicted proteins | sample saktaG_12_FD_190133 | JGI IMG/M metagenome (GOLD analysis project Ga0268282, IMG submission 190133) | Saline water microbial communities from Sakinaw Lake, British Columbia, Canada - sak_2011_5_24_120m | ecosystem: Environmental > Aquatic > Non-marine Saline and Alkaline > Saline ...
GACTGGGAAACCACTATAACTAAATCATTGGCGCCGATAAGCGGATCCCGATAACGGAATTCCGAAGCATAATCCACCTCCACCGGAATATTTATAATCTTTTCTAAAAAATATTTTCCGATTAAGGCCGAATGCCAGCTGGTGCCGCAAGCCACAATTACAATTCTCCTTAAAGAATCTAAATCTAAATCAAGGCTTAATTTTATTTTCCCTTCCTTTATCCGGCCCCGCAAAGTATTAATAATCGCTTCCGGCTGCTCAAAAATTTCTTTAAGCATAAAATGCTTAAAGCCCTTCTTCTCAATCTGGTCCAAAGTCCATTTTATTTCATGAACCTTTTTATTAATATCCTCGCCTTTTAAATTCTTAACCGAATAACTATCTTTCTCAACAATCGCTAACTCATCGTCGTTTAGATAGACGATCTTTTTTGTATACTCTAAAATAGCGGAAACGTCAGAAGCAATAAACATTTCTCCCTCGCCAATCCCCAAAACTAAAGGCGAGCCACGTCTCGCCGCGATTATCTTATTCTCATTTTTATGAATAATCGCTAAGCCGAAAGTGCCTTCAACCAATTCCAGGGCTTTCACCACCGCTTCGGAAAAATCGCCGTTATGAAATTTCTGGATAAGATGGGCGATAATTTCCGAATCAGTGTCAGAAACTATTTTAAAGCCCTCCTTAGTTAAAAAATCTTTTAAGGCGCAGTAATTTTCAATAATGCCGTTATGGACTATAGCCACCTCGCCCTTAGCGTCAAGATGCGGATGGGCATTAATTTCGTTTGGCTCGCCATGAGTTGCCCAACGAGTATGGGCTATACCTAAATTCCCGGCCAAATTACGGCTACTGGCTTTTTTTTCTAATTCCGTTATTTTACCTACGGCTTTAAGAGTAACTAAGCCCTCCGAATTTTTAATCGTCATCCCGGCCGAATCATAGCCCCGATATTCTAACCTCTTTAATCCGCCTAAAAGCACAGAAGAAACATTCCTCGGCCCGATATAACCTATTATGCCACACATAAATAAATGTTATTTTTTTAATAACTCCCAGAGCCGCAAAAAAATTATCTTCTGCGTTTCATAAATCATCTCATTTTCAATAATTACGCCCACCGGCAAACCTCGGATATCGCGGGAAATAAAAGCGCACTTGCCGGCGTAAATTAAAACAAAAGTAGCGGATTCGTCATTTGTCCCCAGCCAACGGCGTTCGTCCAATCCGTAAGTTTTCCCGCCTTTAGCTAGAGAAATCGCTTTAACTTTTATTTTCTTTCTAATCCGGTCTTTAGTAAAATCCGGATAAGCGCCGTTAATATCTTCGCTGGCCTTAGTGGCCGAGTAAATAAAATATTCCTTGGCTTTTTCTCCACTGACAGAATTTAAAACGTCCTCTAAAATAAATCTTATCCCTTTCTTGCCCTCATAAAACTTTGTCGCCGGACGGCTACCACCCTTGTCCTGCAAAGATTTTAATTCCGGAATCAGGTCGTCTAGCTTGCTTTTTATTTTTTTAATTTTTTCCTCTTCCTCACCAACCAGCTTAGCCAGCTTATCCGCGTCTTCGGCCACAAACTTTTGTTTAGTCTCCTGATGATAATAACTCACCAGACCCTTTTCCTGCAAACCCTTTAAAATATCATAAACCGTTCCCCGGTTTAACCCAGTCAAGCTAACCAAACCCCGAACGGAGCAGGCGCCGTTTCCCAAAAGCGCTAAATAAACTTCTATTTCCTTGTCCGATAATCCTATTTTTTTAAGAATTGTTATATCCATAAAAATAAGTTATGAACTTAGTATATTACTCAATTGAAATATTGTCAACTATTTTTCTGCAATTTTTATAAATATATATATTTTTATTTAATATTAGCTACATTATTAGTAATAATCTGTCAAAAATATAATATACAACTTTAAAGTTATCCACAACTTACCTAAATAAAAAACTCGCCCTGCAAAACAGAACGAGTTCGTTTCTTTAATAAAATGATAATTCATTTTTTAAGGATACTGAGCCGCAATACAAATCCGGAAACCCGACACTTCTTATACGGAAACGGCTGATTGAACTCGGCGTACCGAAAAAAAAGCTTCATACCCAATTCTCTTTAGGCAGGGGAAATTTTATCCCGCCCAGAGATACGATGGAGGACGTGGATTTACTAGCCACCCTTCTAAAGGCCCTTGGTTTTACTCCGAAGGAAACGGAGTTCGACACCATAGTCATCTGGTTCATGAAGCCGAGAATGAAATTTCTTCAGCGGACAAGGGGAACCAAATGTCGAAAAGTAATCGGCGCTTATTCTGGCTTTAAATTCAACAAAGACACCATAAGGAAAATCCTTACTGAATTACTGGCTTTCCCAATCATGCTCTTTGACCCTTGGGGCCGAGGAAAGATTATCGCCCGCACCAGGCGACAGAGGACTTGCAAAGTCCCCTGTTCCGTAAACCGAGAAAATCTGCCGACGGCCTGGAGATAATGAACAATAAAAGCGTGAGTTTAACAACCCACGCTTTTTTCAAACAAAAAAACTAATTCTGGAAAAATGATGAGGCCGTAGGACTTTGTTCGCTTCATCGTTTTTCCAGAACACAATATATTTTTTGAAAGTATTGAAAACTTTTTTAAAAAAGTTTTCAAATAAAAAAACACCATTGTTCTGGCGGCGGCTTACTCTCCCAGGGTTAAAACCCAAGTACCATCAGCGCTAAGAGGCTTAACTTCTGAGTTCGAGATGGGATCAGGTGTGACCCTCCCGCTAAAACCACCAGAACAATGGTGTTTTTTTATTTATCGTTCAATAAATATTTTATGGCCGTAGAGCTTTGCTCGCTATAAAATATTTAATGAACACAGTATATTTTTTGAAAACATTATCCCGAATACTCGGGATTAAAAAAGTTTTTAACCCTTTAAAAACAAAAATGTGGGAAAATTAAATGGTTTATTAGTACTCCTTGGCTAAATCCCTTGCGGGACTTACACCTGGAGCCTATCAACGTGATAGTCTCTCACGAACCTATGAAACCTAATCTTGAGGACAGCTTCGCGCTTAGATGCTTTCAGCGCTTATCTAAACCAAAGGTAGCTACCCAGCAATGCCCCTGGTGGAACAGTTGGTACACTAGAGCTTTGTCCTTCCCGGTCCTCTCGTACTAGGGAAGGGCCCTCTCAAGTTTCCACGACCATAGTGGATAGGAGACCGACCTGTCTTACGCATGTTGTCACCTATTACTAAATGCATGGACTATAACTTCATCCTTATTTATAAGGAGGCTAACGTTTAGTCTCTACGGGCTTCTTTAATTAAAAAGAATTCCCTCGGTATTGTCCCGGTAGGATTTTACCGATATAAGTTAGCTTCACATTTAGCATTACTGCTAAATGCCGCCGTATTTAATGTCTTTACCTCGGATTCAGACTGCCAAAAAATCGAATTCATAATTCCTAATTCGTAATTCATAATTCAATTACTTGACGGTCTGAACCCAGCTCGCGTGCCGCTTTAATGGGCGAACAGCCCAACCCTTGGGAGCTTCTCCACCCCCAGGATGCGACGAGCCGACATCGAGGTGCCGAACCACGCCGTCGCTGTGGACGCTTGGGCGTGACTAGCCTGTTATCCCCGGAGTAACTTTTATCCGATGAGCTTCCGCCGTCCTATCTCGAACGGTCGGATCACTAAGTTCCGCTTTCGCGACTGCTCGACTAGTAAGTCTTGCAGTAAAGCTGGCTTTTGCCTTTACACTATCTCTCGGGTTTCCATTCCGAGATAGCCAACCTTTGTAAACGCCTCCGTTACTTTTTGGGAGGCATCCGCCCCAGACAAACTACCCACCAGACACTGTCTCCCGATTGGTTCGGGATTAGAATTAAAAACATACAAGGGTGGTATCTCACTGTTGCCCCGCATTGCTGCGGGACTCCCACCTATTCTGAACATGCATATTCCTAATCCAATATCAAGTTGTAGTAAAGCTTCACGGGGTCTTTTCGTCCAACTATGGTTAACGAGCATCTTTACTCGTCTTGCAATTTCACCGAGTCCTTCGTTGAGACAGTACCCAAGTGGTTACGCCATTCGTGCAGGTCGGAACTTACCCGACAAGGAATTTCGCTACCTTAGGACGATTATAGTTATCGCCGGCGTTCATCCGCGCTTAGATTCAAAGCTACGTGCTCCGCTAACGCGTCGCAAACAATTAACAGTTAACGATTAACTATTAACTTTTAACAGACTTAAATTTGTTAATTGTTAATAGTTAATGGTTAAAAGTTGCGAAGCGATAGCGAAGCATTTCACCTCTCCTCTTAACGTTCGGACACTGGCCAGGCGTCACCCCCTATACATCCTCTTTCGAGTTAGCAGGGAGCTATGTTTTTGATAAACAGTCCCTTGGGCTCTTTAGCTGCGGCCCAGATCGGATATCAGATTTCGGATGTCAGATATCGGATTACTATTTATTTAGTATCCAAAAATCCGAAATCCGACGTCCGATATCCGACCCGGGCAGGCCTTATCTCAAAATTACGGCCGCTGTTTTGCCGAGTTCCTTAACGAAGGTTCTCTCGTACACCTTAGGCTTCTCGCCTTACCTACCTGTGTCGGTTTGCGGTACGGTTACTATAATTCTAATTTTAGAGGTTTTTCTAGACAATTCCTCCGCTTAAATTGATTCCGCCTTGCGGCTTCATCTTTTAACAACTCCTTGAAATTGGCGATCCGGATTTGCCTGGATCATTTCTTGAAGCAGTTAACGCGCATACCATAGACGCGCTCAAACCTAAAAACTGTGTCCCCCCATCAAAAATTATAGTAGTGCTGGAATATTAACCAGCTCATCCATCGGCTACGCCCGCACTACACGGGCCTCGTCTTAGGACCGACTAACCCTGGGTCGATTTGCGTTGCCCAGGAACCCTGAGGTTTCCGGTGGGCAGGGTTTTTACCTGCCTTTTTGCTACTCATGCCAACATTCTCGCTTCTGTTTTCTCCACTGCTCCTCACGAAGCAGATTCAGCGAAAACAGAATGCTCCTCTACCGCCCGCTCAAGTTTTTAATTTCTATTCTACATTTTATTTACACATCTTCAGTAATGCGCTTGAGAGCGCCCTTGCATAAATTTAATAAATAAAAATTAAAAATCTGAGCGGGCCCGTATCTTCGGTAATATGCTTAGCCCCGATAAATTTTCGGCGCGAGACAACTTGACTAGTGAGCTATTACGCTTTCTTTAAAGGATGGCTGCTTCTAAGCCAACCTCCTAGTTGTCGCAGTCGCGACACCACCTTTTACACTTAGCATATATTTAGGGACCTTAGATGACGATTTGGGCTGTTTCCCTTTTGACTGATGGAGCTTAGCCCCCATAGTCTGACTCCCGGATTACACCTACGGGTATTCGGAGTTTGATTAAAGACGGTATCTTGCGACCCGCCTTCATTCAGTGCTCTACCCCCCGCAGTTAGCATCCGAGGCTAGCCCTAAAGCTATTTCGAGGAGAACCAGCTATTGCCGAGTTCGATTGGAATTTCTCCCCTAACCACCGCTCATCCCCTAGTGTTGCACGACTAGTGGGTTCGGTCCTCCCTCCGTCTTTCGACGAAGTTCAACCTGGCTATGGTTAGATCACCCGGCTTCGGGTCTTGTGCATGCGACAAATACACAATTTTAATAGAGCACAGATCGCGAGACCCATGTCGTCTATTAAAAAAGCGTATAACGGGCTGTTAACCCTCGCTTTCACTTTACATATCCTCCGCGACGGAGTTTATGTTAGCCACATACAACAAACTCGTTGGCTCATTCTTCAATAGGCACGCCGTCATCCGCTCAGTTCCATTCACCTTTTGTAATATATTGCACGTTCGTATGCGAAGCGGCTTCGCCTTACTAACGTTTTTATAATAACTAAAGATGCTCAGAATTGAGCAGACTCCGACTCCTTGTAAGTATATGGTTTCAGGTACTATTTCACCTCCCTAACCGGGATGCTTTTCACCTTTCCCTCACGGTACTAGTTCACTATTGATCATAAGAAGTATTTAGCCTTGGGTCATAGTCGACCCGGTTTCCTACGGGATTTCTCGAGTCCCGCAGTACTTAAGAATTAGTTAGCCGTAGAGCAATAACCCCTTTCGCTTACAGGGCTGTCACCTTCTTTGGCTCCCGTTTCCACGGGATTCAACTAGGGAAGTTATATTTCTTAAACTCTACCTTACTATTCTAGGAAGTAAACGCTACTACCTTGCAACTCTCAAAAAACATATGGTCCTAGAACCTTCAGACCCGTCACCCGAAGGTGACTGGTCGCAGTTTTCTGAGTTTAGGCTCCTCCCCTTTCGCTCGCCGCTACTTAGGGAATGTAATTAGTTAATTAGTTAACTAGTTAACCGGTTAATTAAGTTTACCCTAATTCCTGATCAACTAATCACTAATTAACTAACATTGTTTTTTTCTTTTCCTCCGGCTACTAAGATGTTTCAGTTCACCGGGTTATCCCCCCGCTCAAGTTTTTGGATTCCAATAATTTTTTTTAAATATCTTTAAAAAATTAATCTATTTTTCAAGACTTAAAAAATTTTAATTTTCTAATCCAAAAAGCTGAGCGGGGCGCCCTGTCTTCAACAGGGCAGGTTTCCCCATTCGGAAATCCTCGGTTCAAAGGTTGCTTGCCACCTCACCGAAGCTTATCGCAGGCTGCTACGTCCTTCATCGTCTTCTTATGTCGAGGCATCCACCATATACTCTTAACGAAATTTTCCCACACTTTCGTTTTCAAAAGTGTGATTATATTTTTCTGTTTTTTATGTTCGACTCGATTTGTTCTTTATTCAATTGTTAAAGTTCATTAAATGTTAATTTTCTGCCCGCTAATTTCCACTTCGGGAATTAACATCCAAAAATTTAACATCGAGATGGTTACAAAACTATTTTGTGACGAAATTTAGATATTTTCAGCTGAGACGAGGAAAGCCAGCGAAATGATTTGGGCCGTAATAGAATTACGGTGAAAATTATTTCGCGCCAGTTTGACGAAGTATCGGCTGAAAATAGCAAATTGCAGTAGAAATAGTTTGGAACCGTCTCGTTATTTTATGGAACTAAAAAAACCGCCTTAAGCGGTTTTAGATACGCTCAAAAAAAGCCATCTTATTAACCGCTTGTGAGTTTAAATACAAAACTAGATATTCTCATAAAATTAGTAAATTTATTATATATAACATTATACATTATTATAAAATAGTGTCAAGAGGGACTGGCCCAATGGCCTCTTTCCTTACAATATCCTGAATTTATCAAGCATTTCCGGATTGTTCATCTGGGCTTGGGCCACTTCTTTGCTTATTATCTTTTCTTCATATAATTTCTTTAAATGCTGGTCTAGGCTGATCATACCTTCTTTCGAGCTAGTTTCTATAACCGTCCTCAACTGGGCGATTTTATTTTCTCTGATTAAGTTAGCCACGGCCGGGGTATTAAACATTAATTCCCTGGCCGCCACCCGCCCGCCGCCTATTTTGGGAAGCAACCCCTGGGAGATAACCGCCGCCAGCACCATGGACAGCTGCATCCTAATCTGATTCTGCTGATGGGGAGGAAAAATATCAATGATCCGATCAACGGTCTGGGCGGCGCTGTAAGTATGAAGGGTGGCCAAAACTAAATGGCCGGTTTCGGCTAAAGTAATAGTGGTACCGATAGTTTCCAGATCGCGCATTTCTCCCACCATAATTATGTCCGGATCTTGGCGCAAGATATGTTTTAAGCCGCTGGCAAAACTCAACATGTCGCTGCCTAATTGTCTTTGGGTAATAACACTCTTTTCTGATTTGAATAAAAATTCAATCGGGTCTTCTAAAGTTATAATATTACATTTGCGGTTCTGGTTAATATAATTTATCATCGCCGCTAACGTCACGGACTTTCCGCAGCCGGTTGGCCCTGTCACTAAAATTAACCCCTGGTCAAGATCAAGCAAGCTATTAATAATTTTAGGCATGCCTATATCTTCTAAGGTGGACATTTTTTCGTTTATAACCCTGGCGGCTAAACTCACGTTGCCTTTCTCATAACGCAGATTAACCCTGAATCTTGATTTATTATCTAAAGAAAACCCGAAATCCAGATCTTTTTCTTCTGTAAATTTTTTTTTCTGGCTCTCATCAAGCAGAGAAAACGCCATCTGCTCCAGCTCTTTTTGACCAAACTCTTTCTCCCCCTTTATCGGCATTAACTCGCCGTCTATGCGCAGCATCGGCGGAAGACTAACTACTAAATGGAGATCAGAGGCTTTTTTATCTACGGCTATTTTAAAAAGTTCTTTGATATTCATATATTATTGTAATTTGAAATTTGTAATTAGAAATTAGGAACTAAGAATTATGAACTGTTCTTAAACTCCAAATTATCACCGCCATAGCGGGATCCAGCCCACCTAAATTATAATAAAGTGGCGGGACAAATTACTAATTACCAATTACTAAATTTAATTATATTACCACCCTTTTTTCTTTAAACCAACCGCCGCGGCTTTAACCTGCGCCTCCTGCTTTGAAGAGCCCTTGCCCTTTGAGATTAAATCTTCGTTTAAATATAAACCGACCTCAAAAATTTTAGAATGATCCGGTCCGAATTCGCTTAAAACCTTATAGTGCGGAGTAATGCCATATTCATCCTGGGATTTTTCCTGAAATTTTGATTTCGGGTCAAGATATAATTTATTTTTTAAAATATTCTCCAGCTTTGAGATTATATTTTCCTTGATAAATTTCTTCACCGCCCTTATCCCTTGATCCAGATAAATAGCTCCGATTAAAGCTTCTACGGCATTGGCTAAAATATATTGCCGGGCTTTTGAGTTCTTATCTTTAGATTCGCCCTTGGACAAATAAAGATAATCTTCCAAATCAATTTCATTGGCAATTTCCGAAAGCATCTTGGCATTTACCAGACTGGCCCGCCAGTTGGTAAGCTCCCCTTCCGGCGTCTCGGGAAAATGGTGATATAAATATTCCGTCACCACAATTTCCAGAACGGCATCACCTAAAAACTCTAATCTTTCATTATGGTTAAGGCCAAAATTGGGATGTTCATTCAGATAAGAACGATGAACAACCGCTTGTTTAAACAAATCTTGGTTTTTAAATTTTAAACCAAGACTGTCCTCGAATTTAGAAAAATTCTTCATTTCATTATATTGCTCAATTGCTAAATCATTAAATTGCCCGATTTCCGCAATTTAACAATGTAGTAATTTAACAATCATTAAAAAATTATTATTTCTTCTCTGCCTCCGCCGGCCCGCCCAGACGAGTTGACCCGCTTCGCCTTGCGGGAAGCGAGGCAAGCGAGGCTGGCCGGCCCAGACTAGCTACGCGAGGCTGGCCCGCCTATTTTTTTATCCCCTAAATTTTTATAAATCGCCCCCAGGACTCCATTAACAAATTTCCCTGATGACTCACCGCCAAAAGTCTTAGCGATTTCTATGGCCTCGTTTATCGCTACCTTAGGCGGTATGTCCTCGGCCATAACTAATTCGTAAACTCCTATCCGCAGAATATTCCGGTCAACAATCGTAATCTGGTCAAGCGGCCACTCAGTCGCGTATTTGACGATTATTTTATCTATTTCGCCCAAATTGTCCACTACGCCCTTTATTAAAATCTTCACAAAGCCGTTATCGCTAAAACTCGGGGCAAAATAGGAAAAATTGCCTTCTATTATGCTATTAAGGTCACTACTTTGCCGGCCGTTAAAATCCCACATAAATAAAGACTGCATAGCGATAGTGCGGGCTAAATGGCGGTTAGACATAGATGTAATCCTAATTAATCCGAATTATTATCCGAATATTCCGAATGCTGCACCCTAATAATTCGGAGCATTCGGATGAGCTTAATTCGCAGGATACTTATTTAATTATCAAATTCGGATTATTTTTTTTCTTTTTTTGTTTTAATTTTAATCTTTACTATCTCCCGACCCCGATAAACGCCGCAAAAAGAGCAGGCTTTATGGGGTTGCCTCGGTTGACCGCACTTAGAGCATTTATTCAAAACCATTTTTCTTAAAGCATAGTGGGCCCGGTTGCGCCTGGCTTTAGAGCGAGATCTTCTTTTAGCTGGTACTGACATAAAAATTTTAGATTTAAGATTTTACCTGCCTGCCGGCAGGCAGGGATTTCAGATTGACTTTATCTTTATACTTTTATTATAACTTAAGGCGGGTATTAGTCAACTCTCCTTAAAACCCCCTCCGCTAGAAACACATTTCTAATAGGGCTATTCTTTCCTTTCTTTTTTCCCGACGATTTTTTCAAATTCTTCCCGCTCCAAGGTTTCCTTTTCCAGCAAAGCTTTCACCACTTTCTCTAAATATTCCTTTTTTGAAATTATAATCCCTTTGGCCTGTTTGACCGCCTGCTCAATAAAATGAAAAATCTCTTTATCGATCTGCTCCGCTATTTTTTCGCTGTAATCTCTCTGCTCGTGGATTTCCCGTCCTAAAAATATCATTTCTTCTTTTTCCCCATAAGTACGCGGGCCTAAATTTTCTGACATGCCATAATCGGTAATAAGCTGGCGGGCCAAAGCCGTGGCTCGGCGCAAATCAGAAGTGGCGCCCGTCGTCACTTCGCCAAAAATTTCTTTTTCTGTTGCATGCCCAGCTAAAAGCACGGCTAATTCTTCCACAAATTCCGATTTAGTATGCATATGCTTGTCTTCGGTAGGAAGTTTAAGAGTATAGCCGCCGGCCTGACCCCGGGCAATAATGGAAATTTTTTGCACCGGGTCGGTATGAGGCAGAAAATGGGCAACAAGCGCGTGCCCAGCTTCATGGTAGGCTGTAATTTTTTTCTCTTTCTCCGTAATCACCCGGCTCTTTCTCTCCGGTCCCATCATAACTTTTTCAATTGATTCAAATAGCTCCTCCATTCCGATCATTTTTTTATTGCGCCGGGCGGAAAGTATTGCTGCCTCATTAAGAAGGTTGGCTAAATCAGCGCCAGTAAAACCCGGGGTGCGTTCGGCAATCCGACGTAGGCTCACTTCCTTGGCCAGCGGCTTTTGGCGAGCATGAACTTTTAAAATTTCTTCTCTGTCTTTTATATCCGGTTCATCAATTACTACCCGCCGGTCAAAACGTCCCGGTCTAAGCAAAGCCGGGTCTAAAACATCCGGCCGATTAGTAGCGGCAATGACTATCACATTGGTATGAGTTTCAAACCCGTCCATTTCCACCAAAATCTGGTTTAAGGTCTGCTCGCGCTCATCATGGGAGCCGCCCAAGCCAGATCCCCGCCGCCGGCCAACCGCATCGATTTCATCAATAAATAATATACAAGGAGCATTTTTCTTAGCTTTCTTAAATAAATCCCGCACCCGGGAAGCGCCAACGCCGACAAACATCTCCACGAACTCAGAACCGGAAATATGAAAGAAAGGTACATTAGCTTCACCCGCTACGGCCCGCGCCATTAAAGTTTTGCCCGTGCCGGGACTGCCTAAGAGTAAAACGCCGCGGGGGATACGGGCGCCCAGCTCATAAAATTTCTTAGGATGCCTTAAAAATTCAACTACCTCCTCTAATTCTTCCTTAGCCTCTTTGGCCCCAGCCACATCCTTAAAAGTAACTTTATCTTTTAGGTCTTTAACTAATTCTTTGGCTTGCGATTGACCGAACATTAAAGCTTTGGAATTAGCCCCGGCCACACTGCGCATCATGAAATAAATAAAAACGCCGATCAGCAAAAGGGGGATGAGGAAAGGCAAAATAGCAGATAGCCAAAAATCCAGACCTTCATTTTCTTTCACTTCAATCTTAATTTTTAAAACCTTGTCCACTTCCACATTAAAATTTCTCAATAATTCCGAAAGGGATTCCCCGCTTTCTTTTTTAACGGTTTCCTGCCGACCGTCGGCGAGAGTAATTTTCATTTCCGCGCCCCTTACCTCTATTTGCGAAACTTCTTCCGCGTTAATCTGGCTTATCAAAGCTTCCAGGCCGACCGTTTCGACTTTATCCCCGCCGCTGCTTAGAACAGAAAAAAGGCTGGCGATTATTAAAAAAACTAAGAAAAAAATCAAAAAATTTTTAACTAAATTTTTCATAATTTATTGGAAAATTTTTAGTTTAACTAAATTTAGTATATAACATAAGGCCTTTTTTAGCAAACGAAACGAAACCCCTTTTCGAAAAGAGATATTCATCGGCAGGATTTAAAAATAAAAAACAAAAAAGTCTTATATTACAAGGCTTTTTTGTCGAGGACGCGCCGTTCGTTCGCCATCTCTACCAAGCCGGACAGCGTTTCCTGTTTTTTAGATACTTCTCGGGCGATCAGGCTCTAACTGCTGAGTCACTTTTTCGAAGTACCCTTATTTATCCGCAAGTTTCATTTACATTGGCAGATACTAAAGCGATAGAGTCGCTAATCTCCAACGAATTTCTGGTGTTTGCGTTACAATCTTTACAGAGCGGAACAATATACCATTTCTTGTCATAGATATTATCTTTTTGAACATGAGCTCCCACCTCAGGTTTTTTAGTACAACTTTTTTCCGGGCAATAGTTTGGCAAAGACTGGTTGCTAAAATTTTTCCAATGGTCAATCCAGCTACCACAGCTGCAAATGTTGTCACTTGTGCCATTGATATTGATTACTTTCATATTTTTGTTGCTAGGTAATTTAGTTGATTATTATCCCGTCGACCTTATGGTTTATAAAAATCCATCAAGACAACCTAATTTTAGCATTACTTAGCTGTTTCTGTCAACTCTGTCAAATGTTAATGACCTGTGGATAACTTGTTGCTTTATTTTGACAAATCCCCTATAATAGAAATATGCATACCATACAAGAGAAAATACTAAAACTAATTGATGAAAAGAATATAGGTGATTTTACTCTTCGGCAAATTGGGGAATTGATAGGAGAAAGTTTGCCTCAAAAAATAAAACACCACCTTTCTCAACTCGAACGCAAAGGATTTATTTTGATTGATAAAAAAAATAAAAAAATCAGCCATATCAGTAATAAAGCAAAGGCTGGCGGACTTTTTATTTCTGTGCCAATTGTCGGTTCCGCTAATTGCGGCCCGGCGGTTATCTACGCCGACCAAAACATTGAGGGATATCTGAAAATTTCCAAACGATTAGTACCAAACAAGAAAAGTATTTTCGCCATAAAAGCGGAGGGCAACTCCATGAATAAAGCAAATATTGATGGCAAAAACATAGAGAGCGGCGATTATGTAATAGTTGATAGCGAGAATACATCGCCTAATGATAACGATTATATTGTGTCTATTATTGATGGCATGGCAAATATCAAAAAATATCGGCTCGACAGAAAAAATTATCGTATCGCACTTCTTTCAGAATCAACTCAAGAATATGCTCCAATTTTTATTCACGAAAAAGATGATTTTAGAATTAATGGTAAAGTAATTGATGTGGTAAAAAAATTTTAGAAAAATATTGTCTTCTTACTATAATTTAAACACCTATGAAAAAAATTTTTCAAATATACAACGCAATATGTTCTAAATATAGAAACAATGGCGAGCTCATTGAAAAGCTTTTTAGCTTTTTAAGTGAAAATCCTAGAATCGAGAACCCTGTGGATGATTTTCTATATAAAAATTTGAAAAATGATGGCTACATTAATCCCATCTCTGTTATTCAACTAATCGGCCTGATTCACCAAAAAAGGAAAGAGAGCAATAAAATAGATAAAACGGATGAAAGAAAACATTTCGGAATTTATTATACGGATTTTGAAGTTGCAAAGCAGATAACAAAAGAAACCTTTAAATTTAGTAGAAAAAATGAAAATTTATTAAAAATCAAATTTTTGGAACCATGTTCTGGAATAGGAATTTTTGTTTTGTCTTTTATTGACTACACATTTAATACAATACGAGATTTAAATAGAAGGAAGGCGCAAAAAATAGTAGACAACATTTTTTGTGCCGATATAGATCGTGAAGCTATAAAATTTTTAATAAAAATAATCCCTTTATATATAAACTTTAAATATAAAATTAAAGTCGTAATCAACGAAAATAATTTTTACGCGGGAAATGCAATCTTCAATTTTTCAAATGGCACAATAAATAAAAATAATCTCAAGGAAATATTTTCCGTTAAAGACGGGTTTGATATGGTTTTAACAAATCCACCCTACAAATTACTGAAAGAAAATTCAAATAAATATTTAAAAAATGAAAAAGATGGTCACATTAATATTAAGGATCTGGTAAATTTTATTAAAAATAACAATGTTTACAAATATAACGAGGGCACTTTAAATTACTACAAAATTTTTACCGAAGAAATAGTTGAAAATTACACAAATAAAAACGGCAAAATCGGTTTATTAATACCAAATACATTGTTAAATGACCGCCAAAGTGAAAAATTAAGAAAAAGAATGATGGGAAACTTTTCTTTTTCAAAAATATATATTATTCCGGAAAAAAATGAATTTTTTCCCGACATCTCTCAAGCATTCTGTTTTTTTGCCTTGGATAAAAGCGAACGAGGCACAATTTTAGAAATAAATCCTGAAGTTATAAACGCCACGGACTTTGAAAAAAGAAGTATAAAAATCGAAATAGAAACAATAAAAAACATTTCTGAATCAGCACCTATAATTATTGAAGGTGAAGAAGGATGGAGCGTCCTTGAGAAAATAAATAGCTATCCAAAAGTAAAATCTTTTGCGGACATTCATAACCTTCGCGGAGAGTTAGATCTAACTCTGGATAAATCGTTTATCACGGAACAAAAAACTAAATATCCACTACTAAGAGGAGCTAATATTGCTGAATTCAATTTCGAATTGGGAAAATTATATGTAGATGAAAATTTTATCTTAAAATTAAATGGCAAAAGAAAACACTTATTAAAAGATCGATTGGTATGCCAACAAGTTTCGAATATCCACGGAAACAAAAGGTTGAAATTTACAAGAATTCCTGCAAATATGGTGCTTGGCAATTCATGCAATTATATTTACAAAAAGGAAAGTCTTTTCGAAAATAAAAATATATCTCTTGATTATATATTAGGAGTTTTAAATTCGTTACTTTTGGATTGGAGATTTAAAATAACCAATTCAAATAATCACATAAGCAACTATGAAATTGCGGAATTGCCGATCGCTATTCCAAATAAAAATCAGAGGAATAAAATTGAAAATCTGGTTTATAAGATTAGAAAAAACAAGAATGATGATAATGTTGCTAAACTGAATATTGAAATTTTTAAACTATACCGTTTAACGAAAGATGAAATCAAGTTTATTTTGAGCAGATATAAGAAAGAAAATCTCATAAACACTATAAATGAAAATTTAAACTATGCTTTATAATCATGTAACATACCCACTTAGCAAAAATGACTTAAAAATGGTTGTAGCAATTCCAGAGGGTGGGAATTGGAAACATATTCCGCTCCATGTTCCATCAAAAAGACTTGAGCAAATTAGAAAAAGCGGGGGAAGAACGACTTTATACGGACGATTAAGCTGGATCAAGCCAAGTTATACAATAACAACTTATTTTAATAGACCTGGTAACGGAGCATATATTCATCCAAAAGATGACAGAGTTATAAGTGCTCGGGAAGCAGCTAGATTACAGTCATTTCCTGATGATTATATTTTCTATGGTTCAAAAACATCATTCTGCAAACAAATTGGAAATGCCGTTCCTCCTCTACTTGCTTATTTTATAGCAAAACAAATCAAAAAATATACAAAAACAAAAAATGTTCTTGATCTTTTTTGTGGTTCAGGCGGATTGAGTAAAGGCTTTGAATGGGCTGGTTACAAAATTATTGCCGCTAATGATAATTTTAATTCGGCATGCGAAACATACAGAAATAATCATAAAAAGACAGCACTTGTTGAGGGCGATATTACAAAAAAAGAAATTAAGGAAAAACTCTATCAAAGTATAAAAAACAAAAAAATAGAAATCATTATCGGAGGTCCGCCTTGCCAGGGATTCTCTTATGCTGGGAAAAGAATTGTAGACGATCCGAGAAATTTTCTATTTAAGGAATTTGTTGAAATTGTAAAAAAAATAAAACCGAAAGCGATTTTAGTAGAAAATGTTGAGGGTATATTAACAAGCAATAATGGAAAAACTTTTGAAAGCATAAAAGAAAGTTTTTCCGAGCTTGGTTACAAAATGCACGGGAAAAAAATGCTTGCCGTTAAATTTGGAGTCCCACAAAAAAGAAAGAGGGTTGTAATGATCGGGGTTTTAAAAGGAAATCCTGAAAAATGCTACCCTCAAGAAATAATAAATAATGAAAATAAATATATTTCCGTTAAAGACGCAATCGGAAATCTTCCGTCCATTAAGGTTAACGGGGGTGAAAATATACTAAAAAAGGAAATGAATTTAAGGAGCTTTTACCAAAAATTTATTGCTGGAAAAATTTCACCAAAAAAATACGAGGAAATATTATCTAAAAATCTTTAGCTAATTCATCAGCCAACCTTGAGCACACTTTATAAAGACTCGCCTTAGCTTCTTTAATTTTTTTATTTTTTAATAATAATATAATTTTGTCTATCATTTCTTGTAAATTTTTTGATTTAAGAGTTTGAATATTACGATTTTTTACTTTCTGATATGCCTTTAATGATTCAAGAGAAATTCTAATATATCTCTTCGCATTATTCGCATACTGTTTTTTATCACCTGATATTTTTATCATTTCTTTATAAGAACCTGTTTCGGGATCAAAATCCTTAAAGGCCACGGAATAAAAAGCATATTCAGGATGTAAAAAATTGGTTACCAAAAACTTACTATATCCCTGTTTTGAAATTTCAGATAAAACTAACAAAATTTGATGTATATTCCTGCGCATTATTTTGCTAAGTTTTAAAGCATCAGCGTCGGTTTGAACTTTATTCTTTAAAATATCCCAAATATACTTCGAATGCCAAGATACCACACTAGCGCCATTCTTCTCTAACTCTATAAGCTTTTTTACATCGGCGAATGTCATCCTATTGTTTTTTGCAGAATTTTTTGCTGGAGTGAGCGGATTGAATTGCGGATTATGTGAGAACCCTAAGGAAATCGGACCGATATGATCAGGGCTCACTTTATGCTTGTTAAAAACTTTCATAAGCCAACTCGCAGCCTTCCAATCTCCATCAGCCCAATTCTCATAAGCGCGCCTATCTTCTCCATAACGATTTAAATTATCCCTATGTCTGCCGGTGTCTTGCACGCCCCTACAACACAGATTATAAGTGTGATATCCTTCAAAGCGGTCAGGAGCATTGCTCATAGCACCAGGACTAAATCCGCTTCGCTTGTTTGGATATATATAATCCAAACTCATTTCTTTCCCGCAAATTTGGCAAAATTTTTTACCGGTAGGATGGATGGCTCTGGCAACTTTTGAAATCCAAGGTCCGTTTTTTTTAATCTTTAATTCCTTTCTTTTTTTATCCCACCACGCAAGCCTTTTCTGCCCAATTTCACTTTTTCCGCTTGTAACCCACCTTATAGATCCATCCGCTTTATAAGCTTCTGGCATACCAGCATAATTAGGATGTTTGACTATAAAATCCATGTATTTCAAAAAATTTTTATGCCAAACTCTTTTTATTCTTTTCCCCATATTATTATAAAAAATAATTTAAATTTTTAGTCTTTTAAATATACCATTTTACCTATACCTGTTATATTATCACTTACATATTATATCCAGTAGTGTAATATGTCAAAAACAGATAAAAGACGAGCCCCGAGAAATCGGGGCTCATCTTTGTTTTTTTATTTATCTGATTTTTTGATTTTCTCTTTGCTCTTGGCTTCCTTTTTCCCGCTTTTACCTTCAGCCGCCTTGGTTTCCGCCTTTGGCTTTTTTTCTTTCGTTTCCTTCTTTTCGCTTTTAACCGCCTTTTTTATCTCTTTTTCTTTCACATTTTTCTCTTTAACTGCTTCTTTTTTTGCGCCAGCCTCTTTTACCCCGCTTAGAGATTTATCTCTAACTGGGTGAACCAGCTTTAACCCCAGGCGATGCTCCTTGGGCTCCAAGGACATTATTTCAAAATCAGCTTTCTCGCCCACCTTGAATAGTTCGCTAATTTTCTGGTTTGGCGCCAGACCTAGCT
>Ga0268282_1000590_pt1 | contig 18162 bp, 12 predicted proteins | sample saktaG_12_FD_190133 | JGI IMG/M metagenome (GOLD analysis project Ga0268282, IMG submission 190133) | Saline water microbial communities from Sakinaw Lake, British Columbia, Canada - sak_2011_5_24_120m | ecosystem: Environmental > Aquatic > Non-marine Saline and Alkaline > Saline ...
GCTTCCGGCGAACACATCCCTCGAATATGGCCAAAGTAAACAGACATTGGAGAAATATTGTAAACCATGTAAGCCGGTCAGTAGGACAGCAAATCCCGGGCCGAACAGGATTGGGACGGACCCTGTTTTACAAGGAAATGGTGTGCGGTGCACACCCTACCGAGTTCTTGATCGGTGGGCCAAACCGATTTACGATCCATTCGGCTTTGCTCAGGACAAGCTTACGATTTATGATTTTCCTCTGTAATACAATCTTGTATATTCTTGTTTTTTCTGCGTGTTTTTCATGCTGCAATGTTCGTAAGTCCTTTTATATCAACGGCTGAAGCCGACATTAACGCACAGGCGAACTTTTGCCCTTTGGCTGTTAGTATATAGCGATTTTCTTTGGCCACCTTCTTCAACAAGCCATGCACTCGAAGCAGTTTTATACGTCTGGTAGTTCTGCCCGAATATCTTTTTTGCTCTTGCTTTGACAACGCCTCCGATTTGGCGTAAAGCCATCTCCTCAAGTCCTTATTCCTGAATCCACTAATCGCATGTTCGCCTTTGGCTAAAAACGTCAGCAGTTTATAATCTTCCTCCTGCCAAGGGTTAAGGCCACGATAAGTCTTGCCTTTCTTCTTTACCTTATTGCACGCCGGAGATACTACCTCTTTGAGTTTTTCTTCTATCTGCCCAGCCGCCAAAGCATCGGAATAACGCTCATTACACTTCTCGCTTACCTCACAACGACGATGCAAATCACTTACACCTTTACGCATCTTCTGCCATGATGCAGGACGATCCTTATCATCATCAGGGTGACGATAAACCTTAAAATCACGAGTATTATTAATAGTTGTCTCTATCCTGAGGATACTTCCACTCTTGTTGTACATCTTAACTGAGTTACGATTTTTCCAGTGCTTGACCCTTACACCCTCATAGCAACTGCGATAATCGCTGACTATTTCTTCAGGAGCCATACCTCTGTTATCTCGCCTGCCAAAATATCGCATTACTGCCGGAGAATCCGAAACACACATCGCATGATAAATCAGGGACGGATACAACTTGTCCAACTCTTCAATTGAATTAAACATAATATCACTTGACCATTCTGTCTCATCTGCCGAGAAGTAATAATCAGGACGCAATGGTAAAATGCTATTCAAGTCAGGACACATATCATGAACAAGGCCGTTGAGAATCTCCGGCCAGTTCGTCTTTAACTGCTTATCCATTAACGCCTGTGCCGCTTGAACATCTTCAATCCACGGAAAGCAATTACCGTCTTTCACATAGGCAATATTATTCTTACACAACTGACGCTCCAGCCAGTGACGACCATTCAGGCAGATGAATATATTAAAAGGAAGCCAGCTTTGAAGACGAACATGACCGAAACCAAATTCCGGATGATTAAAGTAATGGTATAGCCAGACGCATTTCCTTGGAACCATCTTTAACTCGATATGTTTTGTTGACTTGTTGCCCTTGACCGTCGGTGAAATACATTGCTCTACAACGCTTAATAAACAGATAGGACCTGACATAACGCCTTTTTCCTCAGCAATCCTGCGGGCCAGTTTTTCTTTGTCTGTCGATCCGCTACGTATATATTGAATTGGAATGCCCAATTGCTCGGCACGCCTTTCACAACTTTTGCGCAGGGCACAAGTGAATCCCTCCGCCCATTGCTTGAAATCTTTGAGCAATATATGTCGGCTTGACAAAAATGTCCGCATCCCTGACTCATTAGCGAGCCAGCGAAGCGTCCCGCGAAACCTGATTCTGTCCAATCCTCTTATTGCACCCATGACCTTATCTTTGTACAATTCCATTAGTTTCATAGTAGCATCCTTTCTTTTAACTTGAACGTTTATGAAGGATGCTACTATACTTTTTTATAGAGTAAATTCTACTACTCTTTGGTTGCGGCTCTGCTGCTCCAAGAGCTCTGTGGCAGGAACCCCCAAAGCGGGTTTGGGGGCTAAACATTTTCTTAAACTTGCGATTGACATTGGCCGAGTATTATGGTAGTAAATACAGTTCTACGTACAGCGTGCTGCACAGAACGACGAACACAGAATGAGTATGGTTTGGATATTATGAATAGAAACATGAACATTGCGATTATCATAATTATTGCCGAGAGATTGAAGCTGCCCTGAGAAAGCTATTGAATCAGCTATCAAAAGCCTTCCGGAGCGGCAAACTTTGGAAGGCTTTTTTCATTTACGGCTGGGGAGTAAGAAAATGAGATTGCCCGGCGGGCTTGACAGCGGGCAATTACGGGTTTATGCTACGTGGTTTATATTTCTTAATATTGAGGATATTTTAGATGTCGGATAAGAAGAGTAAAGGTTATCGTGATACGCTGAATCTGCCGAAGACGGGCTTCGCCATGAAGGCCAACCTGACCCAGCGTGAGCCGCAGATGCGCAAGCAATGGGCCAAGGAGAATATTTACGGCACAATACGAGAGGCGCGGAAAGGCGCCCCGCTGTACATTCTGCACGATGGCCCGCCCTACGCGAACGGCGATATTCACATGGGGCACGTCACGAATAAGGTCCTGAAGGATTTCGTGGTCAAGTACAAGACGATGACCGGCTTCGATGCGCCTTACGTGCCGGGCTGGGATTGTCACGGCCTGCCTATCGAGTCGAAGGTCGTCACCGAGTTAGGTGAAAAGGTGCGCGAGATTGGCAAGCTCGACATCCGCAAACTCTGCAATAAATACGCGAGCAAATATGTCAAAATCCAGTCCCGGCAGTTTCAGGAACTGGGCATATTCGGTGATTTCTACAATCCATACCTGACGTTCAAGCCGACGTACGAGGGCGGGATTCTGGAAGTCTTCGCTGAGATGGTCGACAAGGGGCTGGTCTATAAGCAGCTCAAGCCGATTCACTGGTCCATCGGGTGCGAGACGGCACTGGCCGAAGCGGAGCTGGAGTATAAGGATATTTCTTCGCCGAGCATCTTCGTGAATTTTCCCGTCGCGCAAGAGAGCATCGAGCGATTGACAGAGCTTGGCCTTGTTGAGCAAGGCGAGGCGGCCAACGCAACGGTCAGCTTTATGATCTGGACGACGACGCCCTGGACGCTGGCGGCGAATCTGGCCGTGGCGGTGCATCCCCGGCTGGATTATACGGCGATCCGTTACGAGAAGGACGGCAGGAACTTCGTCTCAATCGTAGCGACCGAGCGGACCAAAGTGGTCACCGCCGCGGGAGATTTAGCGGAAGGAAAATTCAGTCTCGGCGAAAAAACCGTCAAAGGAAGCGAACTCGAAGGCCTGCGGTACGTGCATCCTTTCGTGGAGAAAAATCCGACGGACAAAGACGCCTACATGGTAATCCTCGCCGAGTATGTCACTACCGAGGATGGCACCGGGCTCGTGCACACCGCTCCGGGCCACGGGGTCGAGGACTACATGTCCGGGCAGAAGTACGGGCTGGCGGTTTATTCGCCGGTGATGGACGATGGGCGATACGACGACACAGTCCCGGACTGGCTGCGGGGTCGAAACGTGCTGGAGGTGGACGGCGTCGTCAATAACGATTTGAAGCAACGGGGACTGCTGTTCGCGCAGGGCAAGATCGTGCACAGCTATCCGCACTGCTGGCGGAGCAAAGGGCCCGTTATCTTCCGCGCCACCGAGCAGTGGTTCATCGGCGTCGACAAAGAGCTGCCCGGCCTGGGAAAAAGTCTGCGTGACCTGGCAATGGAGAGCATCGATGACGTGGTATGGATTCCCGCCTGGGGCCGGAAACGCATCGGCGGAATGCTCGAATCGCGCCCGGACTGGTGCATCAGCCGGCAGCGAAGCTGGGGACTGCCGATCCCCGTGTTTCTCAATGCCGCGGGCCAGGCGCTGCTTACGAAAGAATCCGTGTTGGCCGTGGCGAAGTATATCACCAAGCACGGCTCGAACAGTTGGTTTACCGATACGCCCCGGCAGATATTAGGCAACGATTTCTCGCTGCCGGAAGGATTCGTGCTGGATGAGCTGCAGAAGGAAGAGAACATCTTCGACGTCTGGTTCGAGTCGGGCTGCAGTTGGTACAGCGTCTGCGTGAAAGAAGCCGGCTGGCCGGTGCCGGTCGATTTGTATCTCGAAGGCTCGGACCAGCATCGCGGCTGGTTCCAACTGTCACTGCTGCCGGGACTGGCGGCGACGGGCAAGCCGCCCTTCAAGAGCGTTTTGACGCACGGCTTCACCGTCGATGAGAAGGGAATGAAGCAGTCGAAATCATTAGGCAACTACGTGAATGCCCAGGATGAGGTGGCCAGGTACGGCTCCGATGTTCTGCGGCTGTGGGTCTCCAGCGTAAATTATCAGGAAGATATCCGCTGTAACGATGAAATCATCGGCAGGACGCAGGATGCCTACAGGAAGATCAGAAATACGCTGCGCTACCTGCTCGGCAATATTGACGATTTCGAGCCGGGCAAGATGAGCGTCGATTACGATAAAATGTTCGAGATCGACAAGTGGGCGATGCAGCAGTTGCAGAAACTCATCGCCAATGTCACCGAGGCGTACGAAAGTTTCATCTTCCACAGGGTCTATTCACTGATCTATAATTTCTGCACGGTCGAGATGAGCAGTATATATATGGACGTTCTCAAAGACCGGATGTATTGCGACGCCGCCGACAGCCCCTCCCGCCGAAGCGCCCAGACCGCCATGTGCAAAATCATGGACGCCCTCGTGCGGATGCTGGCCCCGATCCTGGTCCACACCGCCGAAGAGGCCTGGGCTATAATGCAATCCAAGTCTGACGATGTCGAATCGGTGCATCTGGCGCTGATGCCGAAGGTCGATGATTCGATCGATTATAAGAGCGATGAGCCGCGATGGGAGAAGCTCATGGCCCTGCGAGACGAAGTTCTGCGAAGCCTTGAAGGCCTCAGGCAGGAGAAAATTATAGCGAGCAATCAGGAAGCATGTGTCACGATCAATTGCGACGAAGAAGTCGCCACGGCATTAAATGCGTTCGGGCTCGAACAATTCGCCGCCCTCTGCATCGTAAGCGAGGTCAAGCTGCAGAAGTCCGTTGGCGAGACAACCATCTCGGTACAAAAAAGCTCCTCCAAAAAATGCCAGCGCTGCTGGAACTACTGGCCCACAGTAGGAACCAGCGCCGAGCACCCCGACCTGTGCAAACGCTGCATTGAAGTTGTTTCCGGCTAACACATTGTCATTTCTACCGAGCTTGGTAGGGTGTGCAACGTGCCCCAAAGGGGCTTGTTGCACACGCTGATCTATTCATTAAAGAACATTACGTTTATCCCCATGGATTCATCTGTAATCCGGTATAGTGACATCGCAATTATTTCCCCCGCGTGTGCAAAATGAATTTTGCACACCCTACCGGGCTGCCCGATTAGAATGAAGACAATCTGACTATCGATGATTAGTTGTTAAAAGGTGTCATGTCTGCTCTGTAGAAAAGTATATTGACAAGGAGGATAATAGTGTAGTGATGGATTAAGATTTTCTGTAAATTAGTGTGCTCCCGAGTCTTTATGACGTGAATGGTGTCTGGTTGAAACGCTTATGATTTGCATTAGCCTGACTGGTTATGATACAATAGAGCAAGAAACAGACAGCACCGGATTCAAATGAAATGTTAAGGAGATCTATTATGACCGAGCGGAAAGGCTTTACATTAATAGAGCTTCTGGTGGTAGTCGCCATAATTGCAATACTGATGGCAATCCTCATGCCCACGCTGAATCGGGCCAGGGAACAGGGCAGACGGGCGGTTTGCCTTAACCATATAAAGACACTGACACTTGGCTGGTTGATGTATGCCGATGAGAACGATGACAGGATCGTTAATGGCGAAGCCTATTGGAATCCTTCCGGTTCCCCCGACGCTCCCGTGCCCACATCTGGTCCTCACAAGGGCGAGCAGTACTGGGTCGGCAACGATTGCGCCTCCGGTTTCGCACAAGGCGAGCAACGACCGCTCGACATACAAATGAAAGCCATCCGAGCCGGAGCATTGTTTTTGTACTGCAAAGCCGAAAAGGTATACCGGTGCCCTACCGGTATTCGTGGAGAGATGCGCACGTACTCTACTGGCTATGGGATGAACGGCTGTTTCGATGCAACTGGAACGTATGTCGGCAACAAGGGAGTGAGAGTAGGCAGGACGGTGTTGATGGTCAAGAAGAGGTCGGAAATAACCGTTCCATCTCCGGCTTATAGACTCGTTTTTCTCGACGAAGGCCGGATCAGTCCGGACAGCTACGCGATTCACTACGTTACGCCCAATTGGTGGGACCCGCCGTTTGTCCGGCATGGGGACGGCACGAACGTTGCTTTCGCCGACGGCCACAGCGACTACTGGAAGTACAGGGCAGTAGAGACAATACGGGTCGGTAAGATGGCGAATCCGCCGTACAACTACGAGCCTACCACTGACGAGGGCCTGGCTGATTTGCAAAAGATGCAGGAAACCATCTGGGGCAGATTGGGCTACTAACCGATGCCGAAAGACTTTCTGTCCCAATGTCATTCTGACCGAGCGCAGCCTTTAGCCCCTTCGACAAATTTAGGGCTGGCTCTGAGCGCAGTTGAATGTGGAGCGGAGGAATCTGGCTTCGATTGAGATGAACGTATGTACAACCTGTTTGACCTTTCTATATAACATCGGCCCTTTGATAAAAGTCGTTAACCTTGATTGAGGTGGGGCAAGCCCCACCCTACAATTGGGCTCGACGTGACACAGTAAGTTACATGATCTAAGTTGAGGTGTTACTTTTTACCAGCTTCAAGGAGCAGTAAATCCCGGCTGTGGACGGGCCATTTGGAGTGGATATTTACTTGGGTAAAACCCGCTTTTTTCAACAATTGTTTGTATTGATCATTAGTCCACGCTTTCGTGGTGCTGCGGTATGATGTGATGGTATCATCGGCGGCGTCGAGAATATGGAATTGCTGCAGCGCCGCCTGTTGTTTGTCGAGCCAGTGGTTTTCGATCAGGCAGATGTGCGGATTATCCGAAAACAATCCCATCAGGCCAGGGCCCGATTTATACCAGCTATTCGGCGTCCGGCCGATACGCTCGACCGCATCGAATGTGTGAGCTTCGAGCAGCAATTTCCCGCCGGGTGATAACGCTTCGAAGGTTTTCTTAAGAATCATCCTGCACTCATCGGGTGAAAAGACATTGAACTCACCGAAGACCATCATCGCGAGGTCGTATCCACCGCCGAACTCGACCGTGCGGATATCACCTTCGATCAACTTAGCCTTGTCGCCGAGTTTGCTTTTGGCGTATTCGATCGAGGCCGGGGAAAAGTCGATCCCGCAGCAGTCGTAATCGAGTGCTACAAACTGCTCGATGTAAAGGCCCGGGCCGCAGCCGATATCAAGCAGTTTTGCCGGAGTGTTATTGCAGATGTGTTCATGAATCCACCGCACCTGCGTCCGGATCATCTCGCGCTTACGGCTGGCTAAATCATGCTCCTGAGAAAGATGCTCAGCCAGCATCCGCCGGCTGAAATCCGGATCATCCCACGGAATCTTATAAGCACCATCCCAAAGAGCCGCCTCATCGGCCGGCTGGTCTATAATCGTATTTAAGGAATCCTGCAAACTCATATCCTTAATTTACATAAACCAACGGGGATTGTCAAAATAATCGGATTGAGCAGGTTTGATACAGGTTATCGAGCTACCCCCCCGCCAGCTCATTATGACATGGTTTTTCCGGCCGGAGTAGCCGGCGAGGCCGGCCGGCGGCAATCTTGGTTAAATTTATAAATCTTTGCAATAAACATTGATCTTACTGCGTCTTGCTCATCGGTGATATTGTTTATCACAAACTGAAGGACCTATTTCATTAACGTTTTAGTCAAGGAGAACAGATATGTTTAGGCGAAGAGTCATTTTTGGGCTGGTTGCATGCCTTCTGGCCGTATTGATTGTGGGCCAGACGCTTTCGCAGCCGGCACAGCGTGGACAGGGAGGCGGCCAGGGTGGTGGCCAAAGAGGTGGCCAGGTAGGCGGACAAAGAGGCGGCGCACAGAACTCCCAGCGTCCGCAGATGCAGGGACGGCAGTTTGATCCGCAACGGATGCAACAAATGATGCAGCAACGTATGCAGCGTCAGGTTGGAGCCACCGACGCAGAGTGGAAAACCATCGGACCGGGCGTCATGAAAGTCTCGGAAATGCACGGGCAAGTTACCGGCGGCGGTCGCGGCGGAATGTTCGGCGGACGGCGCGGCCCGACGGGTGGACCGCAAGGCGCCCAGACGCAACCGACGGAATTAGACAAAGCCACACAGCAGTTGCAAACTATGCTCGATAATGAATCGGCAAAGCCGGAAGATATCGAGAAGCAGCTCACCGTTCTTCGTACGGCCAGAGAAAAGACAAAGAAGGAACTGGTTGCAGAACAGCAGAAACTTCAAAAGCAGGTCACAGTACGCCAGAAAGCCCAACTGGTATTGATGGGTTTGCTGGACTAAGACAATTCCAGCCCTTTCGATACACTTGCAGAGAAAGTGTAAGAACAGGGGCTGACAGATGAAACCGCGGCCCGGGAATCAGCGGGATGCTCGCCACAGGAGAGCCTCCCGCCCGGGCCTTGCGGCATTAGGGGGAATCACGCTGCGCTTTTAGCTGCTCACATTTTTCGGTAGACCTGCTCGACAATAAAAGTTTCAATATCGTTGTATGAGACATTAAGGTTTACTGTCAATAGGAGGATTTACAGCGATAAGGCCGGAGATTTTTGAAGCCGGTGACTATCGATTATCCATCTGTTGGCGTACCTTTTGATAAACCTGCTCGACGGTAATATGTTTGATGTCATATTTTGGGTCGAAGTTATTGGTTTCAATGCCCCTGCCGTCCGGCTCGATTGCCATGACGCAGTCCTTTCTTCGGTAAGGTTCCAGCATGATCGGATTCGCCCGGCCGAACATCATAACGAGCGGTACGCCTAAAGCCGCGGCTATATGTCCCGGGCCAGTATCGTTACTTACAACCAGCTTGGCGCGTTTGAGCAGGGCTACGAGCTGGCTGAGAGATGTTTGCCCGGCGAGGCTTACTATCGGGACATTGGCGTTATTCTTCACTTTTTCGACAATTTTAGCTTCCGAGGCCGAGCCGGTGGCGACGATGGACAAGCCGTACTGCGATGAAATCATGTCGGCCAATTGGGCAAAACGCTCCGGGGGCCAGCATTTGTCCTGATGGACCGAGCCTGATATGAGAACTGCGTAATTATCTTGAATACCCTGGCTTACCAAAAGCTTTCCGACCGAATCTTCGGCGCCGGGATTCTGCGGAAAAACAAACTCGACACCGAAGTCCGAGGCGCCGGCGTCCTGAATAATCTTCATGTAATAATCCACTACGTGGATGTTTTCGATGTCGTGGATAATTTTGTGCGTATAGAAGATGGTGGCGAATTCCCGGGCGGTTGCTTTTCCGAAGCGTGTTTTACACCCGGAAAGCCAGGCTAAAGAAGCCGTCCTGAATAGACCCTGAAAATCGAATATGATGTCAAATTTGCTCCGGCGAAGCTTCCGAATAAGTGACATAAGTGCGCCGAATGCGCTGGGATGGAACCAGGCCCTGGCGAGGAGCTTGCGGTCGAATGTGATAATCTCGTCCAGATGAGGATGATTTTCGATAAGCTGTGCAAATTCCGGACGGATGAGCCAGCTTATTTTCGCTTCGGGAAAACTCATGCGCAGCGCCCTCAGCGCCGGCAGAGCCAGGACGATATCGCCCAGTGAACTGGGTTTTGCTATCAGGATGTTCTTGAAACGCTCGGACATTACTTACTCGTTCATAACATATCGTTTATCATTTCACGCTTCACATGAAGCGAATATTTGTTGGATTATTGTAAGCGATTGACTGATTTGAAGCAATCGGCATAAGAAAATTAAGAATTGCAATGCAAAAAGCAAAGTTACATATTAAAATGCAGGCATGATATTGGAGTCTCATGGCTGAAAAAGGAAAATATATTTACGACTGGCCCAGGCCGATGGTTACCGTCGATGCTGTGGTCTTTAGTCTGTCCGGCGGCAGAACGCAAGTGCTGCTGATCAATCGTGGCAGAGAGCCCTACAAAGGCAAGTGGGCCGTGCCGGGTGGATTCGTGGATATCGATGAGGAGCTTGAAGACGCCGTAGCAAGGGAGCTGCAGGAAGAAACGGGACTCACAGGAGTGCATCTCGAACAGATGCGTGCCTTCGGCAGGTGCGGCAGAGACCCGCGAGGCAGGCAGATTTCAATCGCATTTACCGGCGTTGCAACCGGGGGACAGGACAAGATACGCGCCGGTGACGATGCCGCAAAAGCCCGGTGGTTCGACATAGAAAAGCTCCCGGGAGATTTGGCTTTCGACCACGATGAAATGATCAGGTGTGGCATAGAAAATCTACGAAAACGGTGGGGCAAGCCCCACCCTACGGAATAGAGTGGGAAAAATGAGTAATAACGTTGATATATCAGTTGATTTCTCGAGGATTCAGCTAGCGAATCCGGTTTTTACGGTTTCTGGGACTTGCGGGTATGCCGACGAGCTGAGTGACTTTATGGATGTCAACTGTCTCGGCGGATTTATTACAAAGAGTATTACTCAAAAGCCGAGAAAAGGCAATGCTCCGCCGCGGATTGTCGAGACCGATTCCGGGATGCTAAACGCGATAGGATGGGCGAATGTCGGATTGGACAAGTTCATTGAAGATAAATTGCCTGTTATTCGAAAGATGTCCCCCGCTGTCTTTGTGAACGTCGCGGGCGAAACGATAGCCGATTATGTGGCTGTGGTTGAGCGGTTGGTCGACGAAAATGGCATCGCCGGCTTCGAGCTGAATATTAGCTGTCCCAATGTCGAGCACGGCGGCGTTAGCTTCGGAACCGATCCGGCACAAGTGACGGAAATTACAAAGGCGATCAAAGAAGCCGCCGGTGACAAAGTTCTGATGGTCAAGCTGGCCCCCGCCGTGACGGACATCAGTATCATGGCACGAGCGGCGGTTGACGCCGGCGCCGATGCGTTGAGCCTGGTCAATACCTTTACGGCGATGGTTATCGATATTGAAACACGCAGGCCCGTCCTTGCCAACCGCACCGGAGGCCTCTCGGGCCCGGCAATAAAACCTATCGCAGTCTACCTGGTAAACAAGGTCTACAACGACGTAGCCAAAGAACGCGGCGTCCCGATTCTGGGGATGGGAGGAATCCGGACCGCTTCGGATGCCGTCGAATTTATCCTCGCCGGCGCCTCGGCGGTCGGTATCGGTACGGCCAGTTTCATCGAGCCCGACTGTGCGGCAAAAATCATCGAAGGAATAAAAGCATATTGTGCTCGCAATAATATAGCAAACATCAAAGAACTGGTCGGCTCGCTTGAATAAATTTGAACTTCATATTCTATAGTACGGGGAGTGTGAGAATGCGAGAGAAACATGTGCAAGTGATGATAATCGCCTCGGTATTTTTATTCATGTTTTCCATAACAGCAGGTGTAGCCTTCTGTGCACATAATCCAATCGTGCTGAAAGCGGATTCGTTTAAACATTACGTTGACGCATTCAACGAGAACGACGAGGAATTGTACGTCCGGCACATTTCCAATGAAAAGGCGTGGGAATTCCTCAAAGCGAACATCCCTCTGTTCGAGTGTCCCGACAATGATATGGAGCGGACTTATTACTTCCGCTGGTGGACCTATCGAAAACATATCAAGAATACGCCCGATGGATTTGTGATTACCGAATTCCTGCCGGATGTTTCCTGGGCCGGAAAGCACAACACGATTAGCTGTGCCGCGGGACATCATATCTACGAAGGCCGCTGGCTGCACGAGGCGAAATACCTCAACGACTACGCGGTGTTCTGGTTTCGTGGTGGCGGCAGTCCGCGGTCGTACAGTTTCTGGGCCGCCGATGCTCTCTGGGCAAGGTATCTGGTGACCATGGATAGGAACCATATCACGGATTTGCTGGAAGACCTATTCATCAATTACAAAAAATGGGAGATCGAAAGGCTCGAACCGGACGGCCTTTTCCGGCAAATCGACGACCGCGACGGTATGGAAATGTCGGTCGGCGGCAGCGGAAAACGCGCTACTATAAATTCATACATGTATGGTGACGCAGTTGCAATTGCAAAGATTGCTTTGCTCGCGGGCCGGAAGGATATTGCGGTGCAATTCCAGGAAAAGGCGCGAAAGCTCAAAACTCTTGTCCAAACCAGGCTCTGGGATGATAAGGCGAAGTTTTTCAAGACTTTGCCGCGACAAGGCGAGACGCTTGTCGATGTCCGCGAGCTGCACGACTATACACCCTGGTATTTCAATCTGCCCGATGCCCGTATGGGTTATGAGGCTGCCTGGAAACAGTTGATGAATCCCGATGGTTTTTATGCTCCGTTCGGACCGACAACGACCGAGCAGCGTCACAAAGGCTTCATGATATCGTACGAGGGCCATGAGTGCCAATGGAACGGGCCGAGCTGGCCGATGTCAACGGCGGTGACCTTGACGTCGATGGCGAACGTTCTGAATAACTATCAGCAAGACGCAGTAAGCAAAAAGGACTACTTCGAAACGCTGAAAATCTATACTAAATGCCACCGCCTAAATCGCCAAGACGGCAAAATTGTCCCCTGGATAGATGAAAATCTAAATCCTCACACAGGCGACTGGATTGCAAGAACCCGACTGAAGAGCTGGAAGGACGGAACGTGGAGCGACAGTAAGGGCGGCAAAGAACGCGGCAAGGATTACAATCACTCCAGCTATTGCGATTTGATTATTTCGGGTCTTGTCGGCCTGCGGCCGCAGTCGGGCGATATTGTTGAGGTTAATCCGCTCGTTCCTGCCGGAACATGGGACTGGTTCTGCCTCGATAATGTGCTGTATCACGGCCGAATTATCACAATTCTATGGGACAAAACCGGCACCAAATACGGCAGAGGAAAAGGCTTGCGTGTATTTGCGGACGGCAATGAAATCGTACAATCGCAAATCCTCACCCGTGTCACGGGCCAATTACCACCGGTAGAAAGAGACAGGCAGACAAGTGCCGGGTGGCGCAAGTATGAGAAGAATCCCGTTCTCGGCGGGAAACTCGGCACGTGTTTCGACGTGTCGGTTTTGAAAGAAGAAAATACTTACCGTATGTATTTTTCCTGGCGGCCGAAAGAGTCGGTTGCTATAGTCGAAAGCCCCGACGGGATACGCTGGAACGAGCCAAAAATCGTACTGGCACCAAATCCTGAATCCGGCTGGGAGGGTCGTATCAACAGGCCCGTCGTCGTCAGGCGAAATGATGGATATCATATGTGGTACACGGGACAATCACCCGATCGATCGTGGATAGGCTACGCTACCAGCGATGACGGCCTAACGTGGAAACGTTCCGGCAATAAACCGGTCCTCTCGGCTGAGGAACCCTGGGAGAAGGTTGCCGTTATGTGTCCCCATGTCATCTGGGACGAAGAAAAAGCACTGTTTCGTATGTGGTACTCGGGCGGTGAGCAGTACGAGCCGGATGCTATCGGTTATGCCGTAAGTCCTGACGGGGTGAACTGGACCAAGCGGCCTTCCAATCCGATATTTGCCGCAGACCCGAGCAATGAGTGGGAACAGCACAAAGTGACAGCGTGTCAGGTTGTTCGGGACGGCGATTCATATCTGATGTTCTATATCGGTTTTGAAAATGTTGATAAGGCTCAGATCGGCATGGCCCGTTCGCGTGACGGCATCACCGGCTGGCAGCGATGTTCGGAAAATCCGATTATTGCACCGGGCGATAACACATGGGACGGTGATGCCTGTTACAAACCTTTTGCTGTCTACGAAAAGGAAACAGACCGCTGGCTTTTGTGGTATAACGGGCGGCTAAAGAGTATCGAACAGATTGGCCTGGCGATTCACGAAGGGAAATCTCTGGGCTTCTGATGAACGTTGAGTTCTTTTTAAGAAGGGGAAATAATGGCAGGAAAGACATGTTGGCTTAGTAACTCCGTGGTTACATTTCTTTTGGTAGCTGGTTTGTCCATGCCGAGTTCGATTGCTGCGGATGCTGCTGAGGTCACGACGATGACTTATCAGCAGGCTAAGCAAAGAGTGCCTGATCGCCAGATCCCCAAATTCTGGATTGGCGACGTCACGGGCCTTTCGGGGCGTTTCGAAAAACTCACTGAAGGCAATGTCAGGACAATAGCGATATCTCCCGGCGGCAGGCCGATGCATCTGGTCACTTTCGGCCGGAAAGAAAAGCTCGGGCACAAAGCCAACTTCAATTCCGCCATCGGGGGCAGAGAGCCAGCCGCGTATATTGACAAGCCGGCGAGGAAAAAGCCCGTAATCCTTTTCGTAGGCCCCGTGCACGGTGCCGAAGTCGAAGCCCTGACAGGTTTGGTTAACTTCATAAACATCATGGAGAGCGGCCAAGACCTGCGGGGAAAACCGCACGCGGAACTTCGCGCCCTCGGCGAGCAGTGCCGGCTGCTGATCATACCGGAAGGCAATCCCGATGGAATTGCACGTTTCGAGCCTCGCAGTCTCTGCGGCATGGAAGGTAATGACCTTCGCTTCTGGGGCCAGGGTACCTGGAGCGACGATACTTTCTGCGGCTGGCCCCAGAGTAAACGCCGGCACCCGATGGCCGGTGACGACGTCGGATTCTTAGGCTGCTATTTCAACGACAAGGGTATCAATCCCATGCACGATGAATTCTTCGACCCGATGGGGCCCGAAGCACCGGCTATTTTGAAGGTCGCCGCTGAGGAAGGGCCCGATCTGGCCGTCTCGCTCCACAGCCATGAGAATAAGCCGGCAGTCTTACGCCCTGCTTACGTCACCGTCGAAATCCAGCAGGATATTCGCTCGCTGGCGGAGACGTGCTATGGAATTCTTGCCGAACGCGATTTGCCTCACGGGGGGCTTTTCGAAGCCAAACCTGAAGGCGGCGGCAATCCCAGCCCGTTCAATCTTACAAGTGCCCTGTACCACGTCAGCGGTGCAAGTTCGTTTACGTTCGAATGTCCCCACGGGCTGAAAGATGGCTGCCGGGTGAGCTTCGATCAGATTCTCGATATACAACTTTCACTTTATGAGGCAATGCTGCGACATGAAATTGAAAAGAAGAAACTTTAGACATGATTTTTTCAAGAGTTTGACCAGTATCCTGCTTGTGTTGCTGATGCTCGCAGCCGCTTCGGCTCAAGAGCAAACAGTTAAACTGGACCAGCGCCCTGCCGAGCCTGGCGAATGGGGCTACCACCCTGCCGCTGATTCGGTCTCGCAGGTCAATCCACCGAGCTTTAGCTGGCGGCCCCAGGCCGGCGTGACGTGGGAGATTGAGTGTTCTAATGACGCTGAGTTTAAAAAGATCGAATACCGGGTGGGTGATTTGGAATTCAACGTGCATTGCCCGCCCCGGACTTTTGAGCCGGGGACATATACATGGCGCTACCGCGGCAAAGACAAGAACGGCGTGAATACGAACTGGAGCACGGCACGAACTTTCACGATTGCCGGCGACGCCTCGGAAATGCCGCTGCCGGCTCGCGATGAGCTTATCGCACGGATACCGAAAAGCCATCCACGATTATTCATGCGCCCGGAGAATCTCGGCCGGCTGCGGGAGCTGGCTGCGGGCAAAATGAAGCCGCAGTACGACCGGCTTGTAAGAGAATGCGATAGAATTATGACTCGCCCCCCTGCTACCGCCGAGCCGCCTAAGTATCCGGAGGGTACTATCCGCAACAGCGACCCCTGGCGTGAGATATGGTGGGGAAATCGGACCTATACTATTCGGGCGCTAAACGGTGCCGCCACTCTCGCGTTTACCCGGCTGATCGGCGGGCCGGAGAAGTACGGCATCGAGGCCAAACAAATCCTGCTCGAATGCGCCAAATGGGACCCCAAAGGCAGCACAGGCTATCGCTATAACGATGAGGCCGGCATGCCTTACAATTACTATTTTTCTCGCACGTACACATTCGTTAACGATTTGCTGAGCGAGGAAGAGAAAAATATCTGCCGGGATGTGATGAAAATCCGCGGCGAGGAAATGTACCAGCACCTCTGCCCGCGTCACCTGTGGCGGCCGTATTCGAGCCACTGGAACAGAGCGTGGCATTTTCTCGGCGAGGTAGGTATTGCTTTTATGGGCGAGGTCGACGGCGCCGATGACTGGGTCTGGTTCGCAACCAATGTGTTCTTCAACGTCTATCCGGTCTGGAGCGATGACGACGGCGGCTGGCACGAGGGCTCATCCTACTGGGCCAGCTATCAGAACCGTTTCACATGGTGGGCCGATGTGATGCGAGAGGCAATGGGGATCAACGCTTTCAACAAACCGTTCTACTCGCAGGCCGGCTACTACCCGATGTACCTTATGCCGCCCGGCAAAATTGGCGGCGGCTTCGGCGACTTGACTGCAAGACGCACAGCAAAGAGTAATGTGCCGCTGGTCAGCACTTTTGCCGCACAGGCCCAGAACGGGCACTGGCAATGGTACGTCGAGCAGCTTGGCGGCCCCGAGCCTGCCGACGGCTATATCGGTTTTATCCGCGGCGACCTGCCCAAAGTCCAGGCGACGCCGCCCGATGACCTGCCCGAATCCCGCTTATTCGGCGGCATCGGCCAGGCCTACCTGAACACCAGCCTGACCGACGCGGCTAACAGCGTTCAAGTCGTCTTCAAATCCAGCCCGTTCAGCACGCAATCCCACGGCTACGAGGCGAATAATTCGTTCCTGCTGTGGGCTTACGGCAAGCGACTGCTGATTCGCACCGGCCGCAGGGACAGCTACGGCAGCAAACATCACACCGGCTGGATGTGGAGCACGCGTTCGGTCAATAACATAACCGTCAACGGCAAAGGCCAGGGCAAACGAACATCAAAAGCCCAGGGTGATATCGTAGCATTCAAAACCACGCCGGAAGTGGACATCGTAATAGGCGAAGCGGCAGGTGCTTACGAACCGCAACTCGAACGATTTACGCGGGCCATAATTTTTGTCAAACCGGAATTAGTAGTAGTTTATGACCGTCTGGAGGCTAAAGAACCTTCAACCTACGAATACTGGCTCCATGCCGTCAATAAAATCGATGTCGAAGGCCAGCGTCAAATCCAGGTTCGAAACGATGATGTAGCATGTGATATTGACTTCCTGACGCCATCCGGCCTGAACTTCGAGCAGACCGATCAATACGACCCGAATCCTCGCACCCGTATCAAATTGCGCGAATGGCACCTAACAGCGACAACGCCGGAAAAACAAAAAAACATGGAATTCGTGACGTTATATCATCCGCATAGGCAGCGAGATAAAATTGACGTCGAAGCCACACTCCGCTCCATCCCCAACGGCTACATCCTGGGTGCCAGTCAATCCGGCAAAAAACTCACCGTCCTGCTTCCCAAGGACGACACTGCAACACTCGAATCCAGCGGCTTAAAAACCACCGGCGCCATTAAGCTCAAACTCGAACACTCATCAGGTCAGCCGCCCCAAATCCTTGAAATACGAGAAGGTGAATTGGATTGATGATTAGCTATATAGAGAAGAAGCCGAATGAAGATGCGATTAATCTTCCTTTCGTATAGTTTCCGCAACCTCGAAAATCGTACTTTCACTCTTCTCGACGAAATTATAGCGATATATTAGGCTTCGGTCTCTTGCCCATAGGTAGAGACACTCATGTTCCGCCGACATACCCAAAAGAAGAGATGATCTCTCAGGGATTTGGAGTGTATCAATGATCTGTCCTTCTCGGTTGAGTACGTATATTCTTTGTCCGCCATCTGAAAGGCATACAACAAAGCCATCGTCCGTGAGTAAACCTGTTATATCTTCCGGCAATTGACATAGCAGTGTGTTATTGCGGAATATCTTGCTGCCAGAGGCGTAGACAACAGAACCATCTGAACTGCCTCTCGCCAAATAGATATCTTCCGCCCGTAGTACGTCTTTTATCTCACATGTCATATTTTCGACATCTAATCGGATTTCTGACAACACCTTGTTACCATCTTCGCTGTATCTAAGTAGGAACGCATAAAGTATCATGCAGCTTTTTTATTAACGTCATCGTGATCAAACATAAATCCCATCTTTTTACGGTGACCATTGACACAGGCAACACCACGACGAAAGGCCGCGACCA
>Ga0268282_1000595_pt1 | contig 18038 bp, 6 predicted proteins | sample saktaG_12_FD_190133 | JGI IMG/M metagenome (GOLD analysis project Ga0268282, IMG submission 190133) | Saline water microbial communities from Sakinaw Lake, British Columbia, Canada - sak_2011_5_24_120m | ecosystem: Environmental > Aquatic > Non-marine Saline and Alkaline > Saline ...
ACTGCTTCCGCCTTCTCCTTCCCTAATTCAATATCTCCCCTTGCATGTTGTTTAATTAGTTTATTCAGTGCCTCTTTCTTTTGTTTCACATCCTCCTGTGCTTTTTCATACTCTTTTGATATATTCGCCTTCTTCTCATTTTTCCCCTCTTCATCATAAAAAAACATCTTAACTTTAGATGCTAAACTATTAAACTTCCTGTGACTTTTCTCCCTTTTTTCTAAATTATCTTCCGCATCTAAAATTCCCTGAATTGCATTATCAACATTATTTTCTCTTTCTATTCTATCTATTTTATCTACAACAGGAATCCCTTCTGGCGATAAAACCGGTTCTTGATTTTCAGGTTCTGACTTTTCTGGTTGCTTATTGATTTTACTCGCCTCTTCCAAAGCCTTCGCTTGTGCTTGTTCTACCAAAACATTTGCCACACTTTTTGGTGGCTTATTCTCAATTTTTTCAGGAACTTTTTCCGGAATTATTTGTTTTTTACCCGCATCTTCTAGTGCCCTTGCCTGTGCTCTCTCTATCATCATATTTGCTACACTTTTTAACGGCTTATTTTCCATCGTATTTTTTTCTTGATCCATATTATTTTTACTAAAACATTAAAACCTACTTTAATTATACAACTTTTTTGGGTTAACAGAAAATGGAGTTATCCACATAAAACTTGTAACCCAAAACGCATAACCTATAACCTTTTACAACTTTATAATAATACCCCATAGCATTGCACCAATATCATCTGCTAACTGTAATGCTTTCTGGTAATCTTCCTGATTTACATATTGATCCATTTTGTACTTTAATTTCTCATGAAAATCCATTCTGTCATACATCATAAGTTATATGTTTTAAGTTATGAGTTATGGGTTATGGGTTATGGGTTATGGGTTACACTCGTACCATTATAATAATATTTAACAACCTCCTCCCAACTAGAACCCTCATCAATCATCTCCCTCGCCCCGATATTTGAAATTCCTACTCCATGACTTGCAGAAACTAATGTTGGATTGTGAACTGTCGTCACGGGATCAGAAACTCCACCCCATAGATACGGTTTATCTGCATAATAACTAGCTGTCCAGATTTCTCTAGCATCTTTTGATACTCCTCCACTATCCGAAGAATATGCTGCAAGAATTGGTTTATTTTCATAAAGAATTATTTGATCTGATGTTCTCTGGACAGAAATTAAAAAGTTTCTAGCGCGAGATGTAAAACCATATCCTTTATAAACTTGATCTCCGCCGTTCCCGTCCAAACTGTTTTTCAAATTAAAAGGTTCGCCAACATGTTTCCCACCTGATTCTATATAAAACATCGCATAAGTTCTAATTACAACTGCCATCATGTCCAAATATTCTGCCGATAAATCTTCGCTCACTTCCGCTACCCCAGCAACATAGTCATCAATTTTAAGTTCATTGATAACCCAACATTTTTTAGACACTGGCGAGTATTTTATTCTAATGTCCCCCAAAAATACATTATCCGTCTCTCCACCATAGCCTGAATGAAATGGATTATTTTTATCAACTGTCACCCCATCTATTGATACTATTTTAAGAGTATTCACCAAACCGCATTGAACGCATGATTCCATATACGGTTCAACCAAAATTTCTGATGTCTCACTGTAATCTAAAATATAAACATCATTTTCTAACCCAGAATATATTTCATTCCCAGTCGTATCTTTTACGTTAAACCCACCCCCAACAGATGAAATCCCCACTGATTTTGTAAAAGACTTTAACGCCACCCGAATTTCTTGATTATTCGGTATAGAATACTCTGTACCTGTCTCCCGAAACTCTTGCGTAGGGAGAGACCCCTCGATAGTACTGTCTATAACGATACTGTCTACGCCTAAATCTTCCTGGTTATCTACTGCCTCGTCCATTTCATCTGTCGTTTGTTCCATGTTATGTGTTGCATGTTGTGTGGTATTATCTGTATCAGCGACATTATCAGCGTAAACATCAGCGACCATATCAGCGTACGTACTAAGATCATCATGTTCTAAAATAATTACATCCTTCCACTTATGCCCACCACTAAGAAACTCTTCAGGAGAACTAAACCCTTTCTTTTTTCCATTTTCAATAACAAAGATTCCCGAACTGAAAGCAGGTTGTAATAAAGTTCCATCTGGATATTTCACCGTTTCTCTTTCATTATAAAGTTTTATTTCAATTTCATTTATTTCAACTAAATTCTCAAATTTATAACCCAGATTAAGAAAAAGCTCCCCACTTGTGAATGGTTGACGCTCATTACCGCTGATGCGATAAGCTGTCGGAAAACCTGTTGCGACTACAATAGTATCTGTGGGATAACGCTTTATTTCTCCGAGCTGATAGAATTCCTTTTCACATGGAGACATTTCAACCACATCCTCCCATTGATATCCCAGCATTGAAAAAAGTTGTGGAGATGTAATTCCAGATCGTTTTCCGTTTTCTAAAACAAAAATCGTATTCTCAAATGATAAAAGAGTATTTTCTTTGTATTTCAAAATCTCCCCATCAAGATATGAGTCCAAAATTGGTTGACCAGTTAATTCAACATTAGCCCATTTGAAACCATATGATTCAAAAAGCTGTGGAGATGTCACTCCTCGTTTTTTCCCTCCTTCAATATAATAGATAACTTTGCCTGAGGATAACAACTTTCCATCAGGACCATATTGGATTGCACTTCCAGTGGTATATAATTCTTTGTCTCCCGCAGGAAGAATCATGACATCTTTTGGGTTAAATCCTAATTTTGCCATAATACTGTCTGTCTCAAATCTTCTCAAAACATCTTGCACAACTAAATAAATTGATCCTGACAAACTTAATAAGGATCCTTCTGGATATTTGGTAAAGTTTTTCCCAGAGAATAAATCCAATTGCGTCTGCGCAATTTCTATTATTTTATTCGCATCTGGAGAATTGCTTGAAACAATTTCCGCCAGACCATTTTTGATTTCATAAATTCCGCTACTTTCTTTTGTTCTGTAAAAAATTTCGTCAAAACTATCTGCATAAACTTTTGCTTCTGTTCTAATTCTCACGAGATCTGTAATGCCCGGACATCTAGTGCTACCTACATCACTATGTCCAACAACTACTGGTCCATAATAATTATACAAAAACCCACCATCAGTGCTGTCACATGAATACCCATCTTTTTTATCCTGCCAAACTATTGAACGTCGAGCAGATTGTGCAGGGTCAAGATCATTAACGGATGCCAACCAACCAACTAATTTTGCCACACTTTCATACATTTTTTCAGATGGTTCCGCTGTTGAATAATCTCCTAAGAGAACGATGCCAATACTACCGTGATTAAAATTTAAGCAGTCACTACGAGTATAGACATGTGCCCCGCGAACACCATTTCCCCCCAATCTTCCTTCATAGATATTTCCGTCATAGTCTATAATATAATTGTAGCCGATGTCCTGCCATCCTTGAGAAACAGCATGGTATCTGTAAATGCCTTGAATTGTGGCAATCGGGTTTGGGTTTCCATTGCTCCCAGCGGAATGATGAAGAATTATTCTATTTACTGGTCTATAGTCTGGTGGAAATGCTTCTCTATCCGGCACCCAATCTGACAATTTTTGTAGATCTGTAGTCATCCAAGTTGAACGTGGAAGAATTGTTGGGATTTCAACTATGTTGTTTGTATTTACAGTATTTACAGTATTTACAGTATCCGCAGCGTTAACGCTGTTATTTTTTGTTCCAGCAATTAAAAAAGCCACTACAATAAGTGGCAATAATAAAATACTCCAAATTTTAACATTAAGAAAATTATTTTTTTCTTTATTCATGGTTTTATTATAGCATAAACGTGAGACATGGAACATAAAGCAAAAAAAATAAGCGCCTCACACTATTGTGAACGGCGCTTATCTGATCCCGCTTGGGATTTATTCAATTGAATGAATGATTTTTTCCAAACTATAAGAAATGATATCAGTTTTTCCGGACTCTAATCCAACGACTTCAATCTTCACATCAGTTACGGTTATATACTCCAATAACGAATCATACGGAATATCAACTTCAATGGACAACGTCCTCGTTGTAGATTTCAAGCAAGTAAAATTCAAATCAATTGACTGATATAATCCTAAAACACCAAGCCCACCAAACCATTTAATTCCTTCATAAACATTGACACCTATGATATCGCCACTACTTAAAGTAATATTTGCCCCAGATCCTTTTCTCAATGTCAGATAAATATTTTTAGCATAGATGTTCTCTGTAGATCCTGTTAATAAATTAATATCAACAAGATGGTTATTGTATGTCCCTTTTGAGAAAGTAGAGGTGTCTGAATCTACAGTTGAGGTTGTCACCGTTAGTGATCCAAAAGGAGTCTTTTCACTAAGGAACGAGATTGGCAATATAAAAGATTTTTTATTCTCTAATATATTTACCTCAACATTTTGTAGATAGTATTCTTTGCCATCTGTCGCAGTTGCGACAATAGAAACTTCAATAGTTCCAGTTGGCAATGCAATAGGTTGATTAATGATGCCACTATTCCCATTTATATAATAACTTGTTGTGCCATATAATCCATCTAAATAACTGATCTCCACAAAAGCAATTCCAAATTCTGGAATAGTATCTTGAGTATCCAAGACATCATTTCCACTAAATGAAAGTAATAGTATTCCCTTCGAATTCCTTGTATAGGAAAAATAGTCTATAGAATTTCGGTAATCCTCCATAGTAGCTTCATTATTATAGCTATTATTATTTTCAGATCCACATCCTGTTAACATTATTGCGAAGACCATAACTGCTATTACTGCAACTACTAAATTTCTCAATCCCTTCATCCCCATCTCCCTTTACCTCAACTTACTTAAAAGTTAGGCGTTTTTATGTAATTACATGTGTAATTACATCGGTTTTCCTGCTAAATAATGATTATTCAGCAGAAGTTAATATATTTTTCAAAAAGCTTCCCATAAATTGATAAATACATCATAGCATACTTTTGGTGGAATGTCAAGCCTTGCTCCACCGCTGAAGCTAAGGCGGCACGCGGTCGCTCTCCGAGCTTCGGCTTGCAGGCAAGCTTCTCCTCAACAAAGCTTCGGCTTGCAGGCAAGCTTTGCACCCCAAAACAACCAAAAAACCGCATATTTATGCGATTTTTACATTTATCGTTGTAGGGGTAAATCCATGTATTTACCCGCGTCGTCGGTGTCTTGCACACAAACCATCATTATCTAATCTGCTACATTATAACGCGGGCGACCGCAAGGGTACGCCCCTACAACATTATTGTCATTCCTAATTCTCTATTCTTAATTCTTCGTCTTATACGCCCCTATCAAAACATCTGAAACCACTTCAACATCATTTATAGTAAACTTGCTCTCAACAAACTCATTCCATGTCGTAAATGGTCTAATTGAATTATTTTCAACTAAATAAATAGCATCTGCCGACCCTTTAATTACACTTCCTGCTTCAGGCATCCATGAAGAAGTTAAAGGAAGTTTTTTGCCATAAAATTCTAACTCATAATCTTTGGCCTCAACGATATCTTCCCAATCATATCCTAATCCTAAAAAAACATCTGGTGATGTGATTGGAACAACACAATTATCTTTAATTATGATATACACCGTTTTATCTTCCGCGGTGACAATAGGTGTTTTAACAGAATACAAATTAACTCCGAGCGCAGCTTGAACATCTATCCTGCCTGAACCCATCCCTTGCAAGTCACCAACAACAAAAGGGGTGGCAGTATTGATAACTGTTTCAATAATCTGTTTACTATTCCAGTCACGATGAAGACTTTTTATTAGAGCTACTTCCCCACTAACTAATGCTGTCGCCATTGATGTTCCAGAAGCAAAATAATATCCCACATCGGAATTACTTGAATCATAATCAACAACAACCAAATTGGTCCCCGGAGCACTTACATCTACCCCTTTGCCAAAATTGCTTGATACAAATTTTTCATTCGCACTATTAAGCGCACCTACTCCAAGAATCATATTTGTATCATTTTCATTGTTGATTAAAGTCCACGGAGTACTTGTTAAATTAACATTACTATTTCCTGCTGCTGCAACAATTACTACATTATTATCATATGCATATTGAACTACTTCTGTTAAATCACTTTGCAAAACTGGAGACACAACACTGAAATTAATTACATCTGCTCCATGATCAACGGCAAATCTGATCGCTTCGTCAATCAACCTAAAATCTCCATATGTACTGCTCCCCAAAATTCTGATTGGCATAATTTTGGCATCCCATGATATTCCAGCTATTCCAATTTCATTATTAGAATTTGCAGCAATGATCGTGGCAATGATGGTTCCATGCCCATCTTCATCCATCGGATAATTATCATTATCAATAAAATCATATCCTATTATATTTCCGTTAGCATCTTCAAACATTCGCCCTTGCAATTCTTCGTGTGTCCAATCCACTCCTGTATCTATAACGGCAACGACTATTGGATCTTTGTCTGCATTCACATTAAATGCTGGACTTTCAGGATTATACAAAATATCCCATGCTCCGACAACATTGATATCCACTCCTTCCGTCCATGCTTTTAGTGCCATGTCACCGTCTGTTCCCACAACTTGTCCAGTATTAAGTAAACTCCACTGATCCGGGAAGTAGAGATCATTCGGAATTAACTGTCCAGCAGAAACGGTCAGTGGAAAAAACATTGATATACTTAAAATTATCGCAAATATTTTTCTCATATAACTATTATAGAACGGATTTCCACGGATGTAAAACGGATTAACACAGATCACGGATCAAAATGAAAGAGGCACCTCTTTTTCAGAAGTACCCCTTTCTAATCCGTGTCCATCCGTGATTCGTGAACATCCGTTCAGCATCCGTATCTATCCGTTTTACTCTATTACCGCCCCTACCGTTAATGCTTCTATCTCTACATCAGTAGCTGTGATTAGGTTGTCCCATTTGTATCCTCTTGAAGTAAATGCTTCTGGGGATGTGAATCCTCTTTTCTGCCCATCTGTCACTATGAATACTGTTCCTGATGCATTGATTAATGTTCCATTTGGATAAGATAGGTTTGTTCCTAATGTAAGAGCTGAATCTGCAGTAGTTGCTGTGACGAGGTTTTCCCATTTGAACATGTTGGATGTGAATACTGATGGTGTAGGAATTCCTCTTAATTTATTGTTTGCATCTATCTGATATACTGTTCCGTTGGAGTTGATCAATGTTCCTGTTGGGTGAGATGTTGCTGAGCTTACTACATTTCCTGTAGCATATGTTTCTAATTCTGAATCTGCTACTGCTATTACATTACTCCATTGGTATCCTAATCCATCAAATACTGCTAATGATGTAATTCCTCTCTTCTTTCCGTTGTCTGCTACTACATATACAGTTGTTGATCCCATTAGTAGTGTTCCATCTGGGTATTTTAGATTGTCTCCTATCTCATACTCTTCAAGTGTTGATGCGCTTAGTATTTCTACTATATCTTGCCATCTGAATCTTGATTCAAATATGCCTGCTGTTGGGATTCCGTGTCTGATTGAATCTTCTATTAACCATACTGTTGGGTTTCCTTTAACATTTAGTAATACTCCATTAGGGTATGTTAATGATGTTGCATTTGCTACTACTTCTGGCGTTCCCATTATTGCAAAGTATGTAAAGTGATCTGCGCTTGCTGTAATTGTATTAGTGCTTAGGTTTACTGTTGATGCTAATGCAATCCAACTTGTTCCATTCCAGTAATGAACTTTAAGTGATGATTCGTTAAGCCCAGTTATTTGATCTGTTGTATAGGTAAATGTTAATGTCACATTATGCTCAAATGTGTTAATTGCTACTGATCCTTGAGATGCTTGCATGTTGTACACAGATCCTACTACTGATTTACCTGTTGGGACTGGAGCAGAAGTTGTCACTTCTGATGCAGACTGTTCTATAACAGTGACGGTCGTATTTACTGCAATTGCGTTTGCAGGGACTGTGATTTTAACTGTAGTTCCTTCTGATGATGTAAGAGTTGTTTGACCGCCTAAGGTAGCATCCACGACTACATTACCATCAACAGTTACTGGAGCTTCCGCCGATAATTCTGATGTTGTATCTTCAACAATTTCTTCTGGAACTACTATAGTCGCCCCGCTACCTGAAGACGATGGAGGAGAAGACTGTTGAGAAGTAGAAGGAGTCGCTGTAATTGTAGTTGACCCAGCAGATGTATATCCATCATTATCTACAGCCATGATTTGATAACCATAAGTTGTTCCGTTAGTTAATCCTGAATGAGTATAAGTACCTGTCCCAGAACATGAGGCTTGAGTAATAGTCGTGATTTCCGCTTCACTTACTTCTGTTTCCCATACGATATAATGATGCATGTCGGATTCCGCATTTACACTCCATGATATAGTATTTAATCCGTTTCCTGCATTTACAGAAACTCCACTTGGAGTAGCTGGAGCAAGCGCACTTGAAGGGACTGATGGAGCATAAGTTGAAAGGTGAGAAGTTGTACATGTTAGAATATGATTTGTTGTATCATTGGAAACTGCATCTGTTGTTTCCCATTGATTTGCCTCATTAAGATACTGACAAGTAAGAAGAGATGGATCCGTTTCAATCGCAGCTACTAATGTTGCATCATATTCACTATAATCAAATTCTATTTCTATTTCTCCAGCTATATCCGTAATAGCACTTCTACTACCATCCGCCTGTGGAGTTGTAGCAGTCACTTCCTGTGCATATTCTGCTATCGGAGTTGTTGATGATGCTACTGTCGCTGTTCCGTCTTCAGCTGCTACTACTGTATTTGTTTTTTTAGGAACTCTTGTTGTCGGCTTAATTTCAAGGGTGACGCTTGTCGCATTAGAATCAGCACTAATAGATCTAGCAGGAGCCTTAACCGTTGCCTTATTATCTGCGCTTGGAACCGTTTTTGAACTTGCTGGATCATAAGTTTCTCCATTTGCTTGTTGCATTGTATAACCAGACATAGCAGTTAACGCAAAATTATTCCCTGTCATAGCAGTATTGGCAACTACCACTGTAAGAACATCATCTCCTGTAGTTTCGTACCCATCGGCAGCAGCTTGAACTTTCCATGTACCTGCATTGACATAAAGCGTATAAGTTCCATCTGCTTCTATTGGAACACCTGCCCAATCTCCACCTTTTGTTTCTGCCCATACGAATGCTTTCTTAGTGGTGTTATTAGCGATGTTTGCCGCTAAAGCAGTACCTAAGTAAACTGTTCCTGTAATTTTCTTGTTCTCATCTACGACTGGAAGTGTAATATCATTTCCTGTACTATTTTCAGTTGTAACGACAATAGCAGTTGGAGGAGTTGGCTGATAACCTTCCTTATGCGACATAAGGTCATAGGATTGTCCGGCTGGAACAGTTATGGTATACACTCCATCGGCATCAGTTCTTTCTGCTTCATGAAATCCAGTTATAGGACAAAATACATCAACTACTACTCCTTCAACATCATTTGAACCATCTGAAATCGTTCCTGTGATATTAACCATTGCTGAATTTGCTTGAATATTTACTATTTGTGTTGATGAAGTATCTAAAGATTGTGCTGTAATTGCTCCAATCCCCTTCATGAATCCATTAACAGTATAGGCTGTTCCCGCAGGAATATTCATCGTTCCAGATGAAACTCCAGAGAATTTCTTTGATCTTCCTTCGTTAGTAACAGGATTGAAGATGTCAATATAAGCTTCCGTGACGACTAATGCAGATCCTGTGGAATCTTTAAAGTTAACTGTAATCGCAACAAGATTTGCCCCTTCAGATAATTCCGTATCTCCAAGCACTTCATCTTCCCCATTTGAAACATCTAAAGCTGCACTAACAATTCTTTCTCCAAAATCTGGATGAAACACTTTAATTCTGTATGTCCCGGCTTCTACATTAAGAGTATATGTTCCATTACTTGCAGTATCTGTCCCATTAAAGAAGCGTGTATTTCCTGTTCCTTCTGCAAATACATTGGCACGATTAACATTGTTTGCATTGAGTTTAATTGTTCCTGTAATCGCCACTAAATCCGTTCTTCCTGTAAGCGTCACTGACGGCGGAGTGGATGTTATATTGTAAACTTTTTGCGATGCCGTTTCTCCAAGTCCTGGAATTTGAGATCTGAATTCCCAGTTCGTTCCTGATGGAACAAAGAGAGAGAAATTACCACTACTATCAGTTCCGCTTGGAATAAACCCTGAAAGATAAGTCGTTCCCGTTGAATTAATTTCATCTGCCCAAACTGGAGCATGAGATACAGGGGATGTTCCATTGACAACCTGCCCGGTCACTTCAATCATGGTAGCCGAATCAAATCCGACAGTTAACGTAATCGTCTGAGCATTCCCCGCAGAATTATGAGCAGATCCAACTGTCACACTCTTTGGAGGAAGAGGAGGCATTCCCGGAATAAACACATCTACCTGATATGTCCCGGCAGGAACTTTAATTGTCGCTGTTCCCGTTATACCTGTCTTCACAGGAGGAGCTCCAAATCCTTTGTTTGGATTGTGAAGTCCAACATCAGCTCCATTGATTGCAGATCCGCTTGTATCTTGGATCGTCACAGTCACATATTTATTCGCTGTATAATTTGTAAGAGCAAAGTCTACTGCATCCGCCGCTGTTTCGTTACCATCTTGAGCATCGTTTACATTAACATCTTTTCCCGGAGGAGACATGAAATCTGGTGGTGGAGGAGTTCCAGTTGAAAACATCATCATCGGCATATATGGATCAATGTTTACCCAGTACATTCCTTCTGGAACTTGCATTGTAACTATTCCAGCTCCAGATCCATCTAATAGTTTTTCTTTTTCATAAAAGTTCATCGGACCACCGGCGCGAACCATAACTTTCTTATCTGCTGGTCCACCTGTTATGTTCACAGTAAGTGTCTGCATTGTAAGTTCATTCCCCCACCCATCAGTGTAAGATGCTCCTGTTGAATCCGTAAGAGTCATATTGAATGTTTCTGTCCCACCTGAAGTAAGCCAAATCATTTCATGAAATCCTGGAGAGAAATAATCTTTAGCAGTACCATCTACCAAAGTTACGATTGGATCAGTAAACACATCATACCCACCCTCAGGAAGACCTGTGAATGAATACTTTGCTGTTCCAGGTGCCTCAACATTTTCACCAGTAAGAGTTGCTCCATTAGTATCATTTATCTTGTCATCATTAATAACCAAGACTTTTTCAATCATTCCGAAAGGAGTTCCAACTCTCAGTGTAAATGTTTGACCATCATCTGCGCCTACAGCAGTTACCGTTCCTGAAATTGTCCCTGTCCCCTTTGCTAAAATAAATATCGGACGAGAATCAATTGGGCCTTCTAATTTTGTTCCGTTGACAGCCTTCGTTGTAATGGTAGCTGTGTATCCTTGAGATCCGTAATCTCTTGGAGTTGTCGGATTAACAATTCCACTTAAATCAAATGATATGAAATCATTGGCTTGTGTAGCTGAAGTTGCTGTCGTTACCGTTACTGTTCGCGCAATATTATTCGCTACAACAGATGCAATTGTTACCTGTCCTGTTCCAGGACCGTTAATATCGTAGTTCATCGGAGAATAACTCATATTGAATGTAGCCCCATCCGTTGGATCAAAAGCTGTCACTGCAGCCGCATTTGTCACATTGAATCCTTCTGGAAAACGAAGAACTATCGTTCCGCCTAATGGAATTGCTGTCCTTACTGGAAAATTCACAAAGTATGTTGATGTCTGCCCAGCCATTTGCATCTGTGGGAATATATCAGCATCTCCAGCAAAGTGGTCAAACATTATTTCATCATGTGTATAATCACTCTTCACTTTTCCGTCAAAGAATCCGGCAAAGTGAGCCATTACATAACCTTCATACTGATTGAATTGAGTATTATTGACATTACTATCATGATTACAATCTCTCGGGATGTTTGGATCTTCAGCAATTCCAGCTGCCACATGATTATCAGTATCATACGCATCTACCGTAGTGGAAATTGCATTTCCTACTATATCGTGAACACCCGTCACAGTCACTCTGAAAGTGCTGTCACCATTAAGAGAAAGATCTGGAATTTTTACCATATTTCCCATTTGTTCATAAACAGCACTCTTCCCTCTGAGAGATACTACAGTTCCAATTGGGCTTTCAATAGCATAATTATTGATGTTTTCAGCTTCTGTTTTTACAATTTGCTCATTAAAGAATACTCGGACTTCAAATGATTCTGCTTCTGCATGACCAACATACGGTTTAGCTGTATCTGCTGTAGCTGTTGTCGTAAATGCTAAATTATAATCCGTTTCTCCGTATGTATTCCCCGATATATCCATCACTCCATCTGCTCCCGCATCAACAACAAGAGTGTATGATGTGTTCGCAACAAGGGTGGCTGTTGATATAAATGTGGCACGTTGGTCAAAAGCATTATATTCAACGAACCCTGCCATTTTAGTATAAGGGTCTGCTGTCAATTTTACATAGATATTACTTCCAGCATCTGAGGCATCTAAATCAGCAATCGTAGTTGCGTTCATTGATTTAGAAAACTTAACATCAATCGCTCCTACTCCCAACGGAACATCTTGAACAGGGCAGGTAGAATTTACTGAACAATCTCTGTATTGTTCCAAACTAGATCCATAGACTCTTGGAGCAGTCGTATCCGCCGCGGATGCCACTGTGAAAAAGTTCTCAAAAGCGGTAGTGTCAGAAGCATTCCATGGGTTGAACGACATCATTGCATTACCGGCCGAGTCTTGAATGCCTGTCGTAAGTAGAACTCTGTATTCTGTCCCGGCAACAACTTTATCGTTAGTGCCTTCTACCTGATCAGTTGGATCTAGATTAAAGTATGCTGTCATTGTCGCATCATCATAAGTAATACTTGTTGCAGTTAAAATAGTTCCATAAACTCCCGGGGACGTCACGGGCATCACTTGGAAAGTTGAGGATGTTAAAGTAGAAACAGCAATCGCTTCTGAAAATCCTATTTCAACTCTCTGTAAGTTTAATGGAGCATTTCTATCTCCCATCATTGGATAGTTATATGTTGTCCATGGAGCACTGTCTTGAAAAGTCGGATTGAATACCGTCCCTTCCCATTGATTATAATTCAGGTTTGTTCCCTCTATATCTCTAAAATTAGTTGACGAGCTTGCATCTTCTCCTGTTTGAATTGCATTACCTGAAAGGTCTTTCAAAGCAGTTGCAGTCACTCTAAATTTTGTTCCTGCTGTTAAATTCAAATCCTCAATAAATATCCCATTATCCCAGAAATTATACATCACATTCTTGTCTGTTAAACTCTTCGTCACACCCGCTGCATCCAGATCGCTACCTGAAGCGCAGGTGATCAAAATATAATTTCTAGTCGCTACTGCTAAATCTTCTTTCATCGGTTCACTAAATCTCACAAACAAACCCCATGGGTCAGCATTAGCCCATGAAATTGTTGGTCTAGTAGTATCAGCAGCGCCAGTTGTAAATGTTTTATCTACTTGCGAAATAGCATTACTTGAAGCATCTTTAACATCTGCAGTAATTCTTACCGTATATTCAGTACTTGCCGTAAGTGCTACAGATGGTCTAAATTCCGCTCTGTATCCAAAAGGATCATAATCTACAGTTCCTGTCACATAAGGTCCTTCTGCAATACTTGCTGTAGGAGCAAACAAGATCGTCCCACTGTTTATAGTTGTTGGATCCATCCCTTCAGAGAAAAATATCTCATACATTTGCAGACCAGTGGCAACATCCTCTACTCCATCGGCAGGATTAGTGCTCGTCACGGATGGAGCGCTTGAATCTGTTCCAGAAGCAGTAAAGAATTCAACCATAAATGGAAATGGGAGAGCGTTATTGTTAATATCCTTTATAGATGTAGCTGGACTATCTGTCCCTAATTTCCAGCGATATTGAGTGCTTGCAGTCAACCCAGCCGTTGGAGGAGTAAATTTTATCGTATTTGTATCTGATTTATATGCTACTGCCATTCCTTCCCCTGTTACCTCAGCTGCAACGCCATTGGTAATTGTATAAAGTTTCACAGTAGTAGTTGTGACAGTTGCGCTATTCAAACTACTTGAAAATTTAGCAGTCAAAGCAGCGACATTTGTTGGAACAGCATTTTGCCCCCAATAAGGATAGTTATCCCAAACATGCAGCTCATCCTTCCATTGCCCTTCTTGGAAAATTTGAGCAGTATACGAACTGTTCGCGACAATTGCATTAGTAGATTGATCTTGAATCGTTCCACTGACAACTATCTTAAAATAATTATCGGCAATTAAACTTAACCCACGAATTTCTACGCCATTGTCAAATGACATATATTCCGCAGTAGCATTAGTCAAACTAATCGGACTTGTAGGATTAGAGTCTGCGTCACTATAGAGAGTATAATTAGATAAATTTGTCGCTTGTGCCTGCTGAACAGGTTCTGAAAATTTAATAAATATAAATGATCCGCCTGAATCGGCAAAATCAATTGTTGGAGCAGTAATATCTGATCCAGCAGTTGTAAATCTTCTTGTAAACTGTGCAGGGAGAGCATTACCAGCTGAATCTGTAATAGACGTCGCAACCGTAAGAGTATACTCGGTATTCGCACTCAAAACACTATTAACTTTGAAGTCCGCAACCCAACCGATATTATCGTATTCAACATTCCCTTTGGTATAGGTTGTTGTCCCAGCACTTGTTGTTGAAAGCATAATCGGACTGTTCGCATTAGAAGCATCCGCATCTATAACCGTAGCTGGGTCAAGAGGGCTATCAAAATTAACACTGATTCTTCCCACACCGACTGGAACATCTTTGTATTTTGACGCTGTTCCATCCCAATAAATGTCTGCGCTTGTCCCAAATATCTGAGGAGGAGTTGTATCAGTTGAGTTGGCTGTTGTAAAGAAATTGGAATGATCATATCCCATCGTTGATCCTGCTTGGTCAGCTACTGTACTTTTTATAACAATTTCGTAAGATGTATTAGTAGAAAGAGCTCCTCCTAAAGTCATAATCGCTGCTTTCAAATTCGCATCATAAGCGACAGAGCTTGGAGTAATTTTTGTTCCCCTTGCTCCCGTTGACATTGTATATGGATAAAGTTCAATCGTGCTTGTGGTAATCGTTGATGAGTCCATCTTTTCAGAAAATTTTGCCTGAATTTTAGATATGTTAGTAGCCACATCGGATGACCAATTTGTAGGAGATGTTGACATCACATACGGTGGCATTCCATCATCCATAGTCGCAAAATCTTTCCCTGTAAATGCAATTGTATTATTCGTCACGAGAGTATTTGGAGTACCTCCGCCCATAGGAGGCCAATCTTTTACTCCTGTAAATGTTACTGTATAATTCATTCCTGCAGTTGGCTGAGTTGCAAGATCTAAACTTACCATATCCCAACTACTCCAACTGTTAGAAACAGTAATTGTATTTCCCGGAGTAGCAGTCTCGGTAACTGTAATAGTTGCCGCACTAGTATCAACCCCATTTTTATCATAAAAATATGTTTCAAGTCGTGTTGCCTCAGGTTGGTTAATCCCAGTAATCTCAGGAGGTGTCGTGTCTACACCAAATCCGATAAAATAACGAGTTCTATCCGCTGAGGCAATTGCTCCATCGTTTGAATCGGTAACTCCAGCTCCTACTGCAACTGAATATTCTGCGTCAGCTGTCGGAGTAGATGCCAATGTCAATTTAACAAAACGACCACTTCCCGCCGATTCAATAAAAGCGGATGAAACTGCAATAGTGGAAGAATCTGATGTTTTTGTAATTGTAAAGTTAGCTGGAATAATCGTGCTTGGCTTTGGTGGTTCATTAAAGTCTAGTCCGATATGAGTAGCATCGAATGGCCACGCACCAAAAAGTTGAAGAGGAGGATCATAAGTGTTCTCTGTTCCTGGAGATCCAGCTTGAAAATGAAAATCTCCCATGTTCCAGCCCATATCCGTTCCATAATTATCTCTCCCATTTGATTCGTTAACCGCACTATCAGAATCCACAGTAGTAGCATTATCGCCAGCATAACCGTCGTCAAATGTTCCAAGAGAAACCATATTCACAAAATCACCACTTCCCCTAAATAGGGCAACATGTGTATTCTCCCCCAGATCAGCAGTTTTTAAACCTCCTAAAACAAGGAAATCCCCAGCATCTGTATCTCCTATTTCTCCAGTTCCTGTATATACTACTGTATCAAAAATTCCGACTGTATTAGTACTCTCATGCCACGCTTCTAAATTAGAGCTACTTCCGCTACCACCTACTAATGTTCCATAGGCTGTATCATAAATTTCAACATAATATTTTGGATCACCCGTTTTAGACAAGTCCAAACCTGCTGTATTTATTCTTAATTCAATGTATTCATCATTGGCATCTACTGTCCATTCTCCATCAGTTCCAACGAATCCATCTGTGCTCCAATCAACATAAGGAGTAACCACAATCTCATTTATCACAACATCCGGACCATAAAATCCTCCTGCTGTATCCATTTCTGCAAAAATTCCATGCCCTGTATCTGCTGTCATGGCGGTTGAAGTAGCATTGTCTTCAACTCCACTAATATCAAGCGTGTCTCCGCTTTCTCCCGGAGTTATTTCAGTTGCACCCAAAGCAGTGGTAAAATCAAGCACCACTTCTGAAACAGGAGTGCTTTTCGTAGCTGTATCTGGGACATAAGTTTCCACCCCAATATGCAAAAGATAGTTTGCTTCTGTTTCGGCAGTTGTTTGATCAACTTCTTCCGAAAAACCTACACGCAATATTTTATTCGTTGAATCTTCGATATCAACAAACGTAATTGTCGGCGCTGCCGCCAAAACTGGCTTTGCGGAAACTAATAAAACAAGCGCGCTTAAAGCGACGCCCATAGACCACATTAACGTAGTCAACGACAAGAAAACTGCAGAACACTTTCACAGTTTCTTAGATGATTTATTTAACATCTTTTTTCCCTTCCCTTGCCCGCCGACTTGTCCACCGAAGCCTTAGCGTAGGTGGAAGTTCTTTCTCAAAAGAACGAAGGCGGGTTTTTATTTTTATATTTTAATTTTTTATAAACGCTGATCTAACGCTGACTGCTACGCGGAATTTACGCTGAAACACAGATCCGCGTCAGATCAGCGTAGTAAATCAGCGACCTATCTGCGACTCTTTAAATAAGTAACATCTCCCTGTATAGTATTAACCCTGCTATACATAGAACTCATCATGGACTTAATTTGATTTATATTTGACTCAACAGATTGATCTGACGATACTTGCTTATCTGGCAAAGATTTGTTTAACGATGAGATTTCACGCATTACATAAATTTGGGAAATAAAAACCGCTAAAATGAGTATTACGACCCAGTTAGTGGCGATAAAACCAAAAAACCTGCGCATTAACCCCCTATGTTGTTCTCTCATAATTTGTCTTTGTTGATTAAAATTTTCCATACTACATTATTTTACTTTAATAATTGCATTTGGTTTTCTATCAGTAAAACTCTTTTTTCCAAATCCCGAACATCCTTTTTCATCTGCTTTATCTCTTCAATATCTGATTTAATTTGCATCACATCTTTTTGTATTTCCGTAATATCTTTCTTCATAAATTTCACATCAATTTCCACTGTTTTAATTCGCTGTTCCAATTTTTCAAATCTTTTATCCATATAGTCCTTCTGCCTTTGAAAACCTTTATTTACTATAGTAGCAAAATTATCAAGTTTAGTATCTATCTTGATATCTATTTTTTTCTCCATCTTATCAAATTTCAGATCCACTTCAGTAAGTTTTTTATTCACTTCATCAAACCTTGCATCCATATAATCTTTCTGGCCTTGAAATCCTTTATTCACTATAACAGCAAAATCATCAAGTTTCTTGTCAAACTTTTCTTCCATAGTTCCAAGTTTCTTATCAAGTCTTGTGTCCATGGATTCAAGTTTTTCATCAAACTTCTTTT
>Ga0268282_1000596_pt1 | contig 18030 bp, 18 predicted proteins | sample saktaG_12_FD_190133 | JGI IMG/M metagenome (GOLD analysis project Ga0268282, IMG submission 190133) | Saline water microbial communities from Sakinaw Lake, British Columbia, Canada - sak_2011_5_24_120m | ecosystem: Environmental > Aquatic > Non-marine Saline and Alkaline > Saline ...
GAATTAGTTTTAAACATAATTATTTCCTTAATAATTATTACTTCTATGAACACACTAATGTCTGTTGGTAATTATGTGTAAAGTAATTACTCAATTATATTTCAAGGGTTTTTATAGTAAACTCATTCATAATTTCTAACTTATATTATATTTAATAATATTTAATATTAGCATATTTTTTAATTTTTTCAATTTTATCTTTATCATATTTCATTTTTAAATTTACTATAAAGAAAACAATCATAATTGTCGTGAAAATAATTGAAATAATCAATAACAGTATTATTTGAAAATTCTTGAAACTCATTATAAAATTAAATAATATAATTTTCACTTCCTGATAAGATGTTAACATATATAAGGGTAATATTACGCCAACAAAAAATAGAATTAATAATGAAATAATTGAAAAAGAGATTAGTCTAGAAAATTCAGGATTTGAAGAAACCTTATATGTAAATCCTTTTAGTCGACTAATGTGGTGTTCAATCCTTATCTGCGGTTCTGTTTTGAACCACGTATTAATTTCTGTCAGCATACCTGTTTCGAGATTGTTCATATCTTTTAATTTCTTTGAATCATTCTCATACACGTCAAATAGTTCCAAATTTCTTTGGTATTTTTTTTGGTTGTTAATAATTTTTGTAATAATAAAAGCAGAAAAGATAGCTATTATTGCTGCTGTTGACTGGGCTGTTGCACTGAAAAACCAATTAGAATCCATAATGCTATATTCCGATTGATATTTTGCAATTAATGTAAATTTTCATAAATTACCTGCTCCTCTGCTTTTATTCTATCAATTAAAAAGGGGCTTATAGAATTTTCGGTCAGAAGGTCTATTTTTATTTTTATCAATTCTGATAATTCTCTTTCAATTTTTACAAGTTCAAGCAGGCTTTTAATGTCTGCAAATTTCACAAGTAGATCGATGTCACTCGACGTATCAGCACTACCTTGAGCATAGGATCCAAAAACTCCGATCTTTCGTGCTCCGGCATTCACAAGGTACGTAATGAGCTGCTTTTCAATTTCTGAGTTTAAACGGTTTTTATTTTTCATTAATATTATGACTTGCTCAAATCCTTTGTGGATTCTGAGATTTCCCATTTGTAGGGAATTTTCTTTAAAATTTTATAATCATACCAGCCAAGAAAACGTCCCCATATCTCGAGGAAAATCGTAAAGATTATCTTCAGGTCTTTGACTGGATTGAGAGACAATTCCTTCATGGTCAGCCCGATGATCAAGCCGGAATTTTGGGATACAACCGTATAGTCCTGATTTTCCTGCAGCCATAAATGTCCGGTATAAATTCTTCTGCGCTGTTTAATGAAATCGGACACATTTTCAGGTCCTTTATTGTGCACGATCGCATCCGGAACATATTTGAGTTTCAGTCCACCATGAGTGATAATGGACTCGATACTTGCTTCATCTACAGGGCTGTGTTCGGGAATTTCTTTTACTATATTGCGGAAGGATGCCATTTCTCCGATCTTAGGAGAAATCATTGCCATTTTATGATGCAAGTGCCACATCATACACACTGCGAACCCGATAAAACTTTTTGGATTATTGATCGGTTCCGGTCGTCCGCCTGTCATGCCGATGGACTCGTCATAAAAAGGAACAGTTAGTTTTTCGATAGTGTTCTTAGCAGGAATCGTATCTGCGCTCTCAATAATTAGCACATCGCCGGTCGCTTCCTTGAGGAATAGATTGATCGCTGATGATTTTCCTTTGCGCTCATTTTGTATGATGAGCTTTATGCGAGGATCTTTCTTTTCGTATTCACGAACAATATAATCAGTTCTGTCTGTTGATGCACTGGATACCACAATGATCTCTTTCAGTTCAACTTTTTTCAGAACCTGCTCTTCAACAGCTTGAAGAAGCTGCCCGATATTTTTTTCTTCATTATAGGCAAAAATGCCGAGACTTACGTTAATCATCTTTCTCTTCCCTGTGCATGATAGCATCTAAAATACCATTAACGAATTTCTTTGATCTCTGCCCGGAGAAATCTTCAGCCAACTCCACCGCTTCATTGATCGCTACCTTTTTCGGAATGTCCGTATATTCTAATTCCATGACTGCAAGCCGAAGGATGCTTTTCTCAATTATAGTGATCCTTTCAAAAGACCATTTTTTCAAGAACTGCTTGATAAGCTCGTCAATATCTTGTAAATGTTGATTTGTTTCCTTTACAAGATTGATGCAGAAATCTTTTTCATCAAGAGTAAAGGTTACCTCATTCACGGATATCGATTCATGGAATTTTTTCTCAAGCAATTGTTCAAAGGCGGATGTGTCCTCAGGGATCTCTTCAAAATAGAGTCCGTAAATCATCTGCACTGCGATTTCTCTGGCTTCTCGTCGTTTCATGTCTCACCTTATTAAATATGGGAAAGTCCCTGTCAAGGAGATATGTTGTCAATAAAAAAGGACTTTTTCAGTCATCAACTTAAAATATAGGAATTTCCATTAAAATTGACATAAATTCATGAGCACTAAAGACTCAAACGCACTATGAAGAAAGAAAGTAAGAAGGATCACATGGAAAAGATTTACGTGCTCGACACGAACGTGGTAATTCATGACCCCTCTGCAATTTATGCCTATCCCAAAGATAAGATCGTTATTCCCATAACAGTTATTGAAGAAACCGACCAATTCAAAAAAGGGTTGGATGAGAAGAGCAGAAATGCCCGTCAGTTCAGTAGAATTCTTGATAGCTTGCGCGAGCAGAATTCGCTGGCAAAAGGTGTGAAACTAAAAAACGGTGGCACGCTTCAGGTAGCTCTTGCGCATAAAATAGATGAAGAAATGGAAGATATTCTTATTACCGATGTGAATGATAATCTGATTCTCGGCACTGCCTATAAATTCAAACAGGACAATCCTAGCAAAGAAGTGATCATGGTTTCCAAAGATGCGAATGTGCGTATCAAAGCGGATGCGATCGGATTGAAAGCCATCAACTATGAGATGGGAACTATCAATTTTGAGGAGCTGTACACAGGTGTCCTGAAAAAGGAAGTGAGCGGTGCTGAAGTAGATAAATTCAAGGAACAAGCAGAGGTAAAAAATATTTTTGGATTGACCTGTTATAATCAATTTCTGCTGCTCTACGAAAAGGACAAGTTCAAGCATAATGTGATTGCAAAATATCATAAAGATGAGGATGTGGTCCGTCCGCTGCAATTCTATAAAGGCGAGCCGATCTGGGGAATAAAGGCGCTCAATCCGGAGCAGGAAGCTGCCTTTGATATCCTTCTTGACGACTCAATAAAAATAGTCTCTCTGATCGGTATTGCAGGAACAGGAAAAACCCTTCTTGCACTCGCTGCCGGTCTGCAAAAAATAATAGAGGAAGAGAAATATACCAAGCTCATTGTGACACGTCCGATCTTTCCACTCGGCAAAGATATCGGTTATCTGCCGGGTACAAAAAAAGAAAAATACAATCCCTGGATGCAGCCCATTTATGATAATATGGAAATCCTTCTTCAAAGCAGAGAATCCAAAGAAGAAAAGAGGGAAAAGGGGAAATTCGGAAGAAAGAGGACATCTTCGCTTGATGAATTCCTTGATTACGGATTCATAGAATTGGAGCCACTGACCTACATTCGAGGACGAAGTCTGCCCGACCAGTTCATCATAGTTGATGAAGCTCAGAACCTTTCACCTCATGAGATGAAGACAATTATCACGCGTGCTGGCGACCGAACAAAAGTAGTGCTTACCGGCGATCCCTATCAGATCGATATTCCATATTTAGATTCTGGAAGCAACGGATTGAGCGTGGTTGTGGAAAAATTCAAAGATGAAAAGCTTTCCGGTCATGTGACGCTGGTGAAGGGTGAGCGATCTGTTCTATCGGAAATGGCTGCAAAATATTTATAGAAAAGGATATATCTTATGACACGAGAAGAAGCACTCGCATTGTTAAAGACACATTTGAAGAACAGAAATTTGCAAAAGCACTGTCTCGCAGTGGAAGCTGCGATGGCACATTTTGCAGAATGTTTTCATGAAGATGAAGAGATGTGGGCACTTGCCGGACTCCTTCATGATCTTGATTATGAAAGCACCGTTGATAATTTTGCCCGACATGGAAAGGATTCTGTTGAGATGCTCAAAGATAAGGGGCTCGACGAGAAAATTTTATATGCGATCGAAGCACATCCCGGGCATGTCGAGAGAATATCAAATATGGATAAGGTACTTTATGCAGTTGATTCTTTGACCGGACTCATTGTTGCTGCTGCGCTCATGCATCCCAATAAAAAGATATCTTCCTTGAATACGGATTTTATTTTGAGAAGATTCAAGGAAAAGCGCTTTGCTGCCGGTGCAAACAGAGAGCAGATCAAATCCTTTGAAGAGTTCGGTATGTCCCTTGAGGATTTTATCGAGCATACTTTGCATGCAATGGCAGGCATTGAGAAGGAACTGGGTTTTTGAATAATGTTCTAATATAATGAAATTGATTTATGATATTTATTGAAAATTTAGAAAAGCAGTTACCATTCGTTAAGCAAGGAGTTTCTGAACTTTTTGAAGCTGCATTTGATAATCAGACACATCCTCAAGATTTATTATTAGTAGATCAGCATGGATTCTATCAACCTAAGTTTGAAGGAGTTAAGAGTAAATTTAGCCCATATCTCATTGGTTTAGATTTTATAGGATTCGCAGAACGTACAGATTATGAATTTATTGATTGGTACAGGAAATCTCATATGATTAATAATAAAGAAGATTTTCTTAAAAATATTCAAAGTGATGATAAGGTCGTAAAAATTGAGATAATAGCAATCCAAATTGAAAAGTCCATCTATCTTAAATTCTGGGAATCAGATTTTAATCTTAAGAAATTGTATCAATTATCTTTATTGGCCAGAGGTTTATCGTATGATTGGCATTTTGAAATCCCAACAAATTTACGTGCAGGAAGCAAACATGAGATTATTAGGGAAAAAATTCGAGATAAAATAAAAGATATCTGCCCAAGATTTTTCGAACTTTTGAGGAAAAATTATAAAACACAGATAAGAAATGCTATCGCTCACTCTCAATTCTCAATTATTGGCCGATCGATTGATTATTTAAATTATTCCGATGATCCTAATGCTCACTGTCCAATAAGGAGTCTAAATTTTGATCAGTGGTATGAATTGTTTCATGACACACTTTTACTCCATAGTGAATTAATAAAGCACTTTAATACGTACCGAGATAAATATAGACAGAAAGCAATGCGGAAAAATAATTGTTTAGAAGTAAGAATTACGAAAAAAGATGGCACTATTGAATTAAACTCCGTTGGTTTAGTAAAGGATAGAAATATTTGGGTGTGCCACAATAATCTTCCAGATAAAGATAAAACATTTACCTAACAATTAGCCATCTCGTTCCCAAACCCCTGTTTGAGAATGTTTCTCGATTTTTTAGTGCGTCACCAATCTGGAGACTGGTAACGAGAAAAAGAAATAATTTATAAATAAATCAGTGTTAATCAGCATCATCAGCGTCATCTGCGTTCTATTATCCTGTGAGAAAATTATGGACCATACTCCAGCGGATAGGGCTTATGCAAATTTTTACACAGCCAGAGATTATAGGTCATTTCATATTTCCCATTCCGATAGATCATAACACCGGATAGGGGGATTATTTCTTCAAAATATTCCGAATATCTCTCTTCCGGGCTTGTGGTATATCGCGGATGCATCACAAAAATTCCATCCCTTCCCAACAGGGAATCCATAGGCGCCCAATAGGCAAAATGATGTGCGCTCCCTTTATCAAAAACAGCGACCGGATACTTCTTTTGAGCAGCGTAGCCAAGCTCGCCGCCTGTAATATATTTATGTGTAAAAAGAAAGTTATCCTCGTTCAATAAATCACGTTGTTCCAGTTCATCAATAACTTTATCCCAGCCGTATCCCTCAAGCGTGAGATCGAGCTCTACGCCGAGGTGCAAAAAACCTGTGATCGAGTGGATTACAATTATAACCAGCAGAACAGCAGTAACAATTCCGGTACTCCAGAATGTCCATTTGACTGCCGGTTTTTTCCATTTCATCATCCAGCCGCAGGTGAGAATGATCGCAGCAAGATATCCGGGCATGGGCCAATGAGGTAGTATCTGCCGAGTGGCACCGATAAGCGTGAAAATGCCGATCGGAAGAAGGGCAAAGGGCAGCAGCCAGCGCGTGGTTTTATCATTCTTATAGATTGTTTTGATTATTCCAATTATCAGTATGATCATCATCCAGGGGAGCAGATACGCTGCCTGTACCAGCACTCCCTGATAGAAATCCGTGAATGAAAGACTATTTCCCGAAACTCCTTTTCCAAACTGATACGCATAGGAAACCCAGTCATTCCGGGCATTCCACAGGATATTGGGGAGAAATATTATTCCGGTAATAAGGAATCCGATATATAAAAATGGACTTTTCCAATACCTGCGCCACTCCTTGAAAGCGATCATGCAAAATCCAATACTCGCCAGCAGCAGGAGCGCATGATATTTCGAGAGCATTGCAAAGCCAAGACTCACTCCGGAAAGAAGAAACCACACACCTTTTTGTGTTTGATATACTTTTAAAATGCTCACAATAAAAAGCAGCCAGAACACGCCCAGTGCATTATCTGGAATAACGAACGCACCCATGCCCACGAAAAAATAGGGGATCATGTGAAGAAAAAGAATTGAAAATATCGCAGCTTTCCGATTGAATAAACTTCGTACAATGTAGTACATCAGCATCGCAGAGATAAGGAAAAGGAGGATCGCTCCAAAGCGCAAGCTCAAGGTCGAGAAAGAACCGCTCAGCCATCTGCCGAGTCCCGCGGTGACTGCAACGATCGGAGGATGATCAAAAAATCCCCACGCAGGATAGAATGAGCACACGCCGTAATATGCTTCATCGATACCGGGCGTTACAAAAATGCTGGCAATAATTCGAACAACAAAACCGATTCCAAGAATTAAAAGTGCTGTTTTATCTTTGAAAATTTCAAAGAAAGATAGTGCAAAGTGATCTGATTTTTTCATAGCAAACCTTCTTTTTTCCAAAATTCTGCTTAGGAGGAGTGCAATTAAATGTCAATTTTCTCGAGAAAACGTTGCCAAAAATTTATTGAAATATCAAATCCAGATATGAAAAAATGTGTTCCTTCTTTTAAAGATATCTGGGTGTGGTCCCCCCTTCTCATTTTTGCGATCCTTATTTGTATGATTCATCTGACAGGATTGAATGCGCAACTCTTTTTATTTTTCAATAAAGCTCATGATCTCACAGGCGACCGTTTCTGGGCGATTGTAACTCTCTTTGGAGACGGGCTTGTAGCAGCAGTGTTGTTATTTCCTTTTCTGAAAAAGAGACCAGACATCATCTGGAGCGTTCTCATCGCATCGCTTATTTATATGATAATTCTGCACAGCTTGAAGAGAATTATGGATGTTTCACGTCCTGCAGGAGCGCTTTCCGCAGATACCTTTCATGTGATCGGGCGACGGTTGACAAAGTATGCATTTCCTTCGGGACACACCACGACAATTTTCACTTTGGTGGGAGTCATCGCTTTTACGATTCGGAAAAATTCAGTCTATGTTTGGGGACTCATTTTTGCAATACTGGTAGGATTTTCCCGAGTTGCAGTGGGTGCACACTGGCCTGTTGATGTACTTGCAGGAGCAATGCTGGGATGGATAATCGCATGGTTGGGTGTTACGCTTGCGGATAGATCGCATTGGGGGTTTTCACGCACAGCTCAAATAATTTATGGCATCATTCTCCTGATATGCACGATTGATCTGCTCTTCTTATATGATACACATTATGCTCTCGCTGATCCTGCAAAATGGCTTATCGGTGGAGTTTGTTTGGTGTGGGGAATGATCGAATTCTATAAAGTCCTGTTCAGAAAATAAATTCCTTTATTTCACCATTTTTCCGATGGGCATAATATAGAGAGGCGTTTCGTCTTCAGGCATATTTATCAGTTCTTTCAATTTGTTATCATTAAATGCACCAATCGCACAGGTGCCGATTCCGAGTGCTACTCCCTGAAGATATACATTTTGCGCAGAATGCCCCACATCCATACACACATATCGATCTTTGCCGCGCTCGCCGTATTTGTCTGTTGTTCGCGAAAATACTGCCGAATAGACAATTGCTCCAGCAGCATCTTTCAGCCAGGATTGATCCCATGCTGCGGTGCTGAGTTCATCTCTTTTATCACCACTCATTACTAATTTTAAAGAGTGATCTTCAGAAAAATATTTGTAGATACCATTTTCAAGCTGATCGATATTCCATGCAACTAAATATAATTCAAGTGGGTATAAGGCTCCTGCAGAAGGGGAAGTCTTCAGCCCACCCCGCAGAGAAGTAGGTGATTCATAGGACTTTGTGACACCGTATGCTGCCCATAGAAGCTGGGATATCTCATTAATGCTCAGGGAACTATCTGCATATTGGCGTACTGAACGACGAGCATTAAGTACCTCTTCAATTGAGACATCTCCGCTCACATTCGGGCTGGGAAGGAGAATAGATTGAATTTCTGAATTTTGAGCCAGAAGACATGCGGAAATAAAGAGTCCAAACAAAAAAAAAGATAATTTTCTCATTGATACCTTTCAAAAAAGTTGTCATTTTCATTTTTAAATCGGAAAATTTATTTGTCAATATGATTGTTTGGAGTTACTATATTAGTATCGCAATAATTCATAAAGAAATCTATAGAATTTCAGGGATACCCCCAAAAATTCGATGAAGATTCTCTGGATAGTGCATGAATAAAGTGTTTGTGGAGAATTCTTAAATTCTGGTTACCAAGCCCCAGCTTGGTAACCCATAATTCATATTAAAATCATCACACAATTTGTATCTATCCTTGCTGTTGTCACCCTGAGCTTGCCTGTCGAGGCGGAGCGGAGCGCAGACTGGTCGAAGGGTCTGTCCCACTTCGAGAACCTCAGTGTGACAGTGCTTTTAACTATTCATATGGAGAGGTTTTTTCGTCCTATACAGGGATCCAAAAATTCGATGAAGATTCTCTGGATAGTGCATGAATAAGGTGTTTGTGGAGAATTCTTCGCGGAAAATTACTTTTAGAAAAACTGTTAATTTGTATCTATCCTTGCTGTTGTCACCCTGAGCTTGCCTGTCGAGGCGGAGCGGAGCGCAGACTGGTCGAAGGGTCTGTCCCACTTCGCACTTCGAGAACCTCAGTGTGACAGTGCTATTAACTATTATGGTTATTTCTTTCTTTTACTATTTATACGGATGATATTCAATAAGTTTTCCTTAAAGTGTCATGAATATGAAAAATTTTGGGGGTATGCCAAATCTATAGAATTTAACTTGACAACAAATGAGAAAAAATAAGATGGATACAAAAAAACAAATGAGGAGTTGAACATGTCTTTAAATTTTGAGGATCGCTTTTCTATAAACTCGAAGAGAATGAAAAAATCAGTCATTCGTGAACTTTTAAAATTAACTGCAAAGCCAGAAATTATATCTTTTGCCGGAGGTCTTCCTTCACCCGATTCATTTCCAATTAAAGAAGTAAAGGAAATCGTAAATGAAGTATTGGATAATGAAGGAAAAATAGCTCTTCAGTATAGTTCCACAGAGGGAGATGCTGTACTTCGAAAAGAATTGATCAAGCATGCTCATAAAAATGGAATGGATATCAAACAGGAAAACTTGCTTGTTACTACCTCGTCCCAGCAGGGCTTGGATCTGGTGGCAAAAATTTTTATAAATCCCGGTGACCCGATCATTGTTGAGCTTCCATCCTACGTGGGTGGTCTTGGTGCATTCAATGCGTATGGTGCCGAGATGATAGGCGTTCCACTTGATGAAGAAGGGAAGAGTGCAATATTACTTCGTCAAGAATTGAAAGTCCTCAATGAGAGCGGTAATAAACCAAAATTCATCTACATCGTTCCTGATTTCCAAAATCCTGCAGGTATGACCATGAGTCTGAAACGTCGCCACGAAATACTTGATATTGCCCATGAATTCGACCTTATTATTCTGGAAGACAGTCCATATAGAGAGCTTCGTTTTGAGGGAGAACCAGTTCCCACAATTTATAGCTTGGATAAAGATGGTCGCGTCATTATTCTCGGAACGTTCTCAAAAATATTTGCTCCCGGGTTCAGGGTCGGATGGGTTATTGCACCCCCAGAGATCATCACCAAACTTATTGTAGCCAAGCAGTCAACAGACCTCTGTCCGCCAACATTTTCACAGCGTATTATCGGAAGATTCATGGAAAAGGGGTATCTGGATATGAATATTGAAAAGATTAAGATAATGTACCATAGAAAGCGTGATATAATGCTCGATGCCTTTGAAAAATATATGCCTGAAGGCGTCACCTGGACGAAACCGGAAGGCGGTCTTTTCCTCTTCGTGCGCGTCCATGAACATCTTGGTATTGATACGGATGAAATGTTCTACAAAGCTGTCGACAAAAACGTCGCCTATGTGATTGGTTCTGCGTTCCATTGTGATGACTCGGGACATGATGCGATGAGAATAAACTTCTCCTATGCTACAGAAGATCAGATCGTGGAAGGTGTAAAACGCCTTGCAACAGTAATAAGAGAACATGCAAAATAAAGTTATTTAATGTAGATAGTATATGAGCCCACATTTACCCGTGGGCTTTATTTATAGGATTAGAACAATGGATAGAATTCTTTCATTACGAAGAGCTGATGACTGCATCGCTGAGCTTAAACGCATTGGAGTAACCTCTCATGGAATTGAATCAATGTATGAGAAATCCCATTGTCTGGCGATTAAATTAAAAAACATCAAGCTCGGGGCTGCAAATATCATCAAGCAGGACATGCTCAGTATTGGCGGAGATACAGCAGTATCGCGAGGAGTTGTGAACGGTAAAGTAGAACGTTCAGATGTGATTGTTCTTGGTAATCTCAAAATGATACACATGCTTATCAAAAAGCTTTCCTTTCAGGATATTTTTGAGATCCCTCAGATAATCACACGCCTGCAAAAGCTTATTGAAATTGAAGAAAAGAAATTGCCATACACATTTAAAGCCGGCGACAATACTCTTACTCTTGACCGCACTCATATCATGGGTGTGCTCAATGTCACGCCGGATTCTTTCTACGATGGAGGCAAGTACAATTCGTCAGACGCTGCAATGCTTCAGATCGAGAAGATGGTGAACGAAGGCGCTGATATTATTGATATTGGCGGAGAATCGACTCGTCCATTTTCTGAAAAGGTGACCATTCAGGAGGAACTTGATCGGGTTCTGCCGATCATAATTCAAGCAATTCAAAGATTTGATGTTCCGCTTTCCATCGATACCTATAAGGCAGAAGTGGCAAAAGCAGCACTTGATGAAGGAGTCCGGATCGTTAACGACATCAGCGGTTTGCAGTTCGATCCTCACATGGCAGAAACTATTGCTCAGTATAATGATGTTGCAGTTATCGTGATGCACATCAAAGGTACGCCTGAAGATATGCAGAAAGACCCGACTTATGATGACTTGATCGAGGAAATTCTCCAGTACCTTTCTACCTCAATTTCAATCGCTCTACAAGCTGGTATTCCTGCAGATCAGATTATTATTGATCCCGGAATGGGGTTTGGCAAACGTATAGTAGATAATTTTGAAATAATCCATAAACTTGCAGAATTCAAATGCCTTGATAAGCCAGTGCTTATTGGGTGCTCCAATAAAAGTTTTATCGGCTGGATCTTGAAAACCGAAAAGGAAGAACGCCTTGAAGGCACGCTCGGTGCTCATGCTTATGCAATCATGCAGGGAGCACATATAATCAGAGTTCACGAGGTTGGACCTCATAAAAAACTTGCTCAAATTATCGATGCTATAAGAGATATGCGCCTATGAGTTTTCTGGTTCCGAATTTTTTAGATGTCTTAGATATTTTAGTTGTCGCCTATATTATTTATAGGATCATACTTCTGGTGCATGGATCAAAGACCTATCAGATCGTGTGGGGTCTTATCCTGGTTGTGATCATCTATTTTATCGCGGAGCTACTCAACCTGACGCTCCTCGGGTCTGTCGTGCGAATTATACGTGATATCTGGGCGATCGCATTGGTCGTGCTTTTCCAACAGGAGATACGCTCCGCACTTATTAAATTTGGACAGAAACCATTTGTCAGATCACTCTTTCCACAGAAGTCAGAGTATCGTTTTACTGAACTCCTCAATGCAATACGTTCTATGTCATATAGCAATATCGGCGGTATTTTTGTGCTTGTGGAAAAAGTTGGATTGGATGATTATATTGTGACAGGCGAAGTTATTGATGCTGAAATTTCAGAAAAACTTATCCTGACAATCTTTAATAAAAGGACTGTACTTCATGACGGGGCGATGGTTATCAAAGATAATAGAATTGTCGCCGCAAAGGTGATCCTCCCACTTACAAATCAAACAAAGTATGTCCAAAGATATGGAACACGGCATCAAGCTGCAATCGGGATTTCCGAGCAAACAGATGCATTCGTCATAGTTGTCTCTGAAGAGACTGGAAAGATTTCCACTGCCAAAAACGGAACTATGAGATCAAATGTATCCATCGGTATTCTAACCCAAAACTTAATGGATGAATTCGAATAAAAAAATCATTATCGGCATCACAGGAGGGATTGCTTCAGGAAAATCTGTTGTTGCGGACTTTTTTATAAATAAAGGTGTGCCTGTCGTCAATGCTGACAAAATTGGTCATAAAATATTGCGTGTTGAAACAATAAAGGATCGAATCATTTCATGCTTTGGAGATTCAATTTTGAAGGATGGCGACATTGACAGAAAGAAACTCGGGAAGATCGTTTTTCAAGACAAGCAGAAACTTCATGAACTGAATGCAATTGTGCATCCGCCTCTCATAAATGAGATATTAAAGAGAATTGATGAAAATTCCGATCCAATGCTTGCGATCGATGCTGCGTTGCTTTTGCAATGGAACATGAATGAGATTTGCGACCAGGTTATTCTTGTTACAGCTTCTGAAAAAACAAGAATTGAACGACTGATGCAACATACAAATCTTTCCTATGAAGAAGCACAGAATCGTATTCGAGCTCAGCAGGAATTCTCTGACGAGGATGTGGATTTTATCATAAAAAATGACAATTCAATTGAAGATATTAACGCACAAGTAGAATTCGTCTGGAAGCAAATTTCGCATAAAGCATAACCTGAAATATCAACATGATCCCTAAAAATCTGCAATATTATAAATTTTGCATCTACGGATTTCTAAAAAATCTCAGGTTTTTCGACCCTTTCATTATTCTCTTCTTCAGGGAAATGGGGTTTTCCTTTCTGCAGATAGGGATACTATTTTCCATTCGTGAAATAGCGACAGGGATTCTGGAAATCCCGACCGGATTTTTTGCAGACAGCTACGGGCGAAAGCTCTCAATGATCCTTGCTTTTGCATCTTATATTTTCTCATTCATGATTTTTTACTTTTTCCAAAGTTTCGGATTGTACGCGCTCGCAATGATCTTGTTCGCTTTTGGTGAGGCATTCCGCTCTGGTACTCATAAGGCAATGATCCTTGATTATCTTAAAATGAATGGTGCCCTCGACTGCAAAGTTGATTACTACGGACATACCCGCGGAGCATCCCAATTTGGTTCTGCGATCTCCGCACTCATTGCAGGCGCCCTTGTATTTTTTGCTGAGAGTTATAGGATCGTGTTTATTGCATCGGTTGTACCGTATATTCTGGGCTTGTTGCTTATGCTGACTTATCCAAACAGTCTGAATGGTGAAATTTCCAGAATTGTACGGACATCATCATGGAAAGGTGTTCTATACAACTTCAAAGAAACAATACAAAATTTTGTGTCGATGTTCAAAAATCCGATGCTGCTTCGTGCATTTTTCAATTCGGCAAGTTTTGATGGATTGTTCAAAGCCGTAAAAGATTATCTACAACCCATTCTGAAAACCTTTGCGCTATCCATTCCAATCCTTGTAAGTATGGGAGATAGAAGAAGCACTATTATCATTGCAGTGACCTATTTTATTTTATTCCTTATCTCAGCATATTTCTCAAGAAAAGCTCAGGCATTCTCAAATAAATTCAAATCAATTACTCGTGCCATCAATATAAGCTATATGCTCGGAGTGAGCGCTGTGATAATTGCTGGAATTGCAACCCATTTTGATGTTCGGATATTAGCGATATTGTTATTTGTGCTCTTGTATTCACTTCAAAATTTAAGACGACCAATGAATGTGGGTTTCATCAGTGAAAATATTGATGCAAAGATCATGGCAACAGGGCTGTCTGTTGAATCGCAACTTAAGACACTTTTCATTGCGATATTGTCTCCGATCATGGGATTTTTTGCCGACACTTTTGGAGTTGGAGTTGCTTTGAGCTTGATTGGAGTGCTTGTAGGGATGGGTTATTCTTTTGTGAAAGTTGCAGAGAAAAAGCAATAAAAAAAGAAGACCCTCCAGGGGGACGGAGAAGTCTTTTTAAGTGTAAGGGGGAAAAGAATTATTTTCTATTACTCACCAATTAATTTCTTGTATTCTTCAGCATTCATTAAGCCCTCGAGCTCATCTTTGCTGAAGATTTCAAATTTTGCGATCCATCCTTCGTCATAGGGACTGGAATTCATAAGATCGGAAGAGTCGGTAAGATGCTCATTCACTTCTACGATTATGCCGCTAACCGGGATGTATATTTCTTCAACAGCTTTCACTGCTTCCACAGTTGCCAGTACATCGCCGGCAGAAAGTTCGCTGTCCACTTCCGGAAGCTCTACGTACACAATATCACCGAGTTCTTTTTGTGCGTAATCTGTGATTCCCATTGTGGCTATCTTGCCGTCAATCCTGATCCACTCATGGGTTTCTGTATATAAAAGTTCATCTTTTACCATAAAAACTCCTTTGTATAAGAATTGATATTTAGTTTCATATTATTCATATTTTGTAGCTTGAAAAATGGCATCGGCATTTTATGTCAATAATAATTGAAAATATTTGGAGACTTGAGACATGCCTGCCAGGGCGGAGCGGAGCGTAGACTGGTCGGAGAGCATGTCTTAAGTTGGAATATATTACCCAAATTACTTATCACAAGCTCTGCGATCCGTGCCAAGTTAGTTTTTTAGTTTGGAGCGCATCGAGCGTCTCGATGCCGATGATGTATTATTAAAAGACGACAGAGTCGTCCACTCCAAATCCTCAATCAAAAAAGCACGTCATTCTCGACCCCGATCGGGAATCCAGAATGAAAATAAATCGTAGAAAGTAAATACAAACAATCAATTACTTACTTATTATAAAATACTGAAGATCAATTTCCTCTACTTCATTTCTGGGTATTTTTACAAGCCAATTCTGAAGAGATTCCAAAGCGGTTTTGTAATCGGAATTTATTAAAAAACTCAACGGTTCTTTTGTAGCAATGATCTTTATTATCTCGGAATCTTCTTCTTTTTCCGGAAGCAAACCAACTACAAATTTGATTCCCAAATTTGTATCATTTTCATCGGGAAGTTTGAATCTCTCATTCGCTTTCACAAAATTAGCTTTCCTGAATTCATTTGGAAAAAGTGTTGCAACATTCTCATCCGACATAATATTCAAAACAGTTATGTAGCAGTCCTTTGAAGGAATAACTTCAAGAAAAAGCTGATCACCATCCTGATAATAATCTTTATTCAACGATGCCTCCAAAGTAAAATAAGGATCATCTTCTCCACTTTGTTTGCCGACTTTTACTTTCAGGGTAAGAATTTTATATATATGAATATCTTGATTAATATTTTCTTCTTCAATAATTTCTTTCTCAAGTATGATGCCACATGAAGTTTGATTCGTAAGTTTACTGAAATGATCCATCGTAATTTCATTATTTGATTCTGCCTGAATAAGAGATGTCCTGCCTTTAACTTCAATTCCGGAGAATTCTTCTATTGCCATATTACAAGCAATTTGAATGGCTTTCTCTCTTGCTTCTTCAGGTGTGATATTCTCGATCAAAACAGAAACTTTTACAAGATACCAATCATCCGGCAATTTTTCAATTTCAGATTGGATATTGTTTCCATAACAACAAATTGTTAGTGAAAATAATATTATTGATACAAGTATAAACTTTTTCATATTTCCTCAAAAATTGATAAGCACTCTATTATCATTATCCGAGATAACAGAAGGCGTTTGTTCTCTGTCCAAAAATCCAGCTTGCTCAGATACATTACTTTGAATATAATCTCCCAATTCCTTAATGGTAAGATCTCCATCACTGTTTTTATCAGCATTTCCCTGCATGCCTTTCATCAGGAAATAGGAGAACAAGCCATGCTTCATATCTGTCCATGCTGAAGAAATTTCTTTGTTACTCGCAGCAGAAAATACTGTAATTCCATAAGCAATTGGGCTGTCCACTTCAATAGTTATTGGACGGGCATCTGCAAGAAGCATTTCATTTTCCCTATTAGCGCCGCTAAAACACGCATCCAGAAAAACCGTAACATTCTTTGCTTTCAGGTTGGCTAAATTTATATAAATTTTCTCTATCTCATAACCGGTTTGAGAAGCATAATTCGGATCGCCGTCATAGGGTATTAAGTATGCTTTATTCTGCTTTATATCCGGTGAACCATGTCCTGCATAGTAGAAATAAATCTCCGTTTTTCCATACTTCACACGTTTGTCCAGCCAACCACCTTTGGAGAATACTTTATCGAATTCTGCTTTACCTACATCTTCATTTACTTTATAATAAATATTATTTTCTTCTATTCCGAGCGTCTTATTGAAATATTCCTTGATGAAACGTGCATCCCGATGTGCAAAGGTTACATTTGAGACATTCTTATAATCTTCAATCCCGAAAATGACTGCCAAAGCGTTTTCGTTTGTTTTTGTAGTTTGAGGAATATTATTTTCCACATCGATTGAAAGTTCCTCTCCGAAATCAAGGTCTCCATAATCTTTATCTATTCCGGTTATGACTGTTCTTTGAATTTGTTTAGTTTTATCACTTTTTAAGATTGGAATTCGCAAATGATCTACTCCTGAAATTCCGGTTGCTTCAGTAAAATCAACAAATAGTGGGATTTTATCAGGAGCTTTATCATTAACAAAAAATTCTAACGGAATATCGACATACTGATTATATTCTAAATCTCCAAGACTTACAACTTTTGGGTATGAATCAGTTATAAAGACATTGTCTTCTGAATAGAATTTTGCATAAGCACCGGTTGCGAAACCTTTTCCTTTGTTACCAATTCTTACTGTTAATTTTGTTGTTTCACCTGATTCGATCTTTCCATTACCATTGTTATCTTCAATGCCTATATCCACAATGAACATTTTAGGTTTCTGGTATGCTTTTGTAGAAAATTCTATTTCAACAGGCGCAGGAGGAAAACCATTTATTTCATCAAAGTTCACTCTTAAAATGTGGTTTGATTCTGCAACATCAATATATGCTTCAATTGGTATTTTTACTGTTATTGATTTTCCAGAAGGAATTTCCTCAATATATGAGTTATTATAATTTAAACCATCAATTCTTTCTGGATCGAATTTTATTGATAATCCTTTTCCAGATCCTTCACCTGAGTTCGTAATTGTTACTGCTATCTCCCCTTTCTCAAGTGCATCAAGATATTGATTACCGGAAGGCTCATTAAAACTTACTGAAGCTGAAAGTGATGGTGGTCGAGAAATAACTTTTTGTGCTAAGATGTCACTTTCTACTTGTTTAAAAGTTCTATAAATATTTACTTCAATCGGTCGGTCTGGTTTTACACCTTCAAGTTTAATTTCGTATTTACCATCAAGACTTATCTTTCGAATTTTATCAATGAGTTCACTTTAAAAACCCCAGTTGGGGGATTAGCGGTATGTTTTTGTACTTCATCTTTCAACAAAGCATAAATATCTGGATTTTGGATTTTGAAGTGTGATATATAGAATTTTATTG
>Ga0268282_1000610_pt1 | contig 17823 bp, 12 predicted proteins | sample saktaG_12_FD_190133 | JGI IMG/M metagenome (GOLD analysis project Ga0268282, IMG submission 190133) | Saline water microbial communities from Sakinaw Lake, British Columbia, Canada - sak_2011_5_24_120m | ecosystem: Environmental > Aquatic > Non-marine Saline and Alkaline > Saline ...
CCCTTACAAAATCCTTGATAAGAGCTTATTCATGAGACTACCGTATAACCCTCCGCTTATTGATTTGGGACCTGACCAAGTTTGGGTTTCGGGGATAGACTCATCGCAATAATGGATACCTGGTGGCGAAAATGTACGTTTAAGCAGATCAGATGTTATTTTTGTAGTTTTCGTCTTAAAGTGCTTTTATGGGGCCCAAAAAGGAGCTTTTAAGGCAAAATATCAGCCCTTATTATGGGGTATCTTTCATGATATCTATAAGTTAGCATGGCCCGACCCCCTTTTGAAAATAACATATATCACCTCCAAATTCATCTCTATAGGTGATTGAATAAATTTGAAAGTTATTATAATATAATGAATAAATAAATAAATAGAAAATTATCTTGAAATGTTTTGTGTGACTATGAGCTCTAAAATAAACCCCAGAACTTTATCATTCAAGATAATTGTCCTATTTATACTAATATGGCTGAATCTCTCGGCAATCGTGTTTGGCAAATGGAATGATATTAAATTTAATAATATTTCAATTGAACAGGGACTCTCTCAAAATACGGTAAGTTGTATTCTCCAGGATCATAAGGGATTTATGTGGTTTGGCACAGAAGATGGATTAAATAAGTTTGACGGATATAGCTTCATTATCTATAAGAACGACAGGCCTGATTCAACCTCGCTCTCTGATAGCTATATATTGTCAATCTATGAAGATAGATCAGGTGTACTTTGGATTGGAACTTACAACGGAGGGATCAATAAATTTGATCGAGAAAAGGAACAATTTACACATTACAAACACGATCCTAATAATCATAATAGTCTAAGTCATAATTCTGTCAACTCAATCTGTGAAGATGAAACAGGAGCACTTTGGATTGGAACTGATGAAGGATTGAATAAATTTGATCGAGAAAGGGAACAATTTACACATTACAGACATAATCCTCATAATTCTAACAGCTTAAGTAATGATTTTGTAAGGTCAATCTTTGAAGACAGAGCTGGTATGCTTTGGATTGGAACTGATGAAGGATTAAATAAATTTGATCGAGAAAGAGAACAATTTACACATTACAGACATAACCCTCATAATTCCAACACCTTGAGCAATGATAATGTCAGATCAATTTATGAAGACAAGAATGGTATGCTCTGGATTGGAACTGACGAAGGAGTAGATAAATTTAATAGAGAGAATGAGCAATTTACGCATTACAGAAACAATCCTAGTAATTCTAATAGTTTAAGTAACAATTTTGTAAACTCAATTTATGAAGACAGAGCAGGAATTCTCTGGCTTGGAACTTACGGCGGGGGGCTCAATAGATTTGACAAAGAAAATGGGCACTTCGTGCATTGGATACACGAACCAACAAATCCCAGTAGCTTGAGTAACAATTTTGTAAACTCAATTTATGAAGACAGAACTGGAATGATTTGGCTTGGAACTTTTGGTGGGGGAGCAAGTCGATTTGATCGAGAAAAGAGAAAATTTTTACATTATATACACGACCCTAATGATCCCAATAGCTTAAGTACTAATACTATCTTTTCAATCTTTGAAGACAGAGCTGGTGTGCTTTGGATTGGAACCTATGGTGGAGGGCTCAGTCGATTTGACCGAGAGAATGAGCAATTTACTCATTACAAACACGAAGCTCATAATTCCAACACCTTGAGCAATGATAATGTCAGATCAATTTATGAAGACAAGAATGGTATGCTCTGGATTGGAACTTATGATGGATTGAATAAATTTGATCCAGAAAAAGAAGAATTTACGCATTTCAGACACGAACCCGATAATCCTGACAGCTTGAGTCATAATTATGTAAGGAAAATTTATGAAGACAGAGCTGGTGTGCTTTGGATTGGAACTTTCGGGGGATTGAATAAGTTTGATAGAGAAAAAGAGCAATTTAAGAGCTACAGACACGAGCCAAATAATCCTTACAGCTTGAGTAATGATCGTGTCGTTTCTATCTATGAAGATAGAGCAGGTGTTTTATGGATTGGAACTGGCGGCGGATTGAATAAATTTGATAGGGAGAAGGAACAATTTGCACATTATAAGCGCGACGCAAATAATCCTTACAGCTTGAGTAATGATCGTGTCCTTTCAATCTATGAAGATAGAGCTGGAGCGCTCTGGCTTGGGACTTATGGTGGAGGACTCAATCGATTTGATCGAGAAAAAGGAAAATTTACGTATTACAGAGAAAAGGATGGGCTGCCGAATAATGTTATTTATGGGATACTGGAAGATAACAAAGGCAATCTTTGGATAAGCACAAATAAAGGATTATCTAAGTTTAACCTTCAGACTGAAACTTTTAGAAATTATGATGTAAATGATGGGTTACAGAGTAACGAGTTTAATTCAGGAGCCTATCATAAAAGTGAAAAAGGAGAGATGTTTTTTGGTGGAGTGAATGGATTTAATGCATTTTACCCAAACCTCATCAGAGATAATCCTCACATTCCTCCGGTTGTGATTACAGATTTCCAAGTGTCCAATAAATCTGTTCCTATAGGAGCAGGAGCAGACGGGCGCTCAATCCTGAAAAAGTCCATCACAGAAGCCGAAGAAATTGAGCTTTCTTTCAAAGATTATGTTTTTTCTTTCGAATTTGCAGCATTGAACTATGTTTCTCCAGAAAAAAACGATTATGCTTATATGATGCAAGGACTTGAAAAAGACTGGAATTATGTCGGAAATAGACGCTTTGTAACATACTCCCATCTCTCTCCTAAAAACTATATTTTTAAAGTAAAGGGCTCAAATAACGATGGTGTGTGGAATGAAGAGGGAGTGTCATTAAGAATAAAGATTACTCCTCCGTTTTGGCAGACCTTGTGGTTTAGAGGTTTTGTCCTCATGGCCATTTTATTATTGCTAGCCTCGATCTATCAGATTAGAACACGTACTATCAGAGAGCGATCTAGGCAACTTGAAGAGCGTGTAGAAGAACGTACCAACGATTTAAAGGCTGCTAATGAGAATCTTCAGCAAGAAATCATAGAGCGCAAAAGGGTGGAAAAGGCTCTACACGAGAGTAAGCAACAAATCCAATCTTCGCTAAAGGAAAAAGAGGTTCTCCTCAAGGAGATTCACCATCGCGTTAAGAACAATATGCAGATTATATCGAGCATACTTAGACTTCAGTCAAGGAAAATCAAAGACGAAGAGGTGCTTGAGATATTCAATCAAAGTCAGAACCGTATAAAATCAATGGCCCTCATTCACCAAGGGCTCTATCAATCCAAAGACTTAGCAAGAATTGATTTTTCTGATTATATAGGAAGGCTGAAGAGTCATTTATTTTCTGCATATGGAGTTGGTGTAACGGGTATTGATTTTAAGATGGAAGTAAGAGATGTTTATCTTGATATTGATAGAGCGATTCCATGTGGTTTAATCATAAGCGAGATTGTATCGAATTCGATGAAGCATGCTTTTCCAAATGACAGGAAAGGAAAGATAGAGATAAAGATGCATCCGGATGGAAAAGGGAAGTATATTTTAATTGTGAGAGATACAGGGATTGGGTTTCCGGATGGATTGGATTTTCATAAGACAGAGACGCTAGGGATGCAAATAGTAACAGATTTGGTAGATCAGCTTGACGGAACAGTTGAACTTAGAAGGAATAAAGGGACAGAATTTAAAATTGTATTCTAGAGCATTTGTTGTGAATTCTTGGTTGTGAATTCTTGGGGACGGGCCACACAAACTGATTGGGGAATTCTTGGGGACGGGCCACACGAACTGTTTGAATTTTCAGGAGTTAAACTGAAAAACGGCCTCAAAATCAGCCTTAAAACAATGGTTTTGGTGGCAAAAATGTACGTTTAAGCAGATCAGATGTTATTTTTGAAGTTTTCGTCTTAAAGTGCTTTTATGGGGCCCAAAAAGGAGCTTTTAAGGCAAAATATCAGCCCTTATTATGGGGTATCTTTCATGATATCTATAAGTTAGCATGGCCCGACCCCCTTTTCACTAATTTGTGCTATTCCCGAGTAATCAGCTCTGCTAAGGATAGGTAGACATGTAAGATGTGTTCCAGGCGTCAGTCTTTTGTTTTCCTAAAGAGGTTCAAGAGGAGGAAATAAACCGTCGGTGTGGCTACGAGAGAAAGCAAGACCGAGATGAATAGAGCTCCGATAACAGCGATTGCCAGGGGCTTCAGCATATCTGCTCCTGAGCCGATGCCGTAAGCCAGCGGCAGCATTCCGATGACTGTTGTCATGGACGTCATTAAAACAGGCCGCAAGCGGCGCCGGCCCGATTGTACCAGTGCTTCCTCCAATGTGAACTTTTCGGCACGTAACACCTTAACGAAATCCAACATCAGGATTCCATTCTTGGTCACAATCCCGACACCGATGATCGCTCCGAGGAAAGACACCACATTGAGTGATGTTCCGGTCAGCCACAGAGCCAGGACTGTTCCGAACATGGCCAGCACCGCACCAAAAACGATGGAAACGGGTTCGTAGAAGGAACCGAATTCAAGCAGCAACACAGTAAAGACTAGAATGATGGCCATGAGTAACACAATCAAGAGGTTGTGGAATGATTCCTGCTGCTGCTCGTAGAGCCCACCGTATTCGATGGTTCCCGGGGGAATGGATTCATCTTTGCTCAGCACGTCGCGGATCTCATGCATAGCGCTTCCCATATCGCGACCTTCGAGACGTGCAGTTACGGCTACGTCCTGCCGTTGCTCTTCACGCCTGAGTTCAAGCTGCCCTGGTTCCTCGATAAGATCTACCACTTGCGACAACTTGATGAGCGTTCCTTCTGGGGTCCGCAGCGGCAGTTCCATTAGGCTGGACAGTCGATCGATCTGTGCAGGGTCAACCTTCACCCTGATATCCACCACTTGATCTCCTTCAAGCACCCAGGAAGCTGTCTGTCCCAGCATGGCCGTGTTGACGGCCTGGGCAATATCATCCGCCGTCAGTCCAAATCGTTGCGCATCAACTGTACGGACGTGAAAGCTGATGGTCGGTCCGGTATAAACCAATCCGTTAAACGTGTCCACGACGCCTTGGATTTTATTCAGCTGCTCTTCAACCTCGGGTGCTTTTTTCTTGAGCCATTCAGTATCGGTCGAAAAAAGTTTCACTTCAATAGGTTGGGGCGCCCACATAAGGTCTCCGATCAGGTCGCTCAGAATCCCGGGAAATTCCCAATTCAACCCGGGCAGCTCCGTGTTGAATCTCCTCCGTAATTCGGAGATCACATCCTCGGTTTTGCGTTTGCGCCGGGTTTTCAGTTTGACCAGAAAATCCCCGGTGTTCGGTTCTGCGATGGCCAGTGCAAGCCTCGCTCCAGTGCGGCGCGAATAGCTTTCGACTTCTGGGACCGACCGCAAAATCTTCTCCGCCTGCAAGAGCTGGCGATTCGTTTCCGAGAGACTTGTCCCCGGCGGAGTGAAATAATCGATCACGAATCCTCCTTCGTCCATCGGCGGAATAAATTCACTGTCAAGCCGATTATAGATTAAAATACCGGTTAGAAACACAAGGCCGCAGACCCCAATCGTGATCCAGCGATGCCGGAGTGCGGGACGAACGGCGATTTCGTAAATCCGGATCAAACGGCGGAGCAGAAAGCCGCCTTGTTCGGCGAACGGCTTGGGTTCGATTCCTTTGCGTAGACGAATGAACCAGGCCGCGAGCGATGGCGTCAGCGTGACCGCCAGGATAAGCGATGTCAGCATCGATACGACCATGGTTAGGGCAAGGGCGCGAAAGAATACGCCGGTGATCCCGAGGAGGAATGCCAAAGGAATAAAGACAACGACTGGTGTAAGAGTCGAGCCGATCAACGGCCGGAAAATTTCGCTGATCCCCTCCCGGATGGCTTCAAGCCGGCCTACGCCCGATATAAGCTTGGTGTGGATTGCCTCCACCACTACGATCGCATTGTCAATAACGATGCCGATTGCCGCAGCGATACCTCCAAGCGTCATCAAATTGAATGTGAGGCCTGTCATTTTCATGGACAAGAGGGTGATCAACACGGTTATGGGGATCACTATGGCCGCAACGAACGTCGCGCCCCAATTTTTTAAAAAAGAAAAAAGAATTAACACAGACAGAAAAAGACCAAAAATAATAGCTTCCCAGACTCCTCCGACAGATGTCCCAACAATTTCAGACTGGTCATAAAAAAAAGCAAGCTTCAAATCGGGAGGCAATTCCTTCTTCAACTCTCTAATCTCTTTTTTAAGCGCTGCAGCAATATCCAGCGTACTACCATCTGGCTGGCTGCGGACGTTGAGCAGGACAGCATCCTCTCCATCAGCAGTGACGATATTGAAAACAGGTTTAGGACCGCGCACGACTTTAGCTACATCTTTGACCCGGAACGGATGTCCGCCTTCGGTTTTGACGACGAAGTTTTCAATGTCCTGGATCGAGTGTGCTCTCCCATCGACGACAGTCAGATAGAGAGTGTGGTTTTCTTCATGCATGCCGGCTGAAGCCACAAAATTGTTATTGATTAATGCGTCTGTGATCTGGGAGAGTGTGAGATGGGCTGCGTTCAACAAAAGGGGATCTGCAATGATATGATATTCGGGCGTGCGGCCTCCGACCAGGTCGACGCGGGCGACGCCGGGAATCCGAAGGAAGCGAAGCTTGAGATTATACCGAGCCGTTTCCCACAGCTCGGTGATACTGCGCTTATTGCTGGTAAGGCTGACGCCCACGATAGGAAAAGCTGAGAAGGTCAACCGGAAGACCGTCGTTGTGGCTGTCGCTGGAAGTGTACTACGGATTTGAGACAGCCGGCTGAGCACGAAGAGCTCGGACTCGATCATATAGACCTTCCAGGTGAAAAACACACTGATCTCGGCTGAGCCACGCCCCGTGGCCGATCGAATCGTAACAACGCCGCGAATATCTTTCATCGTTTCTTCGATGGGCCGTGTGATCGTGGCCATCATCTCGTCAGCAGGCATGACGCCGTTGTCGATGAGGATAACTACGCGAGGGAAATTTGTTTGAGGGAAAACCGACGATGGAATTTTGAATGCCGAATAAATGCCAGCCAAGCATAGCGCAATACAGACAAAAGCGATGAAAAGGGCATGACGCGTTGCGAATGTGCCTACAACGTGATTTTTATTCATGTTATTGATAGATGATATGGATCTTTGTCACAGGAGGAAGGCTGTAGGCGTCTTCAGTGACAATAATCATTCCTTCTGTCAAGCCTTCTCCTTCTACTTCGACGAGGCCGCGTTCGCGCAATCCATCCTTCACAGGCATACGGATGGCCTTGTCACCCTGAACGATCATTATCCAGCTGCCTTCCCCTTTGCTGCTTATAAGGCTTTCTTCCGGCACGGCCAGGCAGTCCCTGTGTTCATCACAAATGATCCTGATATTGAGAAAATAACCGGGATGAAATTCGATTGTTGCTGGAATGGATGCTCGGACCAATATGGTATCCATCTTAGGGTCAATGTTTTTGCTGATGAATGTCAGAGTGCCTGTGGCGGAAGCCTCCAAGCCGAGTTCAACAGGTTGGCCCAATTTCAATAAGGGGGCTTCCCGGCTTGGAACGTTGACGGCCACAACCAAGCGGTCCAGGTCAATAATCTCAGCCAAGGTCGTATTCGATTCAACAGACTGACCGAGTTCAGCGTTTAGCTGGACCAGCGTTCCCGTCAGAGGAGCCGCGATCTGAAGAAGGGAGAGCTGGGTTTGAGCGGCAGACAGCTCGCTCTGGGCGGTATTGAATTGGCTTTCCGCCTCTTGAAATGATTTCTGGGATGTCCCATCAGCCTTGAAAAGTTTTTTCTGACGCTCATACGTTTGTTCTGCAAACTTCAGCTTTTTTTGAGCTTTGAGGAGGACGACTTCGGCTACACGGCTGTCCAGGCGGAATAATATGTCCCCATGTGAAACTGGTAGACCCTCGGTGCAGTTAATCTGGACAAGGATACCGCTTACGGGCGAGCCGATGAATGCTGCAGCAGGCAGTTTTCCATCCGAGGCCGGCTCCGGTTCCACTCTCCCGTAAGCCGTGACATAGCGGTGGAGCGTCGTTCGAATGATCTTTCCGACGTGGACAGCCACGGAAGTGTCCATCTCTACATCCTTTTCTGCTGTTTTGAATTTTATGACTGTTACGGAAATGATGACGGCCAGCACAGCCGCGACCATTGCCAAGCCAACCAACATCCGTCGTTTATTCATCCGTTTGCTCCTTTGCCAATCTGGCAGTTCTTTCCGGTGTTTCGTAGATCCATTCCTTAAGATCGAGCGGGCTTTGCATGGCACTTTCCAGTTTGCCGGTCATCTGCTGCGCTTTGTTGAGAGCATCCAGCCGGGAAAGCACGCTCGAACCAAACTCCAATTGAACGCCCAGGAATCGGGCGGCCATTTTTTGACTTCATGCCTGTCCTGGAGAAAATCCTTCAGCTCTGGTGAATCCAGCCTCCGGCCTTAAAGTCATCTATGTTCTGGGCTGGGGAAATCGGCTTTTCGGGAATGAATTATATTGGAATTGACCATCATAAGCAATACTATCTAAAACTGACAGAGATGGTTTACACATGGTTTTGGTGGCAAAAATGTACGTTTAAGCAGATCAGATGTTATTTTTGTATTTTTCGTCTTAAAGTGCTTTTTTAGGGCCCAAAAAGGAGCTTTTAAGGCAAAATATCAGCCCTTATTATGGGGTATCTTTCATGATATCTATAAGTTAGCATGGTCCGACCCCATTTTTCTGCGGCAAAGAGGCGCTTGTGAAATACTTCAAGGCTACCACACGCAAAGAGATCGCACCAGGCATCATTGCTGTGATACAGTCTTTTGGGAGCCGAATGAATTTTCATCAATTATTTTGGCAGGAACTTTTTTCCTTACAAATTCGTATTAGGTAATGGTATAAATCTGAGGTGAATTATGAAAAAATGGATTTGGAGAATTTTAGCTGTCGTATTTGTAGCAATTTTCTTCGTTTTTCTCTTTTCCCGCAAAAAAAATGAAGAAACTTTAAATTTCGTGGAAGTCACAAAGGGAACCATCAGTGAAAAGGCCCTGGCTGTGGGAACCATCGAGCCGGAACAGGAGATTAAAGTCAAATCGACCATTCCCGGCATAGTCTCAGAAGTCCTGTTCAAAGTCGGAGACTCAGTCCAGAAAGAAAACTCGCTATTTAAGATCTCCCCCAATCCGACGCCAGTGGAATACGTCGAGACGAGACGGAACATGGAAATGGCTCAACTTACTTTAGATAAACTCCGGGCAGACCGGGAGAGAAATCTCAAGCTTTTTAAGGAATCATTCATATCCAGTTCTGATATGGAAGTCAGTGAATCTGCTTACAATGAAGGCAACTTAAGATTTAAAATCGCTCAGGATAAATTCATGCTTATGGAAAAAGGCCGCATTCAGCTAAGCAACCGCAGCATTGATTCCATTGTGAAATCCCCTATAAATGGTATGATCCTTTCCCAGCATGTTTTCCAAGGAGATCCCGTTGTCCCTCTGACCAATTTCCAACCTGGAACTGAACTCTGTTCTTTAGCTGACATGGGAATGCTGCTTTTTAAGGGCACAGTGGATGAAATCGATGTCGGAAAAATCCTGGTCGGAATGGATGCTGACATTCAAATAGGCGCTTTGCCTGAGAGCCGTATCCTGGGCCAGGTGGAGAGGATATATCCCAAGGCAAAGAAAGATGGCAACGCCACCCTCTTTGACATTGAAATCCTTATCTCCGATGACGGCGGTCAGCTGCTACGGGCAGGCTACTCAGCAACAGCCACAATTACTGTCCAGGCCAGAGAAGACATCCTGATACTTCCTGAACGCCTGGTGCTATTTGAAAACGGCAAGAAATTTGTAGAAGTGAAAAAGGGCGAAGAGATAGAAAAAAAAGAGGTTCAGACCGGTCTTTCTGACGGATTGAACATCGAAATCACCAGCGGCTTGAAAGAAGGTGAAAAGGTTGTGGAAAGACCTCCCCGTAAAATCACATGATCACTATCTTCTTTCGAAATCTCGTCCGCGACTTGATGCGCCAACCACTACGGACCATCCTCACTCTTTCTGGGGTTATTTGGGGAACTTTTTCAGTCATCCTTTTAATCGCCTTTGGTGAATCAGTGGGAAAAGCCCAGACAAAGCGCTTTCACGGCATGGGCTACGGAATCGTGCTTATGTTTCCCTCGCAGACCACTCTTCCATACAAAGGATTTCAGAAAGGCAAACCCGTCCGTATAACTCCTGAGCAGATAGAAGACATCCCAGATAAAGTTTCAGATATTGAAATTATAAGCCCGGAATTTGTTAGAAGCTGTAGGATCCGGTATAAAAGACTGGAGTATCTTAACACTGTGCGAGGAGTCAACCCCTCTTTCGAGCGGATGCGCAACATTATCCCGGCAAAGGGACGTTTTATAAATCCATTAGACATGAAAGAGAAAAGGCGGGTATGCCTTATCGGAAACGTCTTAGCTACAGATCTTTTCACCACCAGTGATCCCCTTGGTAAAAGTATCTTTATCGAAGGAGTACCGTTCACCGTGATCGGAGTCATGGCTGAAAAACTTCAAACCTCGAATTACAATGGTAACCGAGACGAAAGATGTGCCTTTATCCCATGGACCACTTACAGCACCCTCTATGGGGCCAAATACGTTTCTAACATCATCTTCCGCCCTTTGGATTTTAATCGGAGTGCTGAGGTGACACAGGGAATCAAAAATCACCTGTCCAAGCTGATCGGGTTCGATCCTCAGGATCCGGATGCGATCTCTGTTTGGGATACACTTGAGATGGAAAAAAGTTTCCGGACTTTTTTCACCGCCTTCAATGTATTCCTGGGAGTTATCGGCTCCTTCACCCTGCTTGTGGGAGGAGTGGGAGTCGCATCTATCATGATGGTCGTGGTAGAAGAAAGAGGCCGTGAGATCGGAATCAAACTGGCTGTGGGTGCCCGCCGTCGCACAATTCTGTTTCAGTTTTTCAGCGAGTCACTCGTTATTATGTTAATTGGCGGGCTTGTCGGCTTTGCTTTTTCCGGAGCCGTAGTCAGTTTAGTCCAATCAATGCCGGAGTCTGTCACCCAGTTTGTAGGAACTCCCCAAATCAGTCCCTTGGTCACTGTCTCATCTATATCCATTCTTCTGCTTATCGGGACTGTTGCCGGCTTCATTCCTGCCAGAAATGCTGCCTCTACAAATCCGATCACTGCACTAAGGAAATAAAATGAATCTTACACTGCTGCGCTTCTTTTCGAATGAATTCCGGAAACGACGCAAGAAAGCTGCTCTGATCACGTTTGCTCTTTTCTGGGGCTCTCTCTCGATTCTTCTGCTTCTTGCATTTGGTCAGGGAATGTCTGCCCAGTTCCGCATAAGTTTCAGCGGTTTGGGACAAGATCTGATCATGATCTCCGGAGGCCAGACCTCGAAGCTTTATCAAGGGCTTCCCAAAGGAAGGCGGATTCGTCTCTACCCAGGCGATATCCAGTATCTAAAGGAGAGAATTCCCGAAATATCCTTGATCGCTCCCGAATCTTATAATAGTTGGCCTGTATCGGCAAACCGCAAAGAGATCAACCGTACGATTCATGGAACAACAGCAGAGTTTGCCCAGATGCGGACCCAGATTCCTCAAATGGGAGGCCGTTTTCTAAATGCTGCGGATGTGAAAAATGGCCGCAAAGTGGCTTTTATCGGTTGGAAAGTAGGAACCGACCTCTTTGGCATTGAGAATCCTGTGGGACAAAAGATCATCATAAACCGCATCCCATTTACTGTTATTGGCGTACTGAAAAAAAAACTCCAGGATTCCATGTATCAGGGGCCGGACGCAGATCAGATCTATACTCCCTACTCGGCCTTCACCCAGATCGACAGCCAGCTGCATATCGACCGCATCCACATCCATCCCCGGGAGATTGGCTTTTCTCCGCTTATCGAGGAACGGGTGCATACTCTACTCGGTAAAAAATACCGTTTTGACAACACCGACCGTTACGCTCTCAGTATCTGGAATACGATCGATGACGCTAAAGAAGCCGGAACCATATTCAAGGGCATTGAGGTGTTCCTCGGCATAATGGGTGCTTTGACACTGCTTATCGGAGCTGTGGGCGTCACTAATTTGATGTATGCTGTCATCAGAGAAAGAAGACAGGAGATCGGCATTAAGATGGCTCTCGGCGCTAAGCGCCGGGTGATTATCCAACAGTTCATCCTGGAAACACTGTTTATTTTTTTGAAAGGGACTTTCTGGGGCCTTGTAACGGCTTTCAACATCATACATCTAGTTCGGCTTGCCCCGATCAATTATGAGGGATTTGGAATCGAAGGATATCTCCTGCGTCCGGTTTTTTCATTTGAGATATTCATCATTTTTCTGGTCATTGTGGGGACGTTGGTATTTATGTCAGGCATTTTCCCGGCTGTGCGTGCTTCCCGGCTCAATCCCATTGATTCTCTTCGGTATGAATAGAGGTGATACTATGATCAAATTCAATAAAATCAAAAAGGTTTATCAAATGGGTACTCAGGCGCTTGAAGCGCTGAGCGGAGTATCTTTGCAAATTGCTGCCGGAGAATTTGTAACCATCATGGGTCCTTCAGGCTCAGGCAAGTCGACTCTTATGAACATTATCGGCTGTCTTGATACCCCGACCGAGGGGGAATATTACCTGGAAGATAAAAACGTAGCAGGATTTACCTTTGATCAGCTTGCCTCTATCCGTAACAAAATGATGGGCTTTGTCTTCCAGAATTTCAACCTCCTCCCCTATGCCACCGCCTGGGAGAATATAGAACTCCCCATGCTCTTTAACGGAAAAAACAGCAGAAATCGAAAAGAACGTGTTACCGAAGTATTAAACGAAGTAGGACTTTTAAAGTGGAAAGAGCACCGGCCCTCAGAACTTTCCGGAGGTCAGCAGCAGCGCATCGCTCTGGCCCGGGCATTAGCCAACGATCCTCCCATTATCCTAGCTGACGAACCCACCGGCAACCTGGATTCTAAGAGTGGCGAAGAGATAATGGAACTTCTCGGCAGGCTTTGGAAGAAAGGACATACTATCATTATGGTTACCCACGACGACCGCTTAGCCAGCCATTCCCAGCGCATCATCCATCTATTCGACGGACGGGAAGCAGAGACTTAAATATAAAATCCAGCAATAATTTACTTACCCCTTTTTTATTATTTTTGTTATTTTTGGGTCTTATTTATATTTTAGATATTTTGGGGTCTGGTTATTTTGTATTTTGGGGTCGGACCGCACGAACTGATTGAATTTTCAGGAGTTAAACTGAAAAACGGCCTCAAAATCGACCTTAAAACAAAAACAATGGTTTTGATGGCAAAAATGTACGTTTAAGCAGATCAAATGTTATTTTTGTATTTTTCGTCTTAAAGTGCTTTTTTAGGGCCCAAAAAGGAGCTTTTAAGGCAAAATATCAGCCCTTATTATGGGGTATCTTTCATGATATCTATAAGTTAGCATGGTCCGACCCCCTTTCTTCCCTTTCTTACCAGATTAATTGAGAAAAGCTAAAGGATAAATTCTATCTGAGGGTTATATTTTCTTAAGTTTTTCTATGTCTGCGATATCTTGAGCACGGCCGGTTGCTTTCTTGTTTTTTATCAAATCAGATTTTGAGATAAAATTTGCAGGAATATTCCCGTATTTTCCCACTGTGCGGTTATTCCATGCCTCCTTAAAGCTGACTCCGTTTATCGAAGTAATAATATCTATTCGCAAGGGGGCAATGCCCAATTGAATTATCTGGTCCGACTTTAGAAAATCGTCCTTTGTTATCCCTACATTTTTAAATCCGAACTTCTCCAAAACATTAAGCATCTTATCTGCATTATCAGTTGAGGCCTCTACGAAAAAGTCTATATCCTTCGTGAATCGTGGTTCTGCATAGAAGCTATAAGCAAATCCTCCAACGATGAGATAACGAACCTTATGTTCGTTTAACAATGCGATAAATTCTTTGAAATCTTTTTCGGCTCTCATTTTTAAAGTCGTAATACAATTCCCTTAAATATTGAAGTATATCGAGTTTTTCCTCAGGTGTGCAGGATTTCCAATATTCGATATCTAATCTTTCTGCATCCTTAAAAGTGATTTTTCTAGTTGTTTTCTCCACAGTCAAATTATATCAGAATCTAATTGTAAAATAAATGGGGACACATCCTATTTTTCATGCTTTATGCTTTTTCCTTTGGGCAGACCGTCCTTTGAGGTCAGAGCGAACGAACTGATTGAATTTTCAGGAGTTAAACTGAAAAACGGCCTCAAAATCGGCCTTAATTAGTCAGAAACTTTGGAGTTTTACGATGTTTAGTCCCGATTTCATATGCATAAGCTATTTCAAGTAAAATTGGCTCACTCCAGGCCCTTCCGAAAAAAGATATTCCAACAGGTAACTCATCAATATAGCCCATAGGTACTGTAATATTTGGATATCCAGCTTGAGCTGCAGGAGAAGAGCTTCCCAACTGAAAACTATCGCCATTAATCAAATCGGTTTTCCAGGCAGGGCTTCCTGTTGGGGCTATTATTGCATCCAAATCATGTTCATTCATGACCCTGTCTATTCCTTCTTCCCTACTGCCTTTCATCATTTTGGCTAATGCCTCCTGGTATTCCTCAGAGGTCAGATCTCCCTTTTCCTGGGCCATATCCAGGTATCTCTGGTTAAAATATTTCAATTCTATCGAATCCGATTGATTAAATGCTATAAGTTCTTCAACGCTTTTGATTGGAGCATCAGGTCCCAGGGATTGGAAATATTTATTCAATCCGTCTTTGTATTCATATAGCATGATTTCGAATGAATAATCGCCAACGTTACCACTTGATATTTCATCTATCTCAATGATTTCTGCTCCCTGGCTTTTCAGAAAATCTACCGCTTGGTACACCAACGTATCAACCTTATAATTTATTCCTAAAGGACCTTTGTATAGACCGATTCTCTTACCCTTTAACCCGTCTTCTTTTAAGAATTGCGTGTAATCCCTGTAAAATTTTCCCTGGCTTGCCAATGTTTTTTCATCGGCTGAATCTACCCCGACTAATGCCCCCAAAAAAATCGCAGCGTCTCTTACCGTCCGTGCCATAGGTCCCGGTGTGTCTTGTGTAAATGAGATGGGAATAACTCCAGAGCGACTTACAAGTCCTACGGTTGGTTTGATTCCCACAATACCATTGCTATGTGAAGGGCAAACAATGGAACCATCGGTTTCAGTACCTATCGCAAGCATTGTAAGATTAGCGGATACAGCTACGGCTGAACCCGAACTTGATCCACAAGGGTTACGACTCAAAACATACGGATTTTTGGTTTGGCCACCTACACCGCTCCAGCCACTTGTAGATAATTGACCTCGAAAATTCGCCCACTCACTTAAATTGGCTTTTCCAAGGATAATCGCTCCGGCATCTCTTAGTTGTTTGGCAATATAGCTATCCTTCAACGGGTAAGAATTCATTAATGCTCTGGAACCGGCAGTGGTTGCCATTTTATCATGGGTGTCAATATTGTCTTTTAATACTACCGGGATGCCATGAAGAGGTCCTCTTATTTTTCCCTCGCTCATCTCTATATCCAACTCTTCTGCAACTTGAATAGCATCAGGATTTACTTGAATAATGGAGTTAAGCGTGGGCCCACTTTTATCAATCTCCTCAATTCTGTCCAAATAGGCTTGAACCACCTCTTTGATGGTATGAGTACCGTCTTTATATCCGAGTTGAATTTGAGTTATGTCTTGTTCTAGAAATCTAAAACTGTCAAATTTTGTAATTTGAGCTTCTCTGGACAGAGGTTGACAAGAAATTTGTAAGAATAAATAAATTATCAAGATAATTTTAATCTTATTCAATAAAGCTCTGTTGTTTATTATTTTCAATTGTTTTTCCATATCTTATTTATTAATAGCTTACCACAAACATTTGTGTAAATAAATGGGGACACATCCTATTTTCTTATTAGTTATTATTATATTGCCAAGTAATCGGTGGAAAAATAATTCCTATGGATCCTTTGATCCTTTGGTCCTTTGGGGGCCTTGGGGGTCGGCACACGATCCTTTGGCATCCTTTGGGGTCGGGCCACACGAAGTGTTTGAATTTTCAGGAGTTAATCTGAAAAACGGCTGCAAAATCGGCCTTAAAGCAATGGTTTTGGTGGCAAAAACGTATGGATTACCGTGATGAACCTAGACGTTTTGGCGGCCCAAAACCCTCAATTAAGGCCATATTTCCAGGAAAATAAAGAGTGATCTCATTTATTTAGAGTCAGTTGCACAGGTCTGACCCTATTTAATCTATCAGGTCTGACCCTATTTACACCCTATTTACCTATTTACTATTTAAATTTAAAGGACAACTCTTCTTTCTTAAATGCCAAAACTGTTTTATATTTCAATATCTAATGAGTATTTCACCTCAACGATGACCCCATCTTTTGTATCAAAAATAAATCCTTTGTATTTATCAAAAAACTTACCCCTAATAAAGATCCATTCATCTCCTATTTGCTTTATCGCTTTGACATTCTCATCTGAAAAAGAGCTGATTTTGTATATACTGTCAAGGGCATCCTGAATCATCTGTGCATCTTCCATATTCTTAAGGCGAAGATCTTTTTTCAGCAGACTTTTCAGGCTGGGCATGGATTTGCTGGTACCAGTGTCCTCAGACATGACAAAATGATCATCTACCCTAATCAGAATTAAATCGCCCATCCCTAAAAGACCTCCGTCAGGATCCTCTCTACTTAATTTAATCTGGTAGAAGGTACCATAAAATATTTTCCCCATGGTTGGTGTATCAATTGGCTTCGCATCTATTTTGATCCTTCTGCAAACTTCCTCCCTGATCAAACTCTCTTCACTCTGTGTGATGTCCTGCGGATATGATGTTACTAACAAAAACATAATTGAGATTAAAATAAACCATAATAATTTTTTCATAAGTAACCTCCCATTATTAATTAAACTCTTAGTTAAAGAATCCTTGTTCTTAATTTTTATATCATAAGAAATTCAAAAATGATAATCAAGTTTTAATGTAACGGTCACCTTTTTTCCGGTGATTTTGATTTTGGGGCTTGGCCGCACGAAGTGATTGAATTTTTAGGAGTTAAACTGAAAAGCTGCTGCAAAATCGGCCTTAAAGCAATGGTTTTGGTGGGGGAAATTGCCCCTTAAACATAGATGTGTGTGCGACCGACTGAGAAAAACAACGCCTATTCTTCGTCTATAATATGAGTTGAAAATTATATTCCATGCATTACTTTTTAAGTCCAAACAAAAATATGCTTGACGTATTACGTTTAGCGTAATATCATATATTATATGCTATATGATAAAATCATTTGCCTGCCGAGATACTGAAAAGCTATTCAAGGATGAACAAGTTCGTCGTTTTCAGTCGTTTGAGCGGCAGGCGAGAAAAAGGCTTATGGTTCTTCATGCTGCTCCAAGTCTCAAAGCGTTAATGCTTAATCCGGGTAATAAATTTCATGCTTTAAAGGGCGATCGAAAAAGACAATACGCTATTAGCATAAACAATCAGTGGAGAGTTTGTTTTGAGTGGCATGAAGGCAATGCATACAATGTGCAAATAACCGATTATCACTGAGGTGCTATGATGAGTACGAAAAAACTACTTAATCCTATTAGGCCAGGTGAAATCCTGCGTGAGGATTTTATGGAGCCCTTAAGCATCAGTATAAATCAGCTTTCAAGAGATCTTGCTGTTCCTCCGAACAGAATAAGTGAGATTGTGAATGGCAAACG
>Ga0268282_1000614_pt1 | contig 17767 bp, 25 predicted proteins | sample saktaG_12_FD_190133 | JGI IMG/M metagenome (GOLD analysis project Ga0268282, IMG submission 190133) | Saline water microbial communities from Sakinaw Lake, British Columbia, Canada - sak_2011_5_24_120m | ecosystem: Environmental > Aquatic > Non-marine Saline and Alkaline > Saline ...
GATACTTAATTTAGTAATTTAATCATATGTTTATTTTAATAAAAAGAGTTTTTCGTACAGCTTGGCAAGGATTAGTTAGAAATAGTTGGCTTTCTTTTACTTGTATAGCAATGCTGACTATCAGCTTGATAATTTTAAGTTCGATTTTTATATTTAATAGCGCTAGTAACAAACTTATTGATATTTTGAAAGAAAAAATGGATATTAGTATTTATTTCCAAAGGAATGTTCCAGAAGAGGATATTTTAAGAATTCGTGATGAGCTTATAGGAAATGAAAAAATTGCTAAAATTGAATATATATCTCAAGAAGGAGCATTAGAAGCTTTTGAAGAAAAAAGCAGTAGGAACCCCGCCATTAAAAAAGCATTGGAAGAATTGGGGGAAAATCCTTTAGCAGCTTCTTTAAATATTAAAGCTAAAGATACAAAATATTACACAGAAATCATTAATGATATTGATAATTCAGCTTTTAAAGAGAAATTAATTACAGTAGATTTAATGGAAAACCAGAGAGTGATTGAAAGAATTAATTCTTTATCAGTGGGGATAAAGATAGGCTCTATTTTGGTTATTCTTATTGCCGCGTTTTTGAGTCTTCTTATTAGTTTTAATACAATCCGTATGGCAATTTATTCTCTAAAAGGTGAAATTGAAATAATGAAACTAGTTGGAGCATCTAATTGGTTTATCCGTGGCCCATTTCTTTTAGAAGGAGCGCTGCAAGGTATAATCGCCTCTTTTATTGCAACTTTAATCTTAATCCCTCTTGTTATGTGGGGTAGCCCTAGAGTAGAATCTTTTATGGTTGAAATAAGTATGAGCTTGTATTTTTGGTCACATTTTTGGTTTATTCTTTTATACCAAACCTTATTTGGCATATTCTTAGGAATAGTATCCAGCTTCTGGGCAATGAACAAATATCTCAAAGTATAGAAATTGCGGGATCGTCTAATGGTAGGACAGCTGGTTTTGGTCCAGCCGATCTTGGTTCGAATCCAAGTCCCGCAGCTAATTATAATCGCCAAAAAGGCGATTTTTTGGTAGAATTGAGATATGAAAAAAACTAAACTACTTTGGTATTTGTTAACATTTATCCCTGTCGTTTTATTGATTCTTGGGTATATTTTTCCAACACAATTTTTTGGAAGTCAAGATTCAATTAGAGAATTTGTAAATCAATTCGGATTTTTTTCTCCTGTTGCTTTTATTCTTATTCAGATTTTACAGGTTATCATCACTCCATTTAGTCATTATACTGTTTCCATCGCTGGCGGATTTATCTTCGGAACTTGGCTAGGTTTTCTCTATAATTTAATTGGTAGGGTAATTGGAACGGCCATAGCATTTTATTTAGGAAGATCTTTAGGGAGAAAAATAATTAAACATGTAGTAAAGCCAGAAACGATTAAAAAATATGACCATTATTTTGAGAAGGGAAAACCGTTATTGTTCTTAGCCTATTTCTTGCCGTTATTTCCTGATGATGAATTATCATATCTTGCAGGATTTTCTTCCATTAGCCCAAGAATATTTTTACCATTAATGGCAATTGGGCATATTAATGGAAGCTTAAGTTTAGCTTATTTTGGAAATGGAATACAATCATTTAAAGAACCGATGTTCATAATTCTTTCCTTGATTACTTTAGTAGGAGGAATTTGGTTCGTATTGCGTTATAAGAAAATAAAGGATAATACAAATTAACATAATTAGAATTAAAAAATTATCCTATTTTATTTTAATTTGAATAATATCTTCAATTATTCTTAATAATTTCTATATTTTTACCCATAAAGGTTCCAACATCGTTCCATAGCCCCATAGACGAATTAATAAAAAAGTTGAAGGAAATAAAAAAAATGGGTTTTGTACCCACTGTTAAAAAAAGAGTACAATATAAGGAAAGGTCGAATATTAATAACTTATCTCAATAAAAAATATGGACATTTCAATCTTTTTCGCACAATTCTGGGGTGGATTCTCTGTAATTTTTGGTTTGTTGTTTATTATAACAGGGCAATTGGGCAAAACCATAGAGATGACTGACAATAAAGCTTTTGTTATCTCTACCGGTTATATTACCTTACTCATGGGGCTAGTCACAGTGATTTTGCATAATGTTTGGGTTGCTGACTGGAGAATTGCCATTACTATCCTTGGCTGGTCTACTCTGATTAAAGGAATTATGAAAGTTGGGTTTCCAGAACAGATACATAAACAAGCACAAAGATTCATGAAAAAGCAAATGATTAGTGCCGCCTTCATGGTTCTTTTGGGTATTTGGTTGCTTTGGATGGTTTTATAAATTAGGAAATAAATATTTACATCGAAAGGTAAATAAAGAATAATATGCCATTTACACATCAAATACCGCGAGTTTTTACTCGGGAAAATATTGAAACAATTAATCCTGGTCAGTTTGGAGTATACGGCCTTCTTAAAGAAGGAGTCTATGTCTATGTTGGAAAGGGAGATATCAGAAAAAGACTTTTAGACCATCTGAACGGAGATAATCCTTGTATTGTTAGAGTTCGACCAACACACTGGGTTAGTGAAGTATATGCTGATCCAATTATGAGTTCAAGGGAGAAACAACTCATTCTTGAATATAATCCGTTGTGCAACCAAAAAGTTGGATAATTTTATGTCTTTAAAGACTAATCAGAGAAGTCCGAGAAAAGAGTAAAGAGATTAAAGATAAATAGGGTTCTTGGAAAATACATTAAAGTAGTTAGAGCTTGATCGGTCTGAGAATGAATGTTTTGTCTAAATCTATCTGGATTTGCTTGACTGGGAATAGCGAATGAAAAATGCACCCTCCATAAAGAATACTCTGGAATAGCGGGGTATTTTTATTTTAAAATGAGACATGAAAATATACCCTTAAGGAGTGTCTCATTTGTTTCATTTATAATAAAATAGTTCCGACCGAGACACGTTAGTTTAACTCTAAAATTATCCCCCAAGGATCCTTTATTGATTTGACTTGTATAGGTTCTAGACTGGGGAACACAGCTGTTTGGTTTTTTATCGAGAGACGAGTTACATCAAAATCGCCAAATAGGTGGTTTTTTGGTATAATTAAAAAGGTCGAGCGTTCTATTAAATATTGATAATAAAATTAAAAATAATATGGCAAAATTTAATGCTAAAAATTTAACAATAGCTGTTCTTTTTGGGGTTCTTTTAATTGGAGTAATAGGAATTGTTAATGCCCAAGAAGCATTGCCAAAAGGCGGAGATGGTTTTGAAACAGCGGTTAAACTGGAGCCAGGAAGTTATAAAGGAAGAAGTTTAGAGAGCCACGAAGTAGAATATTTTTATATCGCTGGCATAAAACCAGGTCAAGAAATAAAAATAAAAGGTACATTTACTCCTGAAACTAAACTTAGCGCAATCGCTACAGTAGATTTATATGACGAAAATAGAACAGATTTGGGTGTTGGTTGTTATGAATCAGGCGAGGGTACTATGGATATTCCCTGCGAGGTTTCTTGGATAACTAATTCAGACAGAGAGACGTATAAGTATTATATTATAGCAGGAAGCGATACTTGGAACATAACTTCTTATTTGTTGGATGTATTCTTGGTAGATCGTTATGATGCTGGAAGTCAGACAGATGCTGGGGATACAGTTGAAAAAGCAATAAGTGTTGGGTCAGGAGAATATAAATCTTATCTTTCTGGGAAGCAAGGTACAGATGCCAAGGATTTCTACAGAGTAGCTGTTAAAAAAGGACAAACATTGATTGCTAAAGTAACTCCGCCAAGCGAGGTAAGAATAAATGTGGCTGTATATGATAGCAATAGGGCAGTATTAAAAGAAGAATACGCGCCAAATCCTGGTGCAATTGTTACAAATTCTGTGTCAATAACAAAAAGTGGAGATGTATTCGTCGGCGTTATTTGTGACGAGTATTGCAGCAAGGAACTTGTTGCTTATACTTTAAATATTACAACAGAAGGAGTAGTAGCTGAAGAGGAAGAATATGATGAGGAGGGTTTACCTTATTACGGCGTAGATGAAGCAGTACCTGGAGATGGAGTTGAAAAAGGAGGCCTAAATTGGGCATTGATTCTGGGTATAATTGCTTTAATTGTAGTAGTTGTTTATTTTCTTTTGAGAAAGAAAAAATAATAATTCTTAGCTTTCATATTTAGCTTTAACCTTGTGTATAGCAAAAGGCAGGGTTTTTTTGTAGAATCATAGATAATATGAAAATTATTTCATGGAACGTTAACGGAATAAGGGCAGTATATAGAAAGGATTTTTTAAAATGGATGAGAAAAATCAATCCAGATATATTATGCCTGCAAGAAATAAAAGCGCAAAAAGAACAAATACCAGAAGAATTAGTAAAACCGAAAGGATATCATGCGTATTTTAATTTTGCAGAAAGAAAGGGATATAGCGGGGTAGTTATTTATACCAAGAAGAGACCATTAAAAATTGAGTATAAATTAGGATTAAAAAGATTTGATCAAGAAGGAAGGATTTTAAAACTTAGATATCCTGATTTCACTTTAATTAATCTTTATTTTCCGCATGGGGCGCATGATAAAAGGAATCTTGCTTATAAATTAAAAGTTTATAATTACTTTATTAATTATTTGAAAAAGATTCAAGATAAGAATATTATTTTGACCGGTGATTTTAATATAGCCCATGAAGAAATTGATTTAGCCAGGCCAAAAGACAATAAAGATAATATAATGTTCACACTAAAAGAAAGAAGGCAGATAGATAGAATAATTAAATTAGGATTTATTGATACATTTAGAAAATTTAATAAAAAAGAAGGAAATTATACTTGGTGGCCGTATAGATTTAACGCAAAAGAAAAAAATCTTGGTTGGCGGTTGGATTATGTTTTTGTTTCTAAAACAATAATTTCAAAAGTTAAGAAAGGCTTTATCCTTAATAAAGTTATTTTTTCTGATCATTGCCCAATAGGAATAGAAATTTGATTGGAAGATTTATTTCAGCATATTATGCAAACTTATAAAGATGAACAACTTATAGCTAATTATCTTAGGGGTGATGGAAGGTCACTGGAGGTTTTAATTAAACGTTATCTTAAATCAATTTATAGTTTTGTATATCAATATACAAGGAATTCTCAAGATGCTCAAGATATTACGCAGGAAGTTTTTATAAAAGTATGGCGTAGTTCCAGAAGGTTTGATCAGAAAAAGAGTTTTAAAACTTGGATTTTCAGTATTGCTAAGAACACTGCAATTGATTTTTTTAGGAAGAAAAAAGCGATACCATTTTCAGTATTTGAAAATGCGGAAGGAAATAATATTATTGTTGATGCGCTTGTTGATACAGCACCTATTCCTGATGAGCTTTTTGAACAAGCAGGTATAGCGCGAATGTTAAATTCGGCAATGGATAAATTATCACTAAAATATCGCATGGTGTTATCGCTTCACTATAACGACCACTTTACTTTTCGGGAAATATCAGAAATTTTAGAGGAATCTATTAATACTGTAAAAACCCGCCATAGACGGGGAATCGTGACATTAAGAAAATTTTTAAAAGAAAAATGAACCAAAATAGCTCTCTCAAACGTATTAGTATATAGAGAGCTATTTATATTTAGTTTGCCGAAATATGAGACAAGATTTTGAAAAACTTTTTTCACATTTTGAATCCGCAGAACCTCCAGTGGGTCTTTTTGACCGCATAATTTTTGCCATCAAGAGAGAGCAGAAATTACAGCATACCAGAAAATTATTATTTGGTTTTTTTTCTCTTTTAATTGTTTCATTTGTTACAATACCTCTCTCTTGGTCATTACTTGTGCAACAAATAAATAGTTCTGGAATTTCTTATTTTGTTTCTACTGCATTTAACAATTTGAGTATTTTTTCAATTCTTTGGCAAGACTTTAGCTTAGCTATTTTGGAATCATTACCAGTTATAGGAATTATAGCTTTTACCATAAGCACCGGCATAGCTCTTTTTACACTTAGATTATTCTTATATAGAAAAAGATTGTTATTGGATTATTTAATACATAACGTTATATAAAATTACTTTTTAAAAATAAAATAAATTAAAATTTATATATTTTATGAATGAAGAAAAACAAAATAATTCTCAAATAAAGCAATCTTTAAATGAATCAAGCAAGAAAATAAATCACGATGTTCTTAAATGGATTATTATTGGGCTTGCTGGCTTCGCTGTTATTATTTTGATATTTAGTGCTGGTATGTTTATTGGTGGAATGAAAGCGCGATTTTCCTATCGTTGGGCTGAAGAATACCATAGAAATTTTGCCGGACCACAAGTTGGGTTTTTTGGTGACTGGCAACGGGATTTACCTGGTGGAAATTTTATTGAAAGCCATGGCGTTTTTGGAGAAATTATTGAACTCAATGATTCTGGATTTGTGGCTAAGGGACGTGAGAATATAGAAATAGTGATTGTAATTATGGATGATACAATAATCAAAAGAGACGGAATAGCAATAAAAGATGGATTAAAAGTTGGTGATTTAGCGGTAATTATCGGTTCTCCTAATCAACAAGGGCAAATCGAAGCTAAGCTTATACGAATATTTAATCAGAATGATCCACAGAGTTTACAAAAACCTCTTCAACTTCCTTTCTAGATAAATTATGTAAAACATAAACATGATTTTTAAATTATTTAAACAATTATTTAGACAAATGATTCGGCACAAACTGATAACAGGAATTGTTGTTTTGTTAATTATTGGTGGTGGTTATTTTGGTTATCAAAATTTATCATCCAGAAATAAAGATGAGGTGCAATATGTTACAACAGATGTTAAAAAAGGAACACTTGTAGTTTCTGTTTCCGGTTCTGGACAGGTTTCTGCTTCAGATGAAATAAATATTTTACCAAAAGTTTCTGGAGATGTTGTGTATGTTGGTGCAAAGAATAATCAAGAAGTTCAAAAAGGCGCGCTTATTGCTCAGCTTAATACAAGGGATGCTCAAAAAGCCGTTTTGGATGCAGAAATTGATTTAGCTAATGCAAAAAAAGATAATGATATCAGAAAAACAGCAGAAGAATCTCTTGCTGGAACTTATCAAGATGGATTAGATCTTTTGACGAGTATTTTTAAAGATTTATCATCAACGATGCCTGTTTTAAAAAGCATGTTTTTAGAAAGTAGTCAGAATAGTGATATAAATGATATTGATTATTATTTGAGATTAGTTCGTTTTTATCTTAGCGCATATGGTAGCGATTTAAACCAGTTATCTTTTTGGAATGGTAATCTTGATGATGAAGCTGAGCAGAAATATATTATTGTACAAAAGCAGTATAATACAATTCGGGAAAAATATTCTGCGCTTAACTATAGTTCTTCATATGATCAGATAGAGAATGTATTAGATGGAACTTATGATATGACAAAAATACTTTTAGACTTAGTACGACAATCATCCAATGTTGCGCAAAAATATCCGGACATTATTGAGGAAGAGAATGTAATACCAACTATTTCTACATCAATATCGGACTCACATGCTTCCCAGCTTAGCGAATTTACGTCGTCTCTTATTAGTATTGTGAATTCTGTTTTATCGATGAAACAATCAATTGCTAATGAAAAAGAAACAATGGAAAATATAGACTTAGATATTGAAGAGCAGAATCTTACTATCAGACAATACGAATACGCCTTATCCGATGCAAAAGAAAAACTTACCCAGCATTATATTTATGCTCCTTTTGATGGAATCATCACGGAAGTAAATATTGAAAATGGGGATTCTGTTTCGTCTGGGACAACTTTGGCAACGCTTACTGCGAAACAAAAAATGGCAGAGATTACACTTAATGAAGTTGATATTGCTAATGTTGAAGTTGGACAGAAAGCTACAATTACATTTGATGCGCTTGATGATTTGAGTATTACAGGAGAAGTCTCAGTTGTTGATGTCGCAGGTACTGTTAGTCAGGGCGTAGTAACCTATGATATTAAAATTTCCTTTGACAGTGAAGATGAAAAAAAGGTAAAACAAAGCATGAGTATTTCAGCAGCAATTATTACTAATTTAAAACAAGAGGTTCTATTAGTCCCTAATGCGGCTATAAAATATCAGGATAATACCAATTATGTAGAAATTTTATCAGATGACAACACTATTACATATCAGCAGGTTGAAATTGGAATTTCTAATGATATGTATACGGAAATTATTAGCGGACTTAAAGAAGGGGATAAAGTTATTAGCAGTCAAACTACTAGTTCCTCAAATTCATCTTCAGGATTAAGTAATAATGGGTCTAATCGATATGGAAGCGGAATGAATATAATGATGATGGGACGTTAAAGATTATGATTGAAGTTAACAATATATTTAAAATATATAAAAGTGGTAATGTAGAAACCAAGGCGCTCGGAGGTGTTTCTTTTAAAATCAATGATGGTGAATTTGTGGCGATTATTGGGCCTTCTGGATCAGGTAAATCAACATTGATGCATATTTTAGGTTGTTTAGATATTCCGACAAGTGGTAAATATTTTTTTGCAGGGGAAGATGTTTCTTGCTTTTCCGAAGATCAATTGGCAGATATTCGTAAAAATAAAATCGGATTTGTTTTTCAATCATTTAATTTACTGCCGCGGACATCTGTACTTCGTAATGTGGTTTTACCTCTTGTTTATGCAGGTATTAAGAGGGATGAGCGGGAAAAACGCGCCAAAATAGCTCTGCAAGACGCTGGATTAAATGAATCGCATTTTTATCATCTCTCTAACCAGCTTTCAGGAGGTCAAATGCAAAGAGTAGCTATTGCCAGGGCTCTGGTCAATAATCCAACTATTATTCTGGCTGATGAACCGACTGGTAATCTTGATAGTAAAACTGGGGAAGTTGTTCTGGAAACTTTTCGTAAATTAAACGAACAAGGCCGAACAGTTATTCTGATCACTCATGAAAAATATATTGCTGAACAGGCTAAGCGAATAATTTCTCTTAAAGACGGAAAAATCATAGAAGATATTGCTAATCATCATTCTAAAACAGTTCAGCAAATTAAAGAATAAAATTTATGTTCATTGGTGATTTATTTGAAGAAATATATTTTTCTATTTTTGCTAACAAAGTCAGGTCAGGTTTGACTATTTTGGGTATTGTTATTGGTGTTGGGTCAGTGGTGGCTATGATTTCTATTGGTCAAGGAACGCAGGTTTCTATTGAGGAAAGTATTCAGTCCATGGGGTCAAATTTACTAATGGTTTCTCCTGGTGTTCAGCGAGGTCCAGGAACTCAAGTAAGCTCAGGTCGCGGTTCAGCACAATCTATTACTATAGATGATTCTGAAGCGATTGAGCAAGGGATTTCTTCTATTGAAGCAATCGCGCCAGAAGTTTCCAGCAGGTATCAGGTTAATGCTAAAGGTACTAATACCAATACTTCTGTTTTTGGTACCGTTGTTTCATATACGAAGGTAAAAAATCTTGGAATAGACATTGGGACATTTTTTTCCGAACAAGATGTAAGAATCTCATCAAAAGTAGCAGTGTTAGGACCTACAACTCGTGATGATTTATTTGGTGAAAATTCAAATCCGATAGGAGAAAATATTAAAATCAATAAAATTAGTTTTACCATAATAGGTGTTACTAAATCCAAAGGTGGTACTGGATTTGGCAGTCAAGATGATATTATTTATATTCCTATTTCAACTGCTCAACGTTTTCTGTCGGGCAACGATTATGTAAGCACTATTAATATTCAAGTTGATGATGAAAAACATATGTCAGTTGTTGATGAACAGGTTACGGCTCTTTTGTTAATCCGTCATAATATTACAAATCCGGATGAAGCAGATTTCTCAATTATGAATCAGGCGGATATTTTAGAAACTATGTCTTCCGTATCTGGAACTCTTACTCTATTACTTGGAGCAATCGCCGGAATTTCTCTTATTGTTGGTGGCATTGGAATTATGAATATGATGTTAACTACAGTTTCCGAAAGAACTCGTGAAATTGGACTTCGCAAATCTATTGGCGCTAAAAATAGAGATATTAGTTCGCAATTTCTTTTGGAAGCGATAGTGTTAACTTTCATTGGAGGAACAATTGGTATTATTTTTGGATGGATTACTTCAATTATGATAACTCAATTTAGTGATACTACGACAAGCATTTCTCTTTGGTCAGTCTTATTAGCGTTTGGTGTTTCGGCTCTCATAGGGATTGTTTTTGGCTATTGGCCAGCTAAGAAAGCGGCCAGCCTTAATCCAATTGATGCCTTGCGCTATGAATAAAAAATTAGAATTTTTAAAAACATGAATACAAAAATCATTTCAGTTTTTATCGGGATTGCAGTTATTATAGCCGGTGGGGCTTTTTATGGAGGAATGAAATATGGACAAAACAGGGGCTTTTTTAATCAATCTTCTCGTCAGGGTTTCCAGAATTTATCTTCAGAACAACGTGCGCAGTTTTCTCAAGGAAGAATGGCTAGTGAAGTTGCATCAAATTTTCTTAATGGTGAAGTTATTAATAAAGATGAAAAAAGTTTAACTTTAGGGATATTAGATGGCGGATCAAAGATTATCTTTTTTTCGGATTCTACTCAAATATCAAAAACAATTGATGGATCAATTAATGACATTGAGGTTGGTAAACAAATAATCGTTGGTGGCGATAAAAACGAAGATGGGAGTTATACAGCAAAAACGATTCAACTCTCTCCTCGTTAGCTGACAACGAAAAAGAATTGGTAGATGTTTTTTAAAATCGCCAAAGAGGTGATTTTTTGGTAGAATTAAATAATGAAATCTCCTCATATAAAATTTGTTGTTGACCAAAGATTAGATATAGAAAATCACTTAATCGGAGTGCAGTCTTATAAAGCAAAGCTTCATTCTAGTCACAAAAAACAAAACAAACGCTATGAAAAACTTTTAAAACTTTCTGTTAGAGAAAGAAGAAATTTTATCAAAAAAGAGATTTCTGATTTCTACTCATCTAAAAATAGAAGCAAATTAAAAGAAATTAAAAATGATTCTCAGAAATATTGGGACAAGATAGAAAGAAAGTTTTTTTTAAGAATTAAGAATGTTTTTGGTAATCCTTTTCCATATAATTCAATAAAAGGCGTATTTTCTACTGCTGGTAGATTTGGTTATAGTATAAAGGATAAATGGTTTGCGACTAATATAAATTCAAATAAATTTGTGGTAGCAGAAACGGCAATGCATGAACTATTTCACTTTGTTTTTCATTTTTATTTTTGGAAAGAATGTGAAAAATATAAATTAAATTGGAAACAAATATGGAATATTAAAGAGGCAACAACGGTCTTATTAAACTCTGATTTTTTAGATTTAAGATTAAAGCCCGATAATGGTTATCCAGAGCATAAGAAAATAAGGAATTTTATCTCTAAAGAATGGAAAAAGAATAAAGATTTTGAGAAAGTTTTAGATAAAACCTGTAAATTTCTCGCAAATAATAAATCTGGCTTAGCAAGGTAATCACTAAATAATAATAAAATAAATTCCAACATCATTCCATAGGAAGAGCAAAAATCGTTCGTAGTATTAATGAAAAGGGAGGGATATAAAACAACCAATGAAATTTATAAAAGACATTTTAATAATTGATTTTGAGGGGTTAGCAGAACCGGTTCAGATTGGAGCTGTGCTTTTAGATAAAGAAACTTTAGTTGAGAAAGATCATTTTTTAACATATATTTTTGCTGACCTGAAAAATAAAATTAAAATTACCTCAGGAATATCCCAAGAGATTTTGGAGAATGCACCCAGTCAGACTGAAGTTGGACGAATGATTTTCGAAAAATTTGGCGCAGATATAATTATTGGATCATGGGTTGCAAATGCAGATATTAAAAATTTTAAAAAAATAATTGAAGCTGCTGGATTAGATTTTGAGCTATATGATTATCATATTCTAGATATTTGGCCTGTTGCATATATCCACTTATTGAAACAGGGATATAGCGGCAGTATGCGTTCAGAAGAAATCTTTAAAGAATTTGGAGCAAAATCAAGAGGACTTCATAATGCATTAGAAGATTGTAGGATAGCAGCAGATGTCTTGCGTAAGATTGTTTTATAGCTTCTCAAGGTCTCTATAGCTATAATTAACTTTTAATATAGATTGAATTTTATTACACAAGAAGACCCTGAAATTATTCAATACTTCTAGCTTTTTGATTTTTTTATTGAAGAACTAAGACGCATCAAAATCGCCAAGGAGGCGATTTTTTGGTAGAATAAATATATAAAAAAATATGGAATCAATAATTCAAAAACAATGTCCAAAATGTAAAGCCAAAGTTTCTGAAGTTGCTAATTTTTGTTTTAATTGTGGGTATTGTTTAAAATTTAGGCAAGAGGATACTTCTGTTTTAAAACAAATCCTCATATATTTTGTGAGCTTTTTTCTTGCGCCATTTGGTTTGGTATATGCTTTTAAATATTTGAAACAATCAGATAAAAAATCTAGAATGATAGGAATAATTTCTTTAATGCTAACATTTTTTGCTATAATAGCGGTTATTGTTATAGGAACAGGGTATATTCGACAAACATATAATGCACTTAATTTAATTAATGATCTCGGATTATAACTAATTTAAGTAAGGATTTAAAATTATTATGGAAAAATCCTAATTTAATTCGGAGCTTTTATTAAGAGATTGAAATATACTGAAATCGCCTTTTTGGTGATTTTTTTGGTATAATAAGATTAGTTAGTAAAATAAGACAAATAGATGAAAGAAAAAATCGCAATTATTGCAATATTAGCAAATATTATTTTAGCTGTTGGAAAGATTATTGTTGGGGTAATAGCAAATTCTGCCGCTGTTTTAGCTGAAGGTATTCATTCTTTTATGGATGTTTTTTCTTCAGCTATTAGCTATATTGGTATTAAAATTTCAAAAAAACCCAGTGATAAAAAGCATCCATATGGGCATTATAAATTTGAGGTTTTTTCAGGACTACTCATAACTTTAATTTTATTAGGAACAGGCGCATGGATTGTTTATGAAGCATATCAGAAATTTTTAGATCCTTCTTCAATAAAAATTCCAGTTTTAGCTTTTGGAGTGATGATTTTCTCGGCAATAGTTAATGAAATAATGGCACGTCTTAAAATTCATTTTGGTAAAAAGGAAAATTCCATTAGTTTGCTTTCAGACGGAGTCCATTCCAGGATTGATGTTTATGTTTCATTAGCGATTTTTATTGGATTGTTTTTAACTAAGTATTGGATTTATGCTGATTCACTTTTAGCTTTATTAATTGGTATTTATATTATCAAAGAATCATTTTCATTAGGCAGAGAAGCAGTTGATTCTTTGCTTGATGTTTCAGCTGGTGAAGAAATAGAAGAAAAAATAAAATCAATTGTTAAAGAAAAAAATATTGAAATTTCTTCTTTAAAAACACAAAAAAAAGGTTCTGCTGTTACTGCTAATTTAGAGATAAAACTATCAAGTGATTTAAACGTAGAAGAAGCGACTAAAATATCTAATAGCTTAAGAGAAAAATTAATAAATGAAATTGAAAGTTTGCAATATGTTGTTATTCAAATTCAAAGCCATGAGGTGGAAACTGGATTTTATAAGCCTGTTTTTGGTAAAGGATTTGGATGGCAAAGGAAAGGTAGGTTTAAAGGCGAGGTAGAAGAAGCAGTTGGTAAAGGACCTAGTGGTTATTGTATTTGCTCAAAATGTGGTTATAAAATTGCTCATCAAAGAGGAACTCCTTGTTCGGATTTAGAATGTCCTAAGTGCCATATAAAGTTAATAAGAGAATAAATTAATTATTGGAAATTTAAAATCGCCAAATTGGCGATTTTTTGATAGAATAGAAGTTAAATATTATAAATATGTTAATAGACGATGTAAAAATTAAGCTAAGTGCTGGGCATGGCGGTCGCGGTGCTGTAGCTTTTAATAAAGTGATGATGAGTCTTGGGCCTACTGGGGGTAATGGTGGTAAAGGAGGCAGTATTTATTTAGAAGGAGTATCAGATATTAGCACTCTTTCTCAGTTTCGTGGTAAAAAAGAAATGTTAGCGGAAAATGGACAAGATGGAAGACCTCAGTTTCATGACGGAGAAGATGGAAAGGATATTATTTTAAAAGTACCAATTGGTACATTAGTACATAATTTATCAACTGGTGAAGATTTAGAGATTATTAATATTGGACAGCGTTTATTAGTTGTTAAAGGTGGTAGGGGTGGTAAGGGTAATTTTAAATTTCGTTCATCAACTAATACAAGTCCAACTGAATTTCAAGAAGGTTTATCTGGTGAAGAATATGAATTAAGGCTTGAGCTTAAATTAATTGCTGATGTTGGATTTGTTGGTTTGCCAAATGTTGGTAAATCTAGTTTATTAAACGAGCTAACTAATGCTAAAAGCAAGGTGGCTAATTATCCTTTTACAACACTTGATCCAAATTTAGGTGTTTATTATGAATTAGTATTGGCTGATGTTCCTGGATTGATTGAAGGAGCTTCTGATAATAAAGGGCTTGGAATTAAATTCTTACGTCATATCGATAGAACAAAAACGCTCTTTCATTTTATTTCCTCAGAATCATTTGATCCAGTAAAAGATTATGAAGTTATCAGAAATGAATTAGGTGCTTATAATAAAAAGCTTTTGGATAAAACAGAATATGTCTTTTTGAGTAAATCTGATTTATTAGATAAAAAAAAGATAAAAGAAAAACTTGATGAGTTAAAAAAAATAGGTAAGGAGGTAATACCAATTTCTGTCATTGATGATAAAAGCATAAAGCATGTTGAGAAAATATTGCGCGATATAATCAAACGAAAATACAAAAAAACTTTGAAAAAAGATTAATTAGTGATATTATGAAAAATAAACAAAATTTATCATGAAAAAAATATTAATTGTTTTTTTAGCTCTTGTTTTCCTTTGGGCTTTAATTAATTGGAGTAAAAATTTTAATACAAACAAAATTATGGAACCAATTTCAGATAATAACGAACAGGCTAATACAATTCAAAGTAATGAATTAAAAATAGAAGTATTAAACGAAGGAGAAGGAGTAGCAGCTAAAAATGGAGACAATATTTCAGTTCATTATACTGGGACACTTGAAGACGGAACAAAGTTTGATTCAAGCTTAGACAGAGGAGTTCCTTTTGACTTTGATCTTGGAGCCAGCCAGGTTATAAAAGGATGGGATTTAGGAGTTTTAGGAATGAAAGTGGGAGAAAAACGCAAATTAATAATCCCTGCGGATCTTGCTTATGGAGAGAATGGAATTCCTGGTGTAATCCCTCCAAATGCAACTCTTATATTTGAAGTTGAGCTTTTAGAAATTAGATAAATAAAAAAAGTAGGGAACCATTAGAAGTTCCCTACGCTTTTTTATATAATTACTTTTTTTCCAAGGAGAAAATTTATTCTTTAATTAGCTCTTTTTTTTCAAGATTTTCGTAAATTTTTTTAATCTGTGGTTTAATTACTTTAGAGTAATGTTCATTTTGCTTGTTATTATCGTGCCATTCTTTACACCTTGTCGCTAATGCGCATATATACCTTATTTTCACTTTTAAAGTAGACGATTCTATCATACCGTTTTTTTTAAACGGACAATCTTGATGTTTGCAATTGATCAATGGTGCCAATTTACACTTTCTACCGTTTCCCTTGTTAGTTAAATATTTGAAGCATTTTATTGAAATTTTCATTTTTTCTCCTCTTTTTTGATTTTTTTGTTCTTTTTCTTTTTTGATTCCTTCTTTTTTATTCTCGTTATCATTCTATGTATTTTCATTACTATCTGTGCTGAAGTTTTTTGTTTCAATAATATATTCTTTACCATTTATTCTCTCTATCCTTTCATTTGGTTCTTTCTCATCTCCTTTCTTTTTATTTTTTCAAGTTGCAAATGCTAGTTTATCACTCCAGGGTAGATTCAAGTAGACGTTACGATTTGCGAGAAAATCAATTTCCTCACAATCAAGTAAGTCTACCCTGGAATATATTTATTTTACACTGAATATTCATTCTGTCAAGCGCTATTGACATTATTTTTTTCTATCTTATAATAATTTTTAGAATTAATTTTTTATAATATGAAACATCATTGTTTTAATTGTGGGTATATTTATGACGACAGAATAGAAGAAATTAGTTTTATAGAGTTAGACGAAGAGTGGGTTTGTCCTGAATGCAATACTTATAAATCAGAATTTGAATTAATAGAAGAAGATGAAAAAGGTGTAGAATTAAGAAATGTAGAGGGAGTAATAAAACCCGAAAAAAATTTAAAAGATGGATATCTATTATGAATAAAAATGAAGCTTTATTGATGTTAAATAATAAGGTCAAAACGCCTAATTTGATTAAGCATTGTTTAGCTTGCGAGGCAGCTATGAGAGAATTAGCTAAATATTTTAAAGAAGATGAAGAAAAGTGGGGTTTGGCTGGATTACTTCATGATATTGATTATGAAGAAACAAAAGATAATCCGGAAAAACATTCTTTAATAGGATCAAAATATTTAAATGAACAAGGCGTAGATGAAGAGATTGTAGAAGCAGTAAAAACCCATAATGAAATGCACGGTATTGCTCCTGAAACAAAGATGGCTAAATCTTTGTTTTGTACCGATCCTTTAACTGGTTTAATTGTTGCATCTACTTTAGTATTACCTTCTAAAAAAATAGAAGACGTAACAACTGATAATATTTTAAATCGTTTTAAAGAAAAAGGATTTGCGAAAGGCGCTAATCGAGAAATTATTAAACAATGTGAATCTCTTTTAGATATTCCTTTAAAAGAATTTGTTGGTTTAGTATTAAAAGGGATGAAATCAATTGCAGACGATTTAGGTTTGTGATTGACAATTGAAGGGTTTATTTGTTAAACTAATATTGTGCCCTTCAGGGCATTTTTAAAAAGAAAAAAATGAAAAATATAAAGAGATATTTTAGAGGAGCAATTCAAGAGTTGAAGAAAGTAAACTGGCCTACTCGCAAAGAAACAATACGATATACTTTGGGTGTTCTTGGACTTTCTTTTGCTGTTGCTATTGTTCTTGGAATTATTGATTTTGGATTACTTAAATCAATGGGTACAATTATAAAGTAAGAATTGTTAATTTATGCCAAAACAGCAGATAAATTTAGGAAGAAATTGGTATGTAATTCATACTTATTCTGGATACGAAGATGCCGTAGCTCGAAGCTTGAGACAAAGAGTTGAATCTTTGGAGATGCAGGATAAGATTTTTAATGTTTTAGTGCCTAAAGAAAAAAAGGTAAAGATAAAACATAGTAAACGCGCTATTGTAGAAGAAAAAATATATCCAGGGTATGTTTTTGTTGAAATGATAGTAACTGATGATTCTTGGTATGTTGTGAGAAATACTCCAATGGTAACAGGTTTTATTGGTGCAGGAACGACTCCTCGTCCTGTTGAAGATGAAGAGATAAAACAGATTCTAAAAAAGACTGGAGACGAAGAACCGAAATACAAGATAGATTTTATAGAAGGAGATTTAGTTACTATTACTGATGGTCCTTTTAAAGATAAACAAGGGAAAGTTGATGAAATAGATCACGAAAAAGGAAGAGTTAAAGTATTGGTATCTTTGTTCGGAAGAGATACTCCAGTAGACTTAGATTTTCTTCAAGTTAAAAAAAATTAAAGATTTTAATTAAATATGGCAAAAGCAATAAAAACAACATTAATTTTACAGATTCCTGCTGGGCAGGCTAATCCTGCTCCTCCTGTT
>Ga0268282_1000616_pt1 | contig 17702 bp, 11 predicted proteins | sample saktaG_12_FD_190133 | JGI IMG/M metagenome (GOLD analysis project Ga0268282, IMG submission 190133) | Saline water microbial communities from Sakinaw Lake, British Columbia, Canada - sak_2011_5_24_120m | ecosystem: Environmental > Aquatic > Non-marine Saline and Alkaline > Saline ...
AGGTAGAAGCAGGACGAGATGTTTGCCGTTCCACCACTGCCGTCCGTGCCTACGCCGTAAGCGTTAAATCGATTAAGGGCGTCCCATGCAGGTATACTCATAGCCCACGTACTGTTTCTGCCGCCGGAACGAGGCAATTCATCCTCGTAATCGTTGGCATAGATCAGCATGGCCTTGCCGATACCTGACAGGTTTGTTCCGCAGACCATTCGGAAGGCAATTTGCCTCACCCTGGCCAGCGCGGGCATCAGGATGCCCATGAGCAGCGCTATGATCGCAATTACGACCAGCAGCTCAACTAATGTAAAACCGTTACGTTTCATTTTACTTCTCCTTCACTTTTTCGGAGATTCGCCTACCGACCGTTTTTAAGCACTTTTTAACAATTAATAAGTGCAACTAACTACCGTGACCGCATCATGATAAGTCCCTGCAAAAAAGTAACGTATAGCGTTAAACGCCGTTTCTTAGCGAATCTCCATGTTTCGTTTTTTCGCTCAAAAACGGCCGGTTCAAGCAAACTCATACAACCGGACCAGCCGGGAGGCTCCGCGCAATCGGGGCGAGCCGCCCTTAAGGCCGCTTGTGTCATAAGAATCCAAGCCGAACATCCGGCAGGCAGATCGAAGATATGAAACGACAAGTGAATATGATAACAACTTAAATTATGATAAGATTTTCAAACCTGCCTGGCTGTTTTGTCTTCCATAAGGGCACAAATCTTGTGCGCAAAACTGTCCTCGACTCATAAGGTTTAAGCCAGAATGAAAAAGAACCTTCGTTTTGGCAGGCGGGTTCAGGATATGATAAAACAAACAAATATGATAACGACTCAAAATATAATAAATTCAAGCCTGCCTGTATCTATATACGATTATAGCACAAATAAGTTTTCTCTATCCAGTAAATATCGTCAATTTCCGCAGATTTTCTTGAAAACTTTGCTCAATCCGGCTGACTACCTCTATATCGGGCCGTAATCGCATAAACAGGTTGTACTGATGCCGATTATGCATGGCCGGATTATCCGGCCATGTTTTGTAAATCGTTTGATTATTTTGCGGATATTCTTATGATAGCGGGCGAAATGGAAGAAAACCAAAACAGATATCGAGAATCGGCCCGGGCTTTTGCCGAGGCCTGCCGGGTTCTGCCGGGCGGCGTTAATTCGCCTGTGCGGGCCTTTGGCGGCGTGGATATGGGTCCGGTTTTTGTCGCCGGTGCAAAAGGCTCCAAAATCTTTGACATCGATGGCAATGAATACATCGACTATGTCGGCTCGTGGGGTCCTATGATCTTGGGCCACGCCCATCCGAGCGTGATTGGGGCGGTCGAGGCCGCGGCCCGAAAGGGCACATCGTTCGGAGCGCCGACGCTGGCCGAAACGGCGCTGGCGCAGAAAATTATCGCCGCCTTCGATTCGATTGAGAAGGTTCGTCTTCTCAGCAGCGGTACCGAAGCGGTCATGACGGCGATCCGTTTGGCCCGAGGATATACCAAAAAGGACATCATCATAAAGATGGCCGGCTGCTATCACGGGCACAGCGATTCATTGCTGGTCGCAGCGGGTTCCGGCTTGGCCGAGAATGCTATCGCATCGAGCGCCGGCGTTCCGGATTCGGTCGCGAAATTGACAGTTGTGGTTCCGTATAACGATATAGAAGCAGTCAAGGCGGCGCTTGCAAAGCACAAAGGCAAAATCGCTGCGGTTCTGGTTGAGCCCGTGGGCGCGAATATGGGCGTGGTGCCCCCGGTGGAAGGTTATCTGGAGACGATTCGAGAATTATGCGACGCCGATGATGTGCTTTTGATTTTTGATGAGGTGATCACGGGTTTTCGGCTCTCGCTCGGCGGCGCCCAGGAGCGTTTCGGCATCAAAGCGGATATAACGTGCCTCGGCAAGATCATCGGGGGAGGCCTGCCCGCGGCGGCTGTTGGCGGCAGGGTCGATATTATGGACATACTGGCCCCGACCGGGCCGGTTTATCAGGCGGGGACCCTGTCAGGCAATCCGATTGCAACCGCGGCGGCGAATGCTACGCTCGATATTTTAGCTGAAAAAGGTTGCTACGAGAAACTCGAATCTTCGGCAGCAATGCTGGAGGCCGGCCTGGCAGAAGCTGCGAAAGAGGCCGGCGTTGCCGTGACAATCAATCGGGTCGGTTCGATTCAGAGCTGTTTCTTCACCGACCGGCCGGTGCGGACTTTCGCCGATGTGCAATCTACCGATATCCAACGGTTCAAAAAATTCTTTGCCGGGATGCTCGGGCGGGGGATTTATCTTGCTCCAAGTGCTTATGAGGCGATGTTTGTCTCGTTAGCTCACAGCACGGACGACATCGAAAGGACGATAGAAGCCGCCAGGGGCAGTTTCCGCCAAATCGGGGAATAAAAATGATGCCCGTCAAAAGAAAAAGGCGATGTCTTTGTTTATTTGTCCTTGTAGCTACTTTTCTCGATAGGGTGATCGAACTGATCAACTCAAAAAAATATTTCTTTGCACTTATGACCGGGACAATTTATAATGGGTGGATTGATCATGGAAACCGCATCAAACAAACGCGAGTCTGAGTTTGTATGATGCGCGGCGATAATTTTGTACGTTAAATATTGAATACTGAATTAGGGAGATATAAAATGAATGAGAACCAGGCCAGTCCTAACAGTTTGCTTGATACCACCGATTGCCTTGAAGCTGTTGGAGTTTTCAAGGGATGGAAGAATTTTCTCTTCGTTATCGTCCTTTTGTGCCTTCTGCTGTTGCAGACGTCCTTTTTACTTGTGGATACCGGTTACATCAAAATTGACGACCAGGCCGGCGGCAGCGAACAAGCCGTTAAGAGTGGTCTGCCCGATCCCGATGAACAGAATGCGAAACCTGTCAGTGAAGACGTACAGGCAATTATCCAGCCTTTGCAGAAATTAGCTGTAGAGGCAAAAAAGCCTGTTGAAGCAATTGTGCCGGAGGAAGTTGCTGAGCCTGAAGTAGTTGCTGAACCGGAGGAAGTAGCTGAGCCCGAAGAAGCCGCCGAACCTAACGAAGCTGCCGAGCCAAATCAACCTGCCGAAGAGATGGCCAAAGCGGCGGAGCATAAGCTGCAGCGTGCCATTGCGTGGCCCCCGGCGGAGTTCTTGTCCGGTATGACATTCGAGTATTTGAGCTGGTTAATTCGGATTGTTAATGCCGTACTTATACTTACGGCTTCGCTTTACTGTTTGTCGATGCTCTTTAGCCTGAAAGTCTCGATGCTCGGCAGACTCGGCGGAATCAACCATATCAGCAGGGCGTTTTTCCTGTCACTGCTTATGCTTGTTCTGTTATTACCGTGGCAGAGAATCTTTGGCGGCATAGTTCCGGGGGCGATATTTACTCCCGAAGAACTGGTGAAGTGGTCTTCTGCCAAGGGCGGCGACATATTCAATGTCGTCATTTACTATTTGCGTTTCAGCGGCTATTGGCTGTTGGTGTTGTTATTGCTTATCCTCTCGCAGATTCGCAGCATTCGCTGGGGAAAGGCCATTCTTCGCCGGCTCGAGATTATCTAAAAGTGCCCACCGCTGCTTGAGAAATGAAAATGGCGGAAATCGAACGTATCGGGGTGTCACTCGATAAAGAGCTGCTTTCGATGTTTGACAAGCTCATTGCCGGGCAGGGTTATAAGAGCCGGTCCGAGGCGATACGCGATCTTGTTCGGCGGCAGCTTAGTGAAGAGCGGCTTGGCAATCCGAAAGCCAAAGCGGTAGCCGCCGTGTTTCTGGTTTACGACCATCACTCAACAAAACTGACCGAATCGCTCATAGAGCTCCAGCATACGCATACTTTGGATTCGTCCCAGCAGGTGATATCTTCTCTGCACGTTCACCTTGACGAGCACGATTGTCTGGAAGTAATAATACTGCGGGGCCGTGTCGGCGAAATAAATAAGATGGCGGAAAGAATATTAAGCATGAAGGGCGTTAAACTCGGACGCGTCAACATTGTCGCAACTTAGTTTTTAGTTGACGATTTACAGTTTGCCGGCTATAATTTATTTTTCTCTGATTCGATTAGGGACAAAAGTCAAAAAACGACAGGGCGATTAGCTCAGTTGGCTAGAGCGCACGGATCACACCCGTGAGGTCACAGGTTCGAGTCCTGTATCGCCCATTTCTGTAAGCATTTGTAAGAAGCGGGTTTACGAGGATTTGTGTATTTTATAACATTTAATTCTTGGATTAATTGTATTTTTCTTTGTGCAGTGTTTGTGCAGTTTGTAGCTTTCTGGGGCGACCTCGGCCATGTTTCTGGTCGCCATTAGCAGCCCCATGTACAGGCAAACAATGCCGACGATTGAAGCAGTAACTTGTGCAATCCGATAAAGTCCCTAAAAAACGCCGACAGTTCTTGTTCCAAAAAATCAGTTCTGAATATGTGGCGGATATTAGGCGGACCTTTTGTTGCACAATGTATTTCTAAATATTAAAATTGCCTTTTTTCAATACTGATAATGAGGCTTGCTTGGATTTTGAAACTACTTGCCTTTAAGTTAGGAAGTCCGACAAAGTGTCTAAATACATGGAGTTAGGAGAAAAATTTAAATATTCATAGGTAAGCAACCGTTATTATCTAAAAACCTCCGTGCAGAAAGGGAACTGAATGGGGAATGACGAAATCACAAGTTCGGTGGGCATCCGGAAAAATACCTCTTCAGGTTTACAAATCATTACGCTGAATAGAGGGGCGTTCCATGAATATTTTATGACCTCGGTACCCGAGGGCAACGAGCCTGCACAGTCACTTTTTCAGAGAATGGCGGATGCTGTTCGGGCGAGAAAGGCACATGTTATCTCACAGGAAGTATTCGGCATACCGGACAAAGACGGGACCGGCATGCAGATGCTCAAGGACACTATGGGCGGAATTGACGCACCAGTTACGTGGCTTGAGGATGGGCATGCTTCGGATCTTTGCGGAGTGCACCTGCGGGCGGTTTCAGGGACATCGGTCAAGCGACTGGAACTGGATGGTAGAATAGTGGGAAGCGTTTTCGAGGACGACTATGCCCGGTATTGCCATCTGGGTGGATTGCTGCCGAGACGTGATCATCTATCGCGAAGTGAGCAGGCAAGCGTGATATTCGATCAGATGGAAGAGATGCTTGAGGCTGCCGGGATGGAATTCAGCCATGTTTTACGGACATGGTTTTATAATAATAATATTTTGGACTGGTATGGTGATTTCAACAAGGTTCGTGACGGCTTTTTTAATAAAAAGCGGGTTTATGAAGGATTAGTTCCGGCCAGTACGGGTGTCGGCGGGTGCAATTCAGCCGGGACGGCGCTGGTAGGCGGCCTGCTGTCAGTGAAAGCCAAGAGTAAAGGGGTGCGGGCCTTTGAAGTGCGCTCGCCGCTGCAATCTGCTGCTGTCGAATACGGTAGCTCATTCAGCCGAGCGGTGGAACTTGACCTGCCGGATCATCGACGATTGTATATTTCCGGTACGGCCAGTATAGACCCGAACGGAATAACGGCACATGTAGGTGACTCGGAGGCCCAGGTGACGCTGACAATGCAGGTAGTGCATGCGATTCTGGAGTCACGAGGTATGGACTGGGCTGACGTCACGAGGGGCCTGGCCTATTTCAAACATGCTGAAGACGCGCCGCTATTCAAGAAGTACCGCATCAGTAATAAAATTCCTCTATTCCCTGTGGTAATTGCGGAAAATTGTATTTGCAGAGATGACCTGCTGTTTGAGATTGAGGTGGATGCAATTCGGATCGGTTAGAGAATTGCTGCAAAGACGCCGAATTCTATGTCTGTTACCGTTACGGGAAGAAGAGATTTTACTTGACTATTTTCCTGTTTTTTTATATATAAAATGACACGAATATTACCTTAGGATTATATCGCAGCATGGGACTGACTTTACTTTTTGACTAATGTAAATGGAAACTCTGGGGCAAGACTCTTGAAGTATATACTTTTTCATTTTCAGAATAAAAGGTGCTTGAGTGAACAAGGCCTGTTTTGGACATAATGGATATAGCCGGAAGTTCTCAGGAAGTCTCCTTTTCTGCTGTGCTATCATCTTATTGAGTGAAATTGTCACACAGGCTTCGGGACAGAGCACAACTTCGGTATCATCGCCGAGTGGCCACATTGAGAATGCGTTGATTGTCACTCAACTACCTCCGGCGTCGAATCAACAGACAGAAACGGCTCTTGAGCGGCAGAAATCCGCGGCCAATTGGTTCATGGGCTTCGGCGAAGGAACACGCCTTGTTAAGGTATACCCCGATTCTTCCATAGAAGAATTGAGCCGGGATTTTCACAGCGCTTGCGATCCGGCGATTTCATTCGACGCCTCGCACATTCTTTTTGCCGGAAAGAGGACGCCCGGCGATGACTGGAACATCTATGAGATGGAGATAGACGGCTCGAATGTGAGGCAGATTACGAACGGCATGGGCAACTGCCGAAACCCGTACTACCAGGCAATGCTTTACACGATTGTCTCTCCGGAGCCCTGGTACCAGTTGACTTTTGTGGGTATGGAAAACAGAACTTCGGATGAATATGGTGCCGGCACGACTACAAACCTTTATTCCTGCAAACTCGACGGTTCGGAGGTGCGCCGCCTGACCTTCAATCTGTCCGGCAATATGGATCCGTTCATTATGTCCGATGGGCGCCTGCTCTTTGCGAGCCGGCATCGTTCCACGCTCAATCCGGAACTTCCCGGACGTACATCCCTTTTCGGAATTAACATTGACGGTACGGATTATGCGGTGTTTCACGCCGATAAGGGCAAGCGAATCAAACGTATGCCGTGCACTACCACAAAAGGCCTGGCTGTTTTTGTCGAAGCCGATAAGCTTCGGTGGGACGGTGCAGGCAGCATCGGAAGTACGCTTCTGCGAAGACCGCTTAATTCTTATCGACAGATCACACACGAATCCGAAGGTTTATTCCATTCTCCTTCACCGCTTCCCGATGGAAGAATTCTTGTGTCCCGAAGATCGCAAGACGATACGGATACACACGGTGTTTACCGTCTCGATCCTTCCACCGGACAACTTGAGCTGATTTTTGACAGCCCCGGCTATCATGACATACAGGCGAAGATGGTGTATCCGCGTCCCGAACCGGATGGGCGCTCGAGTGTGGTCACGGAAAAGGACCCGAACGGTAAACTTTATTGTTTAGATGTTTATATTTCAGACCTTGCCAGGCCAGAGTGGATGCCCCGCGGAACAGTAAAAAGACTTCGTGTTCTTGAAGGCTCTCCGGATACCCATGCCTCAAACGGTTCCCGGAAAGAAACCGCGCCTGTAATACAGCGGCGAATTCTCGGTGAAATAGACATCGAACAGGATGGCTCTTTCAATATTGAGATACCCGCCAACACTCCTATTGAGCTTCAAACGTTGGACGCCGATGGTATCGCTCTGCGAAGCTGCGGCTGGATTTGGGCCAGGAACCATGAACCGAGAGGTTGTATTGGGTGTCACGAAGATGGCGAGCTTACGCCGGAGAATGTTCTGGTAAAAGCTGTTACCAATCCTTCCGTCAAACTCAACTTGCCTGCTGAGCAAAGGCGGACGGTCGATTTTAAGGCGGATGTTATGCCGATCATAGCAAATAAATGCGTCCGATGTCACAGCCAGGCTGTTCCTGCCCTGCGCCTTACAGACGATCTCTCATCGGCCGCTCAAGCCGACGATAAAACCTGCTTTAATCGCAGTTACGAGAGCCTTCTTGCCCCGGGAGATCGACCGGATTCCGGGAAATATGTCCATCCGGGCAAGGCGCGGACCAGCCTTCTTATATGGCGCATATTCGGGCGAAACACCTCAAGACCGTGGGACGATACATTTTCACAGCAAAAGATACCTCGGATGCCGCCGGATGGAAATGATGCATTGACCAAAGACGAGAAACGAACCTTCACCGAATGGATCGATATGGGAACTCTTTGGGACGGTATACTGAAGTCGAACAACTTGCGGGAATCCGAACAGGACAATGGAGGAGCTAATCAGTGAATTTGTTGAGATTTATAATATTTGTGTTGATATTTCAGGTTGCAATTAGCAGCGGTGCAGAGCAAACTCTACCGGTATTTACCGATGTTACAAAACAAGCCGGCATTAACTTCAAGCATAGCTATGGCGACTTCGACCTCAGCAACATCGTCGAGGGTACCGGCGCCGGAGCAATGTTCTTTGACTATAATGGAGACGGCTGGCTTGATATTTACTTCTGCAATGGTTGTTGGCTTAAAAACGTGAACGATAATCGGGGCCGGACTCTTCGAGGAAAACTCACCAATTCGCTGTATCGAAATAATAAAGATGGAACGTTCAGTGATGTCACCGAGAAAGCCGGAGTCGGCGATAAAGGTTTCGGATTCGGCAGCTCAGCCGCGGATTTTGACAATGATGGCGACCTTGACCTTTATGTCCTGAATTACGGGCCGAATGTTTTTTACCGCAATAATGGAGACGGGACCTTTACCGACATATCAGAATCATCAGGGCTCGCGAATTCGAGCTGGAGCCTTTCGGCGCCATGGTTTGATTATGATGGCGATGGAGACCTTGATGTATATGTCGCAAATTATCTCGAATATGACAGCGGCAAATTTCGTTCTTATTATGCGGCGGCTGGTTATCCCGGCCCACTCAGCTACAGAGGCCAGCCGGACACGCTGTATCGTAACAACGGTGATGGGACTTTTACCGATGTCACCAAAGCAGCGGGAATTTTCCAGCCAAACGGACGAGCAATGAGCGCTACACTTACAGATCTGAACAATGATGGATTCCTGGACCTATACATTCCCAACGATGCAATGGAGAACTACTATTTTAAGAACACGGGCAAAGGGACATTCGAAAACGAAGGTCTTATGATGGGCCTGGCTTTTGGCGAAGGAGGTCAGGGAGTTTCTTCGATGGGGCCGGCGGTCGGCGATATAGATCGTGACGGCTGGCTCGATATTTACATTCCCGACATGGGATACGGCTGTCTTCTTATGAACAGAAAAGATTATTTCGAAGACCGCACGGAGCCGGCCAACCTTGCGGTCGTCTGCGGGCAGTACACCGGGTGGGGCGGCGTTTTGTTCGATTATGATTGTGATGGGTATTTGGATATCTTTATCGCCAATGGCAACGCCCATCATGAGTATACGGAAGAAGATGTGCTAATGCGAAACGACGGTACGGGAAGTTTTGTGGATGTCGCGAATAAATCGGGCTCCTATTTCAGAGAGAAATATGTCGGGCGTGGTGCCACTTACGGCGATTATGACAACGACGGAGACCTTGACCTGCTGGTAATTAACCTGAACGATTCTCCGAGGCTTCTGCGGAACGATGGCGGCAACAAAAACAATTGGCTGACTGTTCAGGCACGGCTGCCGGGAGGTAAAAGCGATGCTATTGGGGCGCGCGTTATCGTAACTGCCGGTTCGCTCATACAAATGCGGGATCTGATTCCTGTAACCGGCTATCTTTCGCAGGCCGACCCGAGATGCCATTTCGGTCTCGGCAAAAGCAAAAAAGCGGATACTGTGGAAATCCGCTGGCCGGACAGGCAGATCACAAAATTAGAAGATGTGAATTCAAACCAAATTATCACTATAATCCAGGGGTCCTGATATGAGCTGGAACTATAAGATGCGTGTTTATCTTCTGATTCTAATCATGACATTGGCTTATTCATGTTCCCTTTCGGCTCACGAAGAGAGCCAAAAGCATCCGGTTTATGTTGGGGTAAAAGTCTGCGCGACCTGCCACCAGGGCAAAGGTATGGAGCACCAGTTCAGCAAATGGCTGGCTTCCAAACACGCCCGGGCGTATGCCGTCCTGTCAAAGCCGGAAGCAAAGAAAATCGCCGAACTGAGCGGTATACCCCAGGAGCCGCAGGAATCGCCAATGTGTCTCGGCTGCCACGCGACCGGTGCACATGTAGAGGAATGGGAAAAAGACGAGACATTTTTCTTTCAAGATGGAGTGCAATGTGAAAAATGTCACGGTCCAGGCAGCGAGTACATGGATGCGGCCATCATGATGGATCGCCAGGCGGCGGAAAAAGCGGGCCTGATGATGCCGATCGTGAATGACTGTATGGGGTGCCATCAGGTAAAGGGTTCACACGTTGCCGTACATAAATTACCTAAGCTCGATATTGCACAGGCCATGTCTGATATAGCACATCCGACTCCCGAAGACTTCAAGTTGGGATCTATGCTGCAATTGCCGGAGGTGACGGATTCTGAAAAAGGCGAAGGTAGGTATATAGGGACTCTAACCTGTGCCGCTTGCCATAAAGGCCCAGCGATGGGTTATCAATTCAGCAAATGGCGAATGAGCGATCATGCAAGTGCATACGCTGTGCTGGCAAGTGACCAGGCGTATGAAATTGCGAAAGAGCAGGGTTTGAAAGATGCTCCTCAGACCAACCAGGAGTGTTTGAGATGCCATACGACTGCTTATCATCAGCCCCCAAAAGGTGTGATAGAATCATATTCATTGTACGAAGGTGTCGGATGTGAGGCATGTCACGGGGCGGGCAGCGATTATTATCCGGAAGCGATAATGAGAGATCCCCGTGCGGCAAAAACTGCCGGCCTCAAAGAAGTGACACGTCAGACCTGTCTCGGATGTCATGAAAACGCACATGAAAAGCCTTTTGATTTTGACGAGGCTATGAAAATGATTGCCCATCCGACGGAGCCTGCGGTGGTTAGTCAAGCACCCTGCTATAAGACGCCGCTCAATATGGCCCTAAGCCCTGATGGCGAGGAAATTTACGTCACATGTGAAACCTCTCACACAATCATTGTTGTAAGTGTCCCAAAGTTGCAGAAGGTTGCTGAGATAGCAGTCGGTCATCATCCGACGGACGTAACTTTCAGCCCCGATGGGACGAGAGCATATGTGAGTAATCGTCTTGATGACACTGTGACTGTTGTCGACGTTCCTTCTCGAAAAGTCCTTGCTACCATTCCCGTAGGCGACGAACCGCATGGTGTGCTGACTGATGCTTCCGGAAAGCATTTATATGTCCTCAATACATCCGCAGACAGTATTTTAGTGATTGATACGACTACTTTGAAAGAAATCAAACGTCTCAGTGCGTCTCGAAGCCCCTGGTCATTATCACGTTCACCCGACGGTTCGCTCATCTATGTTACCAATAACCTTTCACGTTTTGTGAAGTTCCGCACGCCATCAAAGTCTGAGGTTACAGCTATTGATACCGCCGGAACCGTAATACAAGACCGCTTTGTTGTCCCGGCGGCAAACCTTCTTCAGGGCATCGAATGGCACCCAAGCGGGAAATTCGCTCTGATTACACTCAACCGCACTAAAAATCTTGTACCGATGACCCGGCTGCTTCAGGGCTGGACGATTACTAACGGACTTGGAATTGTATGGAAGGATGGCCGGGTGGACCAGGTGCTCCTTGATGAGCCCGGCATGTGTTTTCCCGACCCGGCGGACGTCGCAATCACGCCGGACGGCAAGCTGGCCCTGGTGACAAGTTCCGGCTCGAATCGCATCGCCGTAGTAGATGTCCCAAAGCTCATTTCAATGCTTCAAGAAGCTTCCGACCATGAACGCGAGCACGTGTTCCCGAACCACCTGGGCAAGCCTACCGAATTCATTATAACGCATATCCCCACGAAGCACAGTCCGCGAGGGATTATAATTACTCCGGATGGGAAAACCGCTTTTGCTGCCAACGCCCTGGATGACTCGCTGACCGTAATCGATCTTGATAAGCTCGAATCGACTGCAAGGATTGATCTTGGAGGTCCGAAAGTAATTACGAAAGTGCGCTATGGCGAACGCCTTTTTCACAGCGCCAATATCACATATCATCGCCAGTTTTCATGTCATTCTTGTCATCCCGATGGGCATGTCGATGGGCTGACCTACGATATAGAGCCGGACGGGATTGGAATTTGTCCCGTTGATAACCGAACACTGAGGGGGATACTCGATACAGCACCATTCAAATGGGAAGGAACGAATCCAAGCTTGCAAAGACAGTGCGGCCCACGCTTAGCGGTTTTTTTTACACGGATTCAGCCATTTACGCCCGAGGAACTCTCCGCATTGGACAATTACATTTGCACGATACCTCGGCCTCCGAATCGATACCGTCCTTTGGGGGCGGAGCTTTCCGATGCACAACGCCGTGGAAAAAATATGTTTGAAAGGATGATGACCAATGATGGCAGGATTATCTCGAAAGGCAATCGCTGCGCCACCTGTCATTTTCCTCCGCTTTTTACCGACCGGCAACGACACAATATCGGGACAAAGCTCACCCTCGACCATGAATCGGAATTTGACACACCACACCTTAATAACATCTATGATTCCGCTCCTTATCTGCATAATGGAATTGCTGAAACTCTTGAAGAGATATGGACGAGATATAATCCCGATGACCAACATGGTGTTACAAATGATATGACTAAAGACCAGCTCAATGACTTAATAGAGTACATTAAAACGCTGTAGTTAGATGAAAATAAAGAAGAGGCAATATTATATGAAATATTTAAAAGTCGTAATAGGATTTTTAATGCTGTTTTCACTTGGGGAAACAGCACTATGCCGGGCCGAGCAAACCACAACGCAAGACAAACTGCCTTATATTTATACACAATGGAAGCATTTTACGGTCAAAGACGGCCTTCCCAATGACCATATATTCGCTGTTAGAGCAGATGGTTCAAATGTCTGGGTGGGTAGCGAAGATGGTCTTGCCTGTATCGACAAAAAAACCTTAAAGATTAAAAGCTGGAAAGAAAAGGATGGTCTTCCCTGGCGCGTGGTCTCTGCTCTGGATATAAATCCCAAGACCGGAGAGCTTTGGATGGGGCTTTTTGGCGGTGGGCTGGCACGATTTAGCGGAGGCAGATTCGACCATTGGCACCAGCTCAATAGCGGCCTGGTAAACGATGTCGTTTATGGAGTGGCGGTGGAAAATGATAACATCTGGGCTGCTACTACCGCCGGCGCCAGCAGATTTAATACGGTAACGGGGGAATGGTCAATATATACGGAAAAAAACTCACCCATGGAAGAGATATGGAACTACGGCGTCTCCTATAACGATGGAAAGGTTTATCTTGGCATCTGGGGAAGCGGCGTGCTGGAATTCGATATAGCTACCGAAACGTGGAAGGATTATCTCGATCCGGATGGTGAGATGGAAATCGATCTTTACCGTGACGATGGTATAGTCCACGTAATCACCACCGGCACCAGCTACATAGACGGTATCCTATGGATCTCAACATATTTTGGCATGAACCGCTACGATGGTCGGCATTGGCGCGGCATCTACGAACATGAGACGGGCCTGCCCAGCGACTTCGGCAATGCCGTCAAAGGCCGCGATGCCAACGAAGCATGGTTTGCAACCGACAAAGGCCTGGGTGTGCTGACTGATTTTCCTACAGATACGTGGGTCACGTATACCATGGATCCCAATACACACAGGGGCAAAGCGGTTGTCAGTCGAAACAAGGAAATTCTCGAAGTCGTTGATATGCCGAAAAGCATTCCCCATAATTACGCCCTATGGACAGAATTCGACGGCAACGATGTCTGGGTGGGAACCTCAAAGGGACTCGGATGGGCAATCGGTACCGGATATTACAAAGGATTGAGAGAAAGAATCCCGCACAAGCCGGAAAAATCTGATTAAATAGCTGTAAATTAGACGAAAATATGGTAAAATGGCAATTATTTCATTATCCAGATTTATATGGTTGTTATTGTGAGGAGGCCAAAATATGAAACGCTATATAATTCTTCTTTTCGCTACTTTAATAATAGGTACTCTATCCTGTGCTGTGCAGAAAGAGATAAAGACAGAATCAACGTCATCTATTATCGAAATTGATCCTGAAACAACCGAATTGCTTCGAAAAATCAACTCTGCCAGTGCTTATGAAGTCCCTGATTTGGGGCTGCGACAGGATACAATTTATGCAAAGACGGCAGAGGACGTCGAACCATTCCGGCATGTAAAACCCTACAAAGAACACTTCCTGCTGCAAATGGAATATACCGGTCCAGGCCGAGCCAAACCTGAGCCGGAGGATATAGAGACTGTTAAGATCGGGTTTATTGGCCCGATTATGTCCACTGTCTCGGTTGCTACCGGCGGGAAAAGCCATGAGGAACCGTTGGGAATTAAGATGCTCCAGGGCGCACGGCTTGCCATCGAACAAGCAAACGCCGAAGGAGGCTATCTCAAGCGTAATATTCCATTCGAGCTGGTTATAAGCAACGATAATGGTCTCTGGGGCGCTTCCGGCAACGAAATCATCAAATTGGCTTATAAAGATAAAGTCTGGGCGATTCTCGGCACAATCGATGGAGCCAACAGCCACATTGCTATCCGCGTTGCGCTAAAGGCCGAAATCGTCATGATGAATTGCGGTGACACGGATCCCACATTCATTGAAACGAATATCCCCTGGGTTTTCCGCTGTATCAGTGACGACCGGCAGCAAAGTTATTTGCTTGTCGATTACATATACAGAAAACTCGGTCTTAAAAGAGTTGGAATCATTCGTGCAAGTAACCGTTATGGTCGCTTTGGTGTTCGTGAAATCAGCGATGGAAGTCGGCGCCTCGGCTATCCGGTTATTCTGGAAATGGCCTATAATCTGGGAATCGACGATTTCTCTTTACAACTGGAACGTCTAAAGGAAGCAAATCTGGATGCGATTATCCATTGGGGCGATGCTCCTGAGGGTGCACAGATTCTTAATCAGATGCGAGCAATGGGCATGGAGCATCCTTATTTTGCCTGTGACCGGTGCCTATTGGACGAGTTTGCCGAAATTGCCGGCGAAAACGCCGAAGGAGTCATCTGCACTTCTCCCTGGAATCCTGATAGTAAGAGCGAGAGGTATACTCAATTTTGTGAGGCATTCAAGAAGCGTTTTGGTGAAGAGCCGGAAACCTTCGCAGCTCATGCTTATGACGGAACGAACATGCTTATCTGGGCGGTGCAGGTAGCAGGTCTTAACCGGGCAAAAATCCGGGATGTACTGGCTTACAGAACTGTACCATTGAAAGGTGCAACAGGTGACGTTGTCCTGAGCGCCTGTCTCGATGACGTTGGTGATGTGTACTTAGCAAAACGAGAAAAGGACAAATGGAACTACTATAGCCGAGAAGACCTTAAAATCCCGCGAGGATACATTCCTCTTCGTGATAGAGTCAATCGACCCCTGGCGGCTACGCGTTAATGCTGAGTCTCCGAAAGGATAAAAAGACACAGATGTCCAGGATTCTCTATACGAGTTTCATGCTTTTTGCCCTTTCTTCGATGATATGGGCGGGGGACACTCACTTCCCCAAACGCTCATCTCGCGGGGCATTTTTTGAGGCAAGAACCCGCCAAACAGAATACGCGGGCCCGGGCCGCGAGAAGAGCCCTCCCACCGATGTCAAAGAAGTGTTGATTGGATACTTCGGCCCCGGCACGCCTTCTCACCCGCGAGGAGGTGACATGTGGAATGCGGCCTGCTTAGCCGTTGAACAAGCCAACAGGGCGGGTGGCTACAACGGCCTGCCGTTTCGATTGGTAGTGAGCTGGTCGGACAATCCCTGGGGCTCGGGTGTCACGGAAATAACCCGTATGGCTTATGTGCACAAAGTCTGGGCGATCATCGGCGGAATTGACGGGCCATCGACACATCTGGCTGAGCAGGTAGTTGCGAAGGCCCGCTTGACCTTGCTTAGTCCCGCAAGTACGGATAAGACGGTAAATCTCGCTAATGTACCATGGATGTTTTCATGCCTGCCTGCCGATCATTTGCAGGCGCCGGTTTTAGCACAGGAGATTGTGTCGGAAGTCGGGGAAAATTCCTTTCTCCTTGTATCGGCCGTGGACCACGATTCACACCTTTTCACGGTCGAGCTGACCAGGTCTTTTATCCGACATAAATTGGCGCCGTCTTACCACTTTGAGTTTGAGCCCGGGCAAAGTAATTACGACAGTCTTGTGGAGGAAATTGTGCACACCCGGGCACGAGCCCTGGTTCTTATTGCCGCAGCCCGGCAGAGTTCTCAAATAATCTCTGCTGTCCGGCAGAAAGGATTCAAGGGCCTTATTTTTGGCGGGCCATGGATGGGCAACCGAAGTTTTCTTGAACAAGCAGGTCCCGCAGCCGAGGCAGTGGTCTTTCCTTTGCTTTACACGCACGGCAAAGAATCAAACAGTTTCGATGAAAAATTTACTGCCCGATTTGGAAAGCAGCCGGATTATCTCGCTGCACATACCTACGATGCCGTAAACCTTCTGATTGCCGCGATACGCAAAGCAGGGCTAAACCGGGCACGAATTCGTGACGCCGTCAGTGAACTATCGCCGTGGAACGGCGTGACCGGCACCATCAAGTGGGGCTCGTTAGGTGGCAACAACCGAGCCGTGCGTCTCGGTACGGTCAGGGACGGCCGCGTGATATCCGCTTCAGGGCCTCACGACCTTGACGAGTCGATGCCTCATTAGTCTCTACGCTAATCATGCCATTGCTGCCCCGGCCGGCTGGATATATCTGATGTCTATAAGCAGTATAGGCCTCCGTTCGCAGATGAGCTAACATATGATGTCCGCGGCGGCGCTTCCGTTCGGCGCGCAAGGCGGCCAAGTCGATTGGGCCCACAACGATTTTCTCACCCGTCCCCGGCTCGGCCTGGGCGAGTAAGCGGCCATCGTAGTCTATAATCATGCTGCCTCCGGGCCAGCTAAAAGGCGGATAGTTCTGCAGGCTCGCTGCCTGGTTGACTGCGACCACGTAGGCCATATTCTCCAGTGCGCGCACTCGGTTAACTGTTGTCCACCAATCCAAAGGCTGGGCGGTTCCCCAGGGATCCATATAAGCTGAAATCCGTATGAGCAGCTCAGCACCGCCGAGGCTAAGCTGGCGAATTGCCTCGGGGAACAGCCAATCATAACAGATGGCGGTGCCGATCTTGCCGATTTCGGTGTCCGCAACAGGAAAAATTGGCTCATCGTAATCCGCCAGATCATGCGGGCTGGTGTGTACTTCCCAGGGCGTCCACGTGTGCACCTTACGGTACTTCGAGACAATACCATCCGGACCAATCAGACAGGTCGTATTAAAAACGTGGCCGGGCCAGCGATCGTCCGATTCCAGAAACGTGCCGGTTTGGATGTAGATTTTTAACTTCCCGGCTTTTTCTTGATAGCGTTTAGTATGTTCGTTTGGAATCGGAACTGCTAATTTGTCGAGCAACTCTTCGACAGTGGGGTAGATTGGCGCTGCATGGGCAAACTCTGGAAACACCACGAGTCGCACGTCGAAAAAGGGCTCGTAGCCTGTCACTGCCTGTTCAAGAAGCTCCAGCATTCGGTCGACCCGGCTTGCAATTTTGTTGCGGTGCGTCGGATTAGGCATGTCAAGTTGACACGCCGCCGCGTAAAATCTATCGATAGAACTCATCATTTTCCTTTCTTCTGCTAAGTATAGCTGTGCAGCGAGTATTATTGCGGATGGCCAGCTCCTTCAGTGATTGTTAAAAGCTGATCGACCTCAATATCCTTAAAAACATCGATGCCGCCACCTATCCATCGGACCTCGATGCGGTCTACTTTGTCACGGTTGCCCAGTCCGAAGTGAAGGCGCATGCCGTAATGGCTTTGGTACC
>Ga0268282_1000617_pt1 | contig 17700 bp, 14 predicted proteins | sample saktaG_12_FD_190133 | JGI IMG/M metagenome (GOLD analysis project Ga0268282, IMG submission 190133) | Saline water microbial communities from Sakinaw Lake, British Columbia, Canada - sak_2011_5_24_120m | ecosystem: Environmental > Aquatic > Non-marine Saline and Alkaline > Saline ...
AAGAATGTTTAGAAAAAGTTTCTGAGTTTAGACAATTATATAAAACAGATAAAACAGCGACTGAATTAATTGATTTTGCGCTAAAATTAGAAGGATGCGCTAGACATGCATCAACTCATGCTTGCGGAGTCGTTATTTCAAAAGAACCTTTAGATGAAATCGTTCCCTTGCAACATCCAACGCAAAATGACCATACAATAGTTACCCAATATGAAATGCATTCAATTGAAGACTTAGGATTATTAAAAATAGATCTTTTAGGCTTAAAAAATTTAACTATTATTGAAGATACTCTCGCAAGAATTTACAAAGTACAAAATAAAAAAATAGACATAGAAGAATTATCTTTAGATGACAAAAAAACTTATAAAATTTTTCAAAATGCTGAAACAACTGGAGTATTCCAGTTAGAAAGCGATGGGATGAAAAGATATTTGAAAGAATTAAAACCAAGTACTTTTGAAGATATAGTTGCTATGGTTGCTCTCTACAGGCCTGGGCCAATGCAATTTATTCCAGAATACATTGAAAGAAAGAATAAGAGAAAGAAGACAGAATATATACATCCAAAATTAAAACCAATTTTACAAGACACATATGGAATTTGTATTTTCCAGGAACAATTGATGCAGATTGTAAGGGTTATTGCTGGATTTTCATTAGCAGAAGCAGATATTTTAAGAAAAGCAATAGGTAAAAAAATAGAAAAATTATTGTTTGCTCAAAAAGAAAAATTTATTAAAGGGACAGTTAACAACAAAATAAAAAAAGAGATTGGTGAAAAAATTTGGAATTGGATTTTACCATTTGCTCGTTATGGATTTAATCGCGCCCATGCAACAGCTTATGCAAAAATTGCTTATCAAACAGCTTATTTAAAAGCACATTTTCCGGTTGAATTTATGTCTGCTTTATTAACATCCGAAAAAACCGATTTAGAAAGAATAGCTTATTTAATAGAAGAATGTAAAAATATGCAAATTGATGTTTTGCCTCCTGATATTAACGAAAGTTTTAGAAACTTTTCTGTTGTTCCTAATGAACAAAAAATAAGATTCGGTTTATTGGCTATTAAAAATGTTGGTTCAAATATAGTTGAAGCAATAATTAAGGAGCGGAAAAATAGAGGTAAGTTCAAGTCAATTATTGATTTTATATCCAGAATAGATTCCAAAGATTTAAATAAAAGGTCATTGGAAAGCTTAATTAAAACAGGAGCATTTGATAATTTTGAAGAAAGAAATAAACTGCTTTCAAATATGGAAGAAATTTTAGATTTTAATCGAGAAACTAGAAAAGCAAAAACAAATGGACAAAAAAGCTTATTCCACCATAGTACAACTAATTCAACTCCTTCGTTTAAATTGAAAGATGAAAAGCCTCTTGCCATATCTCAAAAATTGTTATGGGAAAAAGAACTTTTAGGTCTTTATATTTCATCTCATCCTTTAAAGGATTTTGAAAATATTTTAAGCAGAAAAACAATATCAATTAAGGACTTGAAAGCTGGAAATTTTCCATATACTATAAGGGTTGGAGGAGTAATTTTATCTGTTAAAAAAATTCTAACTAAAAAAGGTAAACCAATGCTTTTTGTAAAGTTAGAAGATTTAACTGATAAAATTGAAGTAATCGTTTTTTCTTCAACTATTGAAAAAAATCCAACAGCTTTTCAAGAAAACAAGATTGTTTTTATTACGGGGAGAATTGATACCTGGAATAATACAAAAAAAATAATCTGTGAAGATATTGAAGAAATAATAGAAAAATAAATAAAAATTATGCAAATAAATAAAATACGACATTCTTTAGCCCATATAATGGCTGGCGCTGTTCAAGAGTTTTATCCAAAGGTTAAATTTGGTATTGGACCAGAAATAGAAAATGGATTTTATTATGATTTTGACTTCCCTACTCCTATATCTGAAAACGAAATACAGAAGATTGAGAAAAGAATGAAAAAATTAATTAAGCAAAATTTAATCTTTAAGAAAAAAAATATTACGAAATCTGAAGCCAAAAAAATATTCGAAAACCAGACTTATAAATTAGAGTTGATCAAAGGATTACCTGGTAAAACTGTTTCAACTTATCAAACTGGGAATTTTATAGATATATGCAAGGGACCGCATATTAAATCAACTAAAGAAATAAATCTTGACGCTTTCAAGCTTACAAGGCTTGCCGGAGCATATTGGAAAGGAGACGAAAAGAATAAAATGCTTACTAGAATTTACGGATTAGCGTTTGAAACGAAAAAAGAACTGGAACAATACTTAAAAACTCAAGAAGAAGCTGAAAAAAGAGACCATAGAGTCTTAGGACAAAAACTTGAACTATTTATGTTTGATGATGAAGTAGGACAAGGATTGCCTTTATGGTTGCCAAAAGGAGCATTATTGAGAAAATTGGTAATGGATTTTGCTTTTAATACTTATTTAAAAAGAGGATATGAGCCAGTATCTACTCCACATATTGCTTCTGTTAAATTATGGAGACATTCCGGTCATCTTGATTTCTATAAAGAAAGTTTATACAACTCTTTTGGAATTGAAGGCGAAGAATATATGCTGAAACCAATGAATTGTCCTTTCCATGTGCAGATGTACAAAAACAAAAGAAGAAGCTATAAGGAATTACCAATTCGTTGGACAGAAATGGGAACTGTTTATAGATATGAAAAATCAGGCACACTTCACGGATTAACTCGCGTGAGAGGATTTACTCAAGATGATGCGCATATAATTTGCACACCTGAACAGTTACATAAAGAGTTGCTCTCTGCTTTAAAATTGACATTATATATTCTAAATGCTTTTGGATTTAAAGAGTTTGAAATGAATTTAAGTGTTCGTGACCCAAAAAATAAAAGTAAGTTTATTGGAAAAGATTCTGAATGGAAAAAAGCAGAAACAGAATTAAAAAGCGTTTTAAAGAAAATTGGTTATAAAAACTTTGTATATGATGTTGGCGGAGCTGTTTTTTATGGACCTAAAATTGACATTAAGGTAAATGATTCATTGGGAAGACCTTGGCAATTATCAACTATTCAGTTTGATTTTAATCTGCCATCTCGATTTAATATGGAATATTACGGAGCCGACGGCAAAAAACATACTCCTTTTATGATACATAGAGCGTTATTGGGCTCCTTAGAAAGGTTCATAGGCGTATTAATAGAACACTATGGAGGCGCTTTTCCTTTATGGCTCTCCCCTATCCAAATATGGGTAATCCCTATAAACTCTTCTCATAAAAAATATGCTGAAGAAATTACTAAAAAATTAAAAGAACAAGGCCTTAGGGCAGAAATCAAAATTGAATCTGAAACAATTTCTAAAAAAATAAGAAATGGAGAAATTCAAAAAATTCCTTATCTTATAGTAATTGGAGACAAAGAATTAAAAGCAAAAAAGGTTTGCGTGAGACAAAGAGGTAAAAGAAATATTGAAACAATTTCCTTGACAAAATTCATAAAAGATACTAGGATAAGAATAGGAAATAAGAAATAGTTCTTTTATAATTCTTTTGCTGAGAAATTTAAATAAGGGAGATGAGTTAAATGGACAGAGAGCAAAATCTTTTAGATAAGATGTCTAAAATATGTAAAGAAAAAGAAGTTAATCAAGAAACTTTTCGACTTACCGAAGAACCCTTATCTGATGAACAAAAAGAAATCCAGAAAGAGTATACTGGTATAATTAACGTATTCTTAACTGGAATACCAGTTCAGAATAGTAGATTATGTTTTGAGGGGATCTTTGGAGAGTTTTTAGAAGAGATAAAAAGAAAATACCCAAAAGAGATTTGGGAAATGAAGAGTGAGAAAACAAAAGAATCTCAGCAAAAGAAAAAAGTGTCTTAGGCAAAATTTGATATTCAATTTCAAACAAACCTAAGGCACTTTTATTTTATATAAAAATAACGAATAATGAATAAATGCCCTTAATAGATAAAAAATACTTTATAATTACATTCGGATGTCAGATGAATGAATCAGATAGTGAGAGAGTTATCAGTGTTTTAGAAAATATTGGACACAAACAAACTTTTAAAATAGACAAGGCAGATTTAATTGTGGTTAATATGTGTTCTATAAGACAATCAGCTGTTGATAGAATATATGGGCTTAGGCAAAAATTTAATAAACTTAAAAATTATAACTCTAAGCTAATCACTATCTTAACTGGTTGTATTTTAAGAAAAGATAGAAGAAAATTTTCTGAATATTTTGACTTTATTCTAAATATAAAAGATTTACCAAGCTGGCCTAAAATATTAAATGCTAAATATAAAATACTAAATACCAAATGCTATCTTAATATCAAACCAAAACATTCTCTACCTAAAATAGCTTATATTCCTATTTCAAACGGGTGCAGCAATTTTTGCGCATATTGCGTAGTCCCCTATGTTAGGGGTCTTCTTGTCCATAGACCTGCTAAAGATATTGTCAAAGAAGCTAAAACTTTAATTAAAAATGGATATAAAGAAATATGGTTATTGGGGCAAAACGTTAATAACTATGAATCCCAAATTCCAAAGATCAACTTTCCCAAGCTTTTAGAAATGATTAACAATATTTCTGGAGATTTTTGGATTAGATTTACATCTTCAAATCCTAAAGACTTTTCAGATGAATTAATTGATATTATGGCAAAATGCAAAAAAATTACTCCTTATTTAAATTTGCCTGTTCAGTCAGGAAACAATGATATCTTAAATAAAATGAACAGAAAATATACTATTGAAAAGTATAAAAAAATAATTAGAAAAATTAGAAAAAAAATTCCCGATATTGTTCTTTCTACTGATATAATTGTTGGATTTCCAGGGGAAACAAAAAAACAATTTAATGATACTGCTAAAATACTGAAACAAGTTAAATTTGATATGGCTTATATCAGCCAATATTCTCCAAGGCCAGAGACATCAGCATCTGAAATGAAAGATAATGTTTCTAAAAAAGAGAAAAAAGAAAGGGAAAAAATATTAAATGAAATTTTAAAACAAACTGCTTTAAAAAAGAATAAAAAGTATATAGGAAAGATCATAAAAGTTCTTCCTGTTAAATGGAAAAATGGGTTTTTGCTTGGAAAATCTTTTGATTATAAAAGTGTTAAAATAAAAGGATCTAAAAGATTATTAGAAAAATTTATAAAAGTAAAAATTATTAATGCCACGCCATGGGGATTAAAGGGCTGTATCTAATAATTTAAATTAAAGTTTATGCCAAAACAAAAATTAGTCGTGATATTAGGACCAACAGCATCAGGAAAGACAGATCTTTCTATAAAATTAGCTAAAAAATTCAACGGGGAGATTATTTCAGCTGATTCCAGACAAGTTTATAAGGGAATGGATATTGGAACAGGAAAAATAACAAAAAAGGAGATGAAAGGAATCCCGCATTATCTTTTAGATGTAACCTCGCCAAGCAGAAAATTTTCAGTAGCTCAATATCAGAAATTAGCATTAAAAAATATAGATAAAATATCCAAAAAAAGTAAAATACCTTTTTTAGTTGGTGGTTCCCCTTTTTATATTTATTCAGTACTTGAAGGGTGGATATTTCCAAAATTAAAACCAGATTGGAATTTAAGGAAAAAATTAGAAAAGAAATCTTGTGAAGAACTTTTTAAGATTCTAAAAAAAATAGACCCTGAAAGGTCTAAAAATATAGATAAGAAAAATAAGAGAAGATTAGTGAGGGCTATTGAAATTGCTAAAAAATTAGGCAAAGTTCCTTTATTAAAAAAGGAAATTAAGTTTGATTCTCTTATAATAGGAATTAAAAAACCAAAGCAGGAAATCAAAGAATTGATTAAGAAAAGACTACATAAAAGATTAAAACAAGGTATGGTAGAAGAAGTAAGAAGATTGAGAAAACAAGGGGTTAGTTGGAAAAGATTAGAAAGCTTTGGCTTGGAATATAAGTGGATAGCATTATATTTACAAAAAAAAATAGACCATGTTGGAATGATATATTTACTTCAAAAAGATACTGAACACTTTGCCAAAAGACAAATGACTTGGTTTAAAAAGGATAAAAATATTAAATGGATAGAAAATTATGAAAAAGCAAAAAACTTATTGCGAGATTTTTTAGAATAAATTTCTTTTATTAATTTTTTTGTTTGGCAAACTTTTAATGCTTTAAACAGAAAAATGAATTCTTTTTCTAATTGTTCTGAAATTTTATCTCTATTATTTTTTGGGATATCATAAATTGCTTTTTTGAAAGGCCCCAATGCTTTTTTCCTAAATTTATATAAAAACTGAATCTCCGTATCAGTTTCTTTTTTTTCTTTTGCAAATTCTTCTTTTATCCAATTATAAATTACTTTTTTCAGATATTTCGGGAAATAAGAACTTTCGTAAATTATATTTTGGAAGTTTGTAGCCAGATGAATTTCACAAACCTCGCTATCTGGAAAACGAGAAAAATGTTTTTTAGGCAAAGTAGATGCTCCATGTTGAACAATTCCTGCTGTCCCATATTCTCTTGCTTTTCTAGATAGTTTTTTAAGTATTGGAAAATCTTCTTCTACTTCTTTCAATTTTCCAGATGCAAGTAGAGTCCCACCATGAATAGTACGAGCCTGAACAGCTATTTTTGATATACCCTTTAATTCTCCATATTTGGAAAGATTTCTCTTATATTCATCCATAAACATCTCTAATTCTTTGACAGTAGTATCTTTATCTCCTATCTCTCCAACCTCTCCACCAATAGAAACAATCATTTTTTCTGGTTGTACTTTTCTAATAAAATAAGTAAACTCTGAAGTTAAATAAGCATTTTCTCTTATATTTTTTAATCCGGAACAATCAATATCTATATTATAAAAACCTGTTTTTATCGCTCTTTCAATCAAATCTTTTATATCTTCCAATTCTTCTTTTTTATCTTCAGAAAAATATTTCTTTGGATCAACTTTAAAATGATCGCCTTGAAAAAAAATAGGTCCTCTAAATTTTTCTTCAATTCCAGCAGCTAGAATAACAGCAACATATTCTTCTAATGATTGAGATGTATAATCTATCTCTGATTTTGCTATTTCAAAAATAAAAGCTCCCACATCCTCTTTGTGGACTGCTCTAAAAATTGCTTTTGCAAAATCAAATGTTAATGTTCTAATGTTGATAGCTGGAACTGTAAACCTCTTATAATCTCCTTGTGCCATCTTTTCATATAATTTTTGGGTAGAATCTAACCATATGCCCTTTTTATTGGCCATTTTTATAATCTTTGTAATCGCATTCTTTTTATCTTTATCTTTCTCACTAAAAATTGCTTTTTGAACTAATTTTTCCATACTTAAGATAATATTTTTTTAAAAATTTCAGCAACTTTTTCTGGCTCTGCTTTCCCTTTTGTCTTGGCCATAGCTTGACCAATTAAAAATTGTAATGCATTTTGATTGCCTTTTTTATAGTCTTCTTTTGGTTTGGGATTTTCATCTAAAATTTGCTTAACAATATTTTCAATTTCTTCTTCATTATCTATCAAACTAAGATTTTTATCTTCCATTATCTGCGAAGGATCCCCTCCTTTTTTAAACATCTCTTTAAGTAAAATTTTAGCTATTTTACTTGAAATTTCAGAAGTATAAATCATACTAATAAATTCTGCAAAATTTTCAGGAGTAATTAAAAATTTATCCTCTTCAAAAGGACATCCTTTTAACAATGACTGCAAATCTGTAATAATATAATTTGAAGATAATTTGGTAAGTTTTTTAAATTCTTCGTCCGTAATCTTTAATTTATCTTTTTTTTCTTTTACCCAAACTCTTAATTCTGAATTTACTTTTTCAAAATATTCTCCTAAATCTTTGTTAGAAATAAAAATATTAATACTTTCCTCGTCTATCCCGTATTCTTTTTGAAATCTTTTTCTTTTATTTTGGGGTAATTCTGAAATTTCATTTTTTATTTTAATTAAAAACTCTTCATCTAAATTTAAAGCCGGAATATCTGGTTCTGGGAAATAACGATAATCATGAGCTTCTTCTTTTTTTCTTTGAGAAATAGTTATTTGTTTTTGTTCGTCCCATCCTCTTGTCTCTTGAATTACTTTTTCATTGTTTTCTAAAATTTGTTTTTGTCTTTTAATTTCATATTCAATTCCTTTTTCAACTGCTTTTAAAGAATTTAAATTTTTTATTTCTACTTTTGTCCCTAATTTTTTTGGATTATTGCTTAAAGATATGTTAACTTCGCATCGCATCTCACCTTTTTCCATATTTGCATCAGAAATATCAAGATATCTTAAAATCAGCTGTAATTCTTTTATAAATTCACGAGCATCTTCAGACGAATGAATATCTGGTTCAGTTACTAGCTCCATCAAAGGAATGCCTGCTCTATTAAAATCTATTAATGAAACCTTTTTATCTTCAGAGTGTATTAACTTTCCTGTATCTTCTTCAAGATGAATTTGTTCAATCCTAATTTTTTTGTCCTTAATTGGTGTTTTAAGATAACCATTTTTTGCTAAAGGAACTGCATATTGTGTAATTTGATATCCTTTTGGAAGATCTGGATAAAAATAATTTTTCCTTTCAAAAAAATTATGTTTTTTGATTTCACAATTTAAAATTAATCCTGTTTTAACAACTTTTCTTATTGCTTCTAAATTTGCTGTGGGAAGTGTTCCTGGATGCCCCATGCAAATAGGACAAATATTTATATTTGGCTTTTTTTCATCTGAATCATTTCTACAAGTACAAAACATTTTTGAACTTGTTTTCAATCCAATATGTATTTCTAAACCGATTGTAGGATAATAATCCATATTAAAATCTATATCTTATTTATTTTTACTTTCTCTTTTTTTGTTGCATTATTTTTACCCCGGAACTTGTTCCTATAAAATCAGCCCCTGCTTTAACCATCATTTCAATGTCCTTTAATGTTTTGATTTTTCCAGATGCTTTGATTTTTAATCCGGGAGCTCCTTTTTTCATAAGTTGAAGATGTTTTGCCTTTTCTTTCAACTCAATATGTTCCAAAGGATCTTTTTCAGTTGCTGTTTTAACGCAAAAAGCTCCTGATTTTTTAACTAAGTCAGATGCTTTTTCAATTTCTTCATCTGTCAAATATCCAGAACCAATTATCACTTTAGTCGGTAAAATTTTAGTGATATCTTTTAAATCTTCTAATACTTCATCAAATCTTTCATACTTTACATCAATAACATTAATAACTATATCTAATTCATCAGCTCCATCTTTCTTTGCTTTTTTACACTGTTCAACTCTTTTTAAATGAGAACTTAGACCCATAGGAGGATCTATAAGAACAACAATTTTTATGCCCTTGCCTTTTAATTCTTTATGACATAAGGATACCCACTCTGGATTTATACAAACACTTCTAAATCCATATTTTTTAGCTTCTTCACATGTTTTCTTGATATCTTTTTCTGTGGCCGAAGATCTGATATTAGTATGTTCAATTATTTTAGCAACATTTTTTTTCAACATATTTTTAAAATTTATTTTTCATAACCTTTTTAATATCACAAGAAACATCTTTTATAGATTTATTTCCATCTATGATATAAATATTTTTAAATTTTTTAAATATCTCAAGATAACCTTTGCGGACTTTTTCTAATTTTTCTACCTTTTCAAAAAGTTCAACACTAAAACGATCTCTTGCAATTCTTTCAATACAAATTTCAGGAGATGCATCTACAAAAATAACAATATCTGGAAAAATAAATCTCTTATTTATATCAAACAACCACTTTTTGTCTTTTATCTCCAATAAGCCGTAAGCTAAAGTTGAAAAAAAATATCTATCAGAGATTACTGTAATCCCCTTTTTGAGCAAAGGTATTATTTCTTTATCGAGATGATAAGCCCTATCAGCAGTAAACAGAAGTTGGAGACATTCAGGAGTACTTTTCCAATCATTAGCAAGCCAACTCTTAATAAGTCCGCCTATAAGATATTGAGTTGGTTCCCGAGTCAGATGAACTTTCTTTTTTTCTTTCTTTAGATATTGAGATAAAAATTTAAGTTGGCTTGTTGTACCTGACCCGTCTAGCCCTTCGAGTACAATAAATTTTCCAGGATAAATGTTTTTTTTCATTACCACATAATAACATATTGAGGCCAAATGAAAAAGCCTTGTAATGATTTTATACTAATCTCTACAAGGCTTTTTATTTTTTTAAAAATCATGAAACAAGGATGGTGTTTCTTTCTTTACAATTTCAAGAATTGCTCTGTGCAACCTCCTTATTTCCCACTCTGCTGCTTCTTTCAATCGTAGAGAAAATAAGTGGCGTAATGCTCTAGCATTAACGTAAAAATAGCAAGGCGTATTCCAAAAGACAGGCATTATTTTCCGGCTATCTTGTTTGGTAGCTCCTAGTTCAATCTTTTCATTAAAGCTTTTAACAGCTTGCCTAGCAGCCATATCATCTATAGTTAAAAGTTTTATAACAGCTTCCTCGCTCTTAATATAATCATAAGTGCAATAAATAAAACTATTTTGATTAGCAGGAATATAGCGTGTGCTTCTAAATGTCCAACCTACTCCGATTTTATGCCTCACCCATTGATTCTGTAAAGATTTAGTAATCCCATTAATATAAAAAACAAATTGGACTGCTTGAAAAGGAGTCGTATGCCCCAATTCAATTAGAGTTTTATTCAATCTTTTATCATCTTCAATCGTCCCCTTACTTTCATGACTTGCCCTGGCTGTAAAAGCTGGCAAAGTTTCAGAAGTACAAATTTTTCCGTAATTTTCAACAGGTTTTGTCATAGCAACTAATTCAACTTTTAATTCTGTATTTCTGAACAATCCTTTTCTTAAATAACTCCATTGATCATAAATCATTTTTTTCACCTCCTCTTTCCTTTAAACTGTCTAACGATAATCCCCTGTCTTTTAAATAATCCAAAAACTTTTGGATTTCCTTTCCCTTCGTCATTATAGATTTTTGCATAGATAACTTCCTTAACCCCTAAATTTACAAGCATTTTAGCACAATCGTAGCAGGGCGTATAAGTGCAGTAGATACGAGTTCCCTTTAAGCAAACTCCTTCGGCTGCTGCATTAGCAACAGCATTTACTTCGGCATGAGAACCACGACAAAGACCTGAACCACCAGGTAATCGTTTTCCATTTTTTACTTTTGCACATCCAACTTCATCACAGTGGGGCTCACCCTTTGGTGGACCGTTATAACCTACACTTAATAGTCTATCCCCTTTATAAAAGACAGTTGCAACTTTAAACCATTCACAATGCGATCTTTTTTCATAAACCCCAAGTACCTCCATTGCTGTTTCATCCCAACTCTGAGTTACCATTAAAATCACCTTCTTTCATTTTATTGATTTATTAAATTGAAAAAGAACTATAATCTTTTTATTATTCTATTTTTCTATTTCAATCCCCATATTTTTTGCTGTTCCCTCTATAATCTTCATTGCTTTTTCAATATCCTTAGTGTTTAAATCAGACAATTTCTTTTTAGCAACTTCTTTTAATTGGGCTCTAGTGATTTTTCCAACTTTAGTTTTGTTTGGCGTACCAGAACCTTTTTCAATGCCTATGGCTTTTTTTATGAGTTCAGAGGCCAAAGGAGATTTCACTTTAAAATCATATGTTCTGTCTTCATAAATTGAAATTTCTACTGGAATGGTAAAGCCTATTTGTTCTTTTGTAGCATCATTAAATCTTTGGCAAAATTCTGATATATTTAGTCCATATTGCGCCAAAGCAGGGCCTACAGGAGGAGCAGGAGTTGCTTTTCCAGCTTTGATTTGTAATTTTACTATATTTTGTATTTTTTTCATACTTTTTTTATTTGCAGAGAATCCACTTCAACCGGAGTATCTCTTCCAAATAAATTTACTAAAACCTTTAATTTTCCCTTTGACTCATCAATCTCTGAAACTTTACCTTCAAAATCTTTAAATGGACCATCACTAATTTTAACCAAAGTTCCTACCGTAACATCTATTTTATATTGAGCAGATTCAGACCCTCCTATCTTATTTTTTAAACTTTTAATTTCACTTAAGGAAACCGGAACAGGAGTAGTGCCAGCTCCAATAAAACCCGTTACTCTAGGAGTGTTTCTAACAACATACCAAGAATCATCAGTAACTATCATCTCAACTAAAACATATCCTGGATAAATTTTTTCCTCAACAGTTTTCCTTTTACCATTCTTTATTTTAATTTTCTTTTCCTTGGGAACTAAAACATCAAAAATTTTATCTTCCATTCCCAAGCTTTCAATACGCTGTTTTAAATTTTTAGCTACAGCATCTTCATATCCAGAATAAGTATGTAAAACATACCATCTTCTACCTTGCTGTATTTCTTGTTTTGGCATATTAAAAAATTATATTTTATTATTTTTTTCTGACGTTTAAACAAAGAATCTTCCTAAAATCTTCATAAATATAAAATCCAAACCGCCCAAGTAAATTGCAACTGAAGCAGAAATTATAATAACGATTAATGTATATCTAATTGTTTCATTACGACTTGGCCAATCAATTTTTTTCGCCTCAACATAAACTTCTTTAAAAAAAAGTTTTATATTTTCAAATTTTCTACTTAAGAAATTAATAATTTTCATTGTTTTTTAAAAAGCCCTAAGGGGCTTTATATAATATAAGATTAGACCCTATTATCTATTTTGTCAATAGAACTCAATATTTTTTAAATATCTAAGTTTTTTACTTTTTTAGCATGAACTTGAATAAATTTCTTTCTAGGTAAAACTTCTTTGCCCATTAAGACATCAAATATATGATCAGCTTCTTTTGCGTCTTCTATCTCAACTTTTAACAGTATTCTATTTTTAGGATCCATGGTTGTATTCCATAACTCATCTGGGTTCATCTCACCCAAACCCTTATAACGTTGAATATTTATATTAACTGCTTTTTCTTTTTTGAAAGAAGATAATATTTCTTCTTTATCAGCATCTGTATAAGCATATTCTATATTTTTTCCAAATTGAATTTTATAAAGTGGTGGTTGAGCAATATAAAGATATCCTTTTTCAATAATTTCTCTAAAATATCTAAAAAATAAAGTTAAAAGCAATGTCCTTATATGAGCGCCATCAACATCAGCATCAGACATCAAAATAATCCTGTGATATCTTAATTTCTCTATGTCAAAATCCTGACTTATGGCAGCGCCAAGAGCAATAATTAATGCTTTTATTTCTTCAGAAGTTAGAATTCTATCAAGTCTTGCCCTTTCTACATTTAAAATCTTTCCCTTCAAAGGCAATATTGCTTGAAATCTTCTATCTCTAGCCATTTTACAGCTATTGTGGACAAATACACCAGAAGCCAAGGCAAAATTATGAGTGCCTTCTACTTCTAAATCATAAACATCCATTTTTTTTGAAATCTTGACTATTTTTTTAACCTTATGATTATAATTCAATACAGCATCTTTTAATTTTCTTTCGTTTCCATTAAAAAATCGAGGAGAAATCGTGATACTCTTTCCTATTTGAGAAATTTTACGATAAAGTGGCATTAGAGAATCCTGAGAAAAAAGATTTTGAGCCTCTTTGTAAAAACCATTTCTCAACATAAACTTATGATCCGGCGTACAAATTATTTCTTCATCATTGTCTAAAATTACTTTAATTACTTCTGTATTTTTTTTAGTGCGTCTAACATTTTCTATTAAACCTACTCCAATTATTTCATCTTTTTTTACTGTATAACAATAATTTTTCTTGTTTTCTTTTTCCTCTTTAATTAATTGCTTAAAGGATAAATTTCTTCCATCTATCAAAGCAACTTTTGTGTCTCCAGAAAAACAACCTCCGGCACTATCGCCCTCAACTATATAAATCTCTGATTCTTCCGGTTTGCTAGAGGAACAATCAGCTAATTTTCCAGGTAAAGATAGCCCATTTAAAACGCCTTTTCTTAAAACTGTATTCCTTGCTGCTTTAGCAGCTCTTCTGGCTTTGGCCGAAATAAGAGAATTTTCTATTATTGCTCTTGCATCTTGGGGATTTCTTTCTAAAAAATCAGTTAATCCTTCTGATAAAACTTGTTCAACTGCTGATTTAACTTCTGGATTTCCTAATTTTGCTTTTGTTTGCCCTTCAAATTGTGGTTCTTTTATTTTTATAGAGACAACCCCAACTAACCCTTCCCTCACATCATTTCCTGTGAAATTCTCATCTTTTTCTTTTAGATAACCATTCTTCCTGGCATAATCATTTAATACTCTTGTTAGGGCAGTTCTAAAACCAGTGAGGTGAGTACCACCTTCGCCAGTAAAAATATTATTTGCGAAAGATTGTTCTAACGCTTCCATTTCTTGGGCATACTGGAGTGCAACTTCTACTAAAGTTCCTTCTTTTTCATTTTTAACATAAAAAATATTATTATTTCTTGTTTCTGCTACGCCAACTAAATATTTTACATAAGAACGCAATCCTCCCTCAAAATAAAAATTATAAACAAGAGAATCAGAAGAATTTCTTTGGTCATAAACAGTTATTTTAATTCCAGGAGTTAGATATGCTTGTTGACGAATATGATTCAAAATCTTTTTAATATCAAATTTTACTTCTTCAAAAATCGTAGCATCTGGTTCAAAAGTAATTGTAGTCCCCCTTCTTTTACAAGCCCCTAATTTGCGAACTTTTGTTTTTGGTTTTCCTTTAGAGTACTCCTGTACATATCTTTCTGACCCCCTGCAAACTTCCGCCTTCATATACTTTGACAAAGCGCAAACCACTGAAACTCCTACCCCATGTAGTCCCCCAGCAATCTGATATGCTTTGCCACCAAATTTAGCGCCGGCATGCAGGGTTGTCATTACTGTTTCCAACGCTGACTTGCCTGTTTGAGGATGCTTATCAACTGGAATTCCTCTGCCATCATCCACTGTTCTTATTTTATTGTCTGGTAACAAATAAATCTGAATATGTTTACAATGCCCTGCCATCGCTTCGTCCAAGGAATTATGACAACAAATTGGCGAAGATCCTCCGATAAAATTCTCTCCATTAGGAACCGAAATATCATAAACCCAAGGATGAGAATATTTTATTTTTTCAATTTTCCTGATTTTTAAAATCCCTAGATCAGAGTTCAAAAATTTTAATGCTTCTGTTTTTAGAACAATCCTTTTGCTCTCTAAAAGAGTTAAAACTTTATTTGATGAAATCCCCTCTCCACCGTTATTTCTCCTGTTGATAGTCGGTCTGTCATAACACTCACCGATTATCTCGTCAAAAGGTAGGTAGTTAAAATAAGAAGAATTTGTATTCCAGTAGAAATCAAGGGCAAAAGAAAGTCTTTGGGATTTAATTTCCCATTTTTTCTTTGTTCCTTTATAATTTATCTCAATAAATTTTTTACCGCTTTTTGTCTTTCTTTCTCCGTATGAATAACTCTTATTCAAAGAAGAAAGAAGATAAGAAAGAGTGATAATAAAATCTCTGTTTTTAGCAGTGGCATTAAATTTTCTCCTCTCTAATGGAGAAGGAGTTGTGTTGTTAATTAAGTGCTTGATAAAAATCTTTGTTGGATATCCATCACCAGCTAAATAGCCAATTAAATACCTTTCTCTCAATTTTGAATTAAGGTTGAAAATCAAGTCAGGAACTTTTTTGTTACTACTGTTTTTACCGGTCTTGAAAATTTCTTTAAAAATTAAGGCAATTAAATAAGAATCAATAGCGATTGTCCTCGCTGTTTCATGAACATAATGAGGCTTTACTTCTGAACCAAAAACTTTTTGCGCTAAGAAACAAATATAATTAATTAAATCTTTCTCGTGAGCCCCTAACCCAAAGACTACCCTATTTGGAATATTGTGATTTTTCACAATACATCCTTCAGCCGTGAAAATTCCCAAAATTTCGATAAGAAAGCGGTCAATTTTGAGTCTTGGGTTTAGGCGAATTTTTGGGTTCCACCTTGTTCCAATTAGAGCCTGTTCTTTAATTTTTGCAACATCCTTTTCTTTGAGTTCCCTTAATAAATTAAATGGCAAATAATCATAACGTTTATAGTCGTAAAAAATATTTGAAGGGTGCTGGGTTGAAGTTGAATTAGCTTTTCCTCTCAAGTTTGATTTTAGACTTCGGTAGATATCTTTCCCCAATAAATTTTTAATATTATACAAATATATACTTTCTGTTTTTTTAGAAGACAATTTCAGAAGTTCCTCAATTAAATCAATTTCCTTTATTTGATTCTTTATTTCTGGCCAAACCTTTGGAACAATAACCGAACTGCCCTTTTCAAGTTCTGCTCCTTTAATTGGCAGAACTCTGCCATCCTTCAAGGTAAATAAAGAATGATAAGGAGTAATTTCTACTTGTCGCCCGTTTTGCAAAGTAATCTTATAAATTTCACTGTTGACTTTATGACGGATTAAAGAAAAAATTGGTTGAAAGCTCAATTTCAAGGTGTGGGGATCAAATGTCAAAGTCTTAGTTTCTAAATTTCCTCTCAAAATTTCAGCTTCTCCTTTGATTGATTTTTCCACTGAATAATGATTCTTTCTAAAATTTTCATCTATAATTTCACCAATTTTTTTGATTTTTATTTTTTCTCTTTCTTTGATAATCACAGGAGTATCATAAGTTACAGAATTATCTACGCATTCCCAAATTAAATGATGTATGCCAGAAGCGCCTGTTGAGCCAATATACATACCAGGTCTTTTACGAACAGGTTCAAGTCCCTTTAAAACATAAATATCTTTAGCTGTATATTCTTCTTTTTTTATTATTTTTTTCATATTTATTTCCTTACTTCCCACTCTATATTTTCTTCTAATGCTTTAATTATTTTTTGTTGAATATCATCAATTTCTTTAGAAGATAAGGTTCTATTATTTGCCTGATAAATTATATGAAATGCAAAATTCTCTTTTCCTTGAATAATCCCTTCTCCAGAATATATGTCAAAAAGATCAACATCTTTAACTAAAATTCCACCTGCTCTATTTATAACATTTAAAACATCAACAACTTTGGTCCCTTGTGGAGTTAAAATAGACAAATCTCTTATAGCTGCCGGATAAAAAGATACTGGCTTATATTCATATTCAGATGAAAATAATTTCACTAAAATATCAAAGTCAAAATCAAAAATAAAGACTTTTTGTTTAATTCCCATGTCTTCAATAATATCTGGGTTTATCTGCCCTAAAAATCCAACTTTTTTATTATTAATTTTAATTTCAGCGCATTTTTTTGGATGCAAAAGATATGAACAAGATAATTTCAAAGTTGGTTGATAATCATCATAGTAAACATCAGTTATGCCTAACTTATTAAGCAATGAATCCACTATTCCTTTTAATTCATAAAATAACTCATTTTTTATATCTTTCTTTGATAAGATACCTACTAAAACATTTTTTTCTGAAATCTTTTGATTTTTAATAAATATATTACCAAATTCAAAGATTTTAATTTCATCAAGATTTTTTAAATTATCCTTAGTATTTTTTAACAGACCCGGTATCAAACTAGGCCTTAAATATTTATTTAAAGCGCTTATTGGATTTTCAAGTTGTAATAATCTATTATCTTGGCAGTTAAATATATTTTTTTCTTCTTCGCTTATAAAAGAATAATTATAAACTTCTGAAAATCCTCTTTCTTTTAAAATGTTCTGGCATTGTTTTTGCCAAAAAACTTTATTATTTTTTTTA
>Ga0268282_1000618_pt1 | contig 17695 bp, 11 predicted proteins | sample saktaG_12_FD_190133 | JGI IMG/M metagenome (GOLD analysis project Ga0268282, IMG submission 190133) | Saline water microbial communities from Sakinaw Lake, British Columbia, Canada - sak_2011_5_24_120m | ecosystem: Environmental > Aquatic > Non-marine Saline and Alkaline > Saline ...
GAAACGTCGGCTTGGGCCGTCTCCAGCAACGAAAAACAACGAGGCGTCGATTGGCAGTTCACCGTTGAAAATGCCCGAGTTAAACTGAAGTCCCTTTACCCAAATCTTTAAGCGTGACATAGCACTAGTGGTAAAAGTTCATTAAATTACCTGAAATCTGTACCTGATGACCAAAGATTCGAAGAGGACAATATAGCCGAATTACTAAGAGGACAGCGTGCAGGCCGCGGATTTGTAGATAGAGTTGTAGCAGTATTTCCCGAACTTTCTGATAAATTGACTACTTCTATGAATCAAGGGCAAGTACGAGAACAGATCCAAGTACTTGCCGATTCGTGGCCAGAAGAAAACAGGAAGCAAGTGGACACACCTTTGCCAACAGGAATTGACCGAAGCATCTCTGCTATGCTTCCCGAACCTATATATATCCAAGCCGTTAAAGATTTGGCTGATGACACCAAAACAAGCGAAAGCTCACCCTTTGGAAAAATACTCAAAATCTTACTCGATGCAATACAACCAAGTCTCGCGGATGAAAGAGAATTATTCGAGAAACTCGAAGCAAAATTGAACCGGGTTATTCTAACAAATGGTACAGTACAAGATAATCGGTTACCTGAAGTTGTAACCATCGAAAAGACTGTTGAGAGGTATTTGAATGAGAGTTTTAAGGATGTAACAATAAACATAAAAATACCTCCACCAGAACTGAAAACAGTTTTATCATCAGCTCAAATTTTCGCAAATGATGGAGTAGAAGGCATAATTGATCGTAAGGGTGATGGTTTACGAAGGGCTATAGTGTTTGCCATTCTAAGATCATATGTTGATTTAAACAACAGAGAGGATTTATCAGCAACAGATGCTTCTACACGAGGCAATTACTTACTTCTTTTTGAGGAACCCGAATTATATCTTTATCCCAAAGCTCAATTAATTCTTTTTGAAGCCTTGTCAGTTTTTTCCCGAAATAATGCAGTTGTAGTTTCAACACATTCGCCCATGTTTTTGGGGCCTGATGCGACGGCTACGTTTGTGAAGTTAACAAAAACCAAAGATTCTTCTATTGGGACAAAACCTTTTACGGAAGTGTATCCGGTAGATTTGAGTGAGTTAAGCTCAAAAGATCAATTTCAGATTATTTGCTATGAGAACAATAATGCTGCTTTCTTTGCCAACACAGTTTTGCTTGTCGAAGGTGATAGCGATTATTTGGTCTTGCCACATTTGGCAGCCACTATAAATTCGAGATGGACGACTTCTTCAAATTCAGTAAGGTTTGCGAAAATTAATGGGAAATCGAGCATAAGGAGATATAAAACTTTCTTCGAACGGTTTAACTCCAAAGTAAAAATCATTGCAGATCTAGACTTATTAGTGACCGGTTTTAATCAAATAGAACCAAGCCAAGAACTTTTACAACTTCAATCATCGCTTTTACAAAGGATTGATGAATTTATTAATATGTCCCAGGAAGATGAAAAAGAAATATCTTCCAGTCAAGTAAGAGATTTACAAGAAAAAGGTGAGTTGAAAGCCCTATGGAGAAAGGTGAGGATGTTACAAAATGCTTCTCAACAAGGCACGGTTGATCTGGAGAAACTAAATGAAGCAGTTGATGAGTTCTTTGCCTACGAACGTAAAAATGAAAGGCTGGAAGTATTAAAAAATGCTGATGAAGAAATTTGTGCATTGAAAAATGACTTGCTATCCAAACTGAGGAATAAAGATATTTACGTTCTTGAAAAAGGAGCTATTGAGGACTATTATCCAGATGGAATTGAAGGCGCTGATAAACCATCAAGAGCTCAATATTTCTGCAATTTTATAAAAACGCGAGAAGCGGCTATAGGGCTTTGTAATGATATTGTTATTTCAGAAAGTGGTGAAACAAAAAAGGAATTTGAACTAATATTTGAGAGTGTTTTTGATAACTAAGGGAATTAAGGACACGATACGAAAAACTATGAACAGCCACCTTTTAATGGCTGGGGACAGTATGCAGAAAAGGGTTAACTGTCCCTAATAAAATTATGACAGTAATAGGTCACATTGGGGGAAATTTAGATACTAGGGACAGCCACCCATCATTTCCTTGACACCACGTTTAATTAGAGTTCATAACTCGTATATCGTATATCGCATGTCGTATTTCGCCAAAGAATTTTAATGTCAATTAGCTTTCACCCCGTGAGATAGCTTGTCCCTCTACTGTTCGTCCTGACAACTGTGCTGTTCCCACTGCAGCCTCGGATAGTCGACGCCATCGCAGATCATCCATGTATTCACGAAATCCCAGCCGGCATCCAGGTAGGTTTGGGCCATCTGAAGGTCGGCGGTAGGCAGTCCGGTGCCGCCATTGCTCCTGGTGGCAAAGCCGGTCGTGTCCACATCCCAAAACGAACTGTCCGTCGAGGGGCCACTGCCGGCGCCGATGGGGGCGCCGGTGCCGCCGACCAGGCCGCCGACGCCTTCATCACCCGTGACCTGGACACGGCCGACGGCATAGCAGGCCGTGATCGACGCGGTGTTGTAGCCCACCAAGCCGCCGGACGTCTCGTGGGACGTCACATCCCCGCGGGCATAGCATTGGGCAATGGATCCACCATTAGCCCCTACCAGGCCGCCGGCCTGGTCATCGCCATTGGTGACGCTGCCAGTGGCATAGCAGGCCTCGATGCGTCCCCGGTTGCGACCCACCAGGCCGCCGACTTCTTCGCCGGAGGTCGCATCCCCAGTGGCGTAGCATTGCCTGATCGTACCTTCGTTGCGACCGGCAAGACCGCCAACCGTCTCGCCGCCGTTGGTGGCTCCCGTAGCGTGCGAATCGGCAATGGTACCGCCATTCGATCCCACCAGGCCGCCGATATCGTCGCCGCGGTGGGCAGAATCGACCGTCCCCGTAGCATGCGAATCGGTGACGGTACCGGAATTAGAGCCAACCAAACCGCCGGTAAACTCGGAACCGAACACGTTGCCACTGGCCGTACATCCGCGCACGGTCCCCGAATTGCTGCCAATAAGCCCTCCCGTCCATTCTGCTCCCTCCACATCGCCGTAGGCATGGCAATCGTGAATGGGGCCCGAATTGCTGGCCATGAGCCCACCCGTCATCTCACCACCGTTTACTTCACTGGTGGAATGACTCTGAACCACAGTGCCGGTGTTCAAGGCGACCAAGCCACCCGCCCAACGGCCGGCATTCACGACTCCGGTGGCGCTACAGGCCGCAATATGTCCCGAACTTGACCCCACCAGTCCAGCAATCTCTTCGCTGCCACGGACCGTGCAGGCCGACGAACACTGAGTAATGACCCCCGTAGGATTGAACCCCACCAGTCCACCCACATAATCACTGCCGCGGACTTCTCCTTCCGTGTGACAGACGGTGACCGTACCGGTGTTGTATCCGACCAGTCCACCGATGATATCATGCTCGCCGGTGATACTGCCGTTTGCCGAGCAGTTGAGGATCGTGCCCTCGTTGATCCCGGCCAGGGCGCCTGCCGATTCATAACCGTCGATGGTCACCCCTTCCAAGCGCAAGTTCTGCACCACGCCCGGCGTCCCCCACTTGCCAACGTCCCGGATGCCGATCCGGCCAAACAGACCGACCGCGTCCCGGTTCGGGGCCGAGATCACCAGATTGCGAATCACATGATTCCGTCCATCAAAGCTTCCGGTAAAAGGAACGCCTGGCGCATCCAATCCGTTGGCATCCGGTATATCCGGTGCAATCAGGGCCCCATCAAACACACGCCCGTTCGGCAGATTGGGATCCAGATCAATATCCGCTACCAGCATAAAGTGTTTGTCCAGGAGATTGGGATCACTCCCGATGGCCATCAGTTGCTCTGCTGCTGCAATCCGATAGGGATCGCCCGCTCCTCCCGTCCCCCCAGCAAACGGTTGGGCCTGGACATACCCGCCAAATATAAACAGTCCCACAAAGAATGAATTAACCACGTTCACCGTCGTTTTGATTGAAGTTCTCATGCTTTTCACCTCCGAGTTAAGTTGATAGAGACATTCGATTGGTCGCAATAGCGCTGCATACGTTATTGACGAACATAGTTGCCAAACGTTACAATCTTTCTCAAATTACATACATATGGCTTGTTGCAAAAGATCTGTAACATCACTATTTGGCATCTTTCTCGATAAGTGTATTATAATGCCTGAACAGAGTAAATCAACCATTATTACTTCAAACTTAGGCTTTTTTTCAAAAGAGTTCTGGGGGAACAATTCACTCAAGAAGCACGTTAAACCGCCATCTCACAGGGTTAATCCGTGTCGAAGAAAGTCCAGCCGTACAACTCGCAACTTGCCGGCTCCGCCGGAAAATTGTTGCAATCTCAATGGGATTTTGATATATGCGGACTTCAAGTGCAGGAGGAGAGTTTTTGTGAAGTGTAAATGGGAAATTTCGGAGATATGCGTTTGACGGTTTGTAAGGACCGGACGAATAATGAAAGGAAATTTATGCTGTTCAAATTATCCACTGACAAAACCGTAAGTGAAGCCGCGGCTGCTATGCAGGCCGCCGTCCAGGCCAATCACTTTGGCGTCCTGCACGTTCACAACCTCAAAGAGACCATGGCGAAAAAGGGCGTGGAGTTCGCCCATGAATGCCTGATCTTCGAGGTCTGTCAGCCGCAACAGGCGAAGAAAGTTCTCGACAAGAACATGAGTATCTGCACCGCACTGCCCTGCCGGATCTCCATTTACGAACAGGGCGGCAAAACAATTCTGGCTACTTTGAAGCCAACCACACTTCTGGCGATGTTCGATTCGCCGCAGCTCGAAGGGGTGGCGCAGGAAGTGGAGGACGCAATTATTAAAATCATGAAAGATGCGGCATCAGGCTGATTGGCCGGCCTTTGAACGCCCCAATGGTTCGGTCCCTCGTAATTATCGTTAACGGCAAATGTTGTCTATAAAAGGAGATGCACAAATGAAAAGTCAGAGATTAACAAAATGCGGGACAATCCATCTTAAGAACCTGCTGCACGGCAAATTCATGGTCATTGCACTGCTGCTCCTTCTCGGCTGTGCGACTGCCCAGAATCAGAATAGTGCATCGAGTATCGCACCGGCCGAATTGCGATGCGAGTACCTTCCGGAGCCTTTGGGCATTGACGTCGAGCAGCCGAGACTGAGTTGGAAACTTACGGCAACAAACGCGAGCGAGCGTGGACAGGAACAGACCGCTTACAGGATATTAGTGGCCAGTTCGGAGGAATTGCTCGCAGGGAACAAAGGCGACCTTTGGGATTCGGGCCAGGTCAAGTCCGGCCAGTCGCAACTCGTCAACTACGGCGGATCGCCGCTTTCATCCGGCATGCGCTGCTATTGGAAAGTGCAGGTTCGCGACGAAAGCCGAGCCCTTTCGGCCTGGAGCAAACCGGCTCGATGGACGATGGGTCTGCTGGATTCGTCGGAATGGTCGGCTAAATGGATCGGCGCAGAGCAGAAGTTCGCCGAGGTCAGGAAATTGCCGCCGGAGGGAAATTACTTGTCCGACCCCTGGCTTCGCAAGGTGATGACATTAAAAGAAAAACCCCGCTGGGCGGCGATATCTATAGCATCCGTCGGCTACCATGAGTTGTACGTGAATGGAAAGAAGGTGACGGATGATGTCCTGAGTCCGAACGTGGCCGACCATACGAAGCGGGCGCGTTACGTAACGTATGAAATTGCCGACCATCTGCGGGCCGGCCGGAACGTGATAGGTTTGTGGCTGGGGACTTCGTGGTCGGTCTATCCGCTGTACAAGAGCGACGACAAGCCGCAAACGCCAATCGTCATTGCCCAGGCTAATATCGAAATGCCGGACGGGAAAATCCAGCGTATAATCACGGACGAGACGTGGAAAACGCACCCCAGCCCCAACGTCCTGCTGGGCACGTGGATGTTCATGAACTTCGGCGGCGAATATTACGATGCCGGCAAAGAATTGCCTAACTGGTGCAGCCCCGATCTGGATGATAGCGACTGGAAGCAGGCCACGGTATATCATCCCAAACTGGTGCTTTCGGCCGAAATGGTCGAGCCGAACCGCCGGATCCGCGAAATCAAACCTGTCGCCGTAGAGCAGGTCGAGGGCCAGGGCTATCGCATGGATATGGGCGTAAATTATGCCGGCTTCGTCGAGCTTGATGTGAAGGGACAATCCGGTGACATTGTCGAATTACAATGCTCCGAAGACGAAAAGAAGATGATGACGCACAAGCTCCACAGTGCCTATCGAATCGGGCCGAGCGGCAAAGGCACCTTCCGCAATCGCTTCAACTACGGATCGGGGCGGTGGATTCTCATCAAGGGATTGGGATACAAGCCCGCCTTAGGCGACATCCGCGGTTATCTCGTGCGGACCGACTATCAGCGGGCCGGAGGATTTGAGTCTTCCAACAAATTGCTGAATGACATTTACGACATCGTGCTGTGGACCTACGAGAATCTCAGCATCGGCGCTTATGTGGTCGACTGTCCCCAGCGAGAGCGGATGGGCTACGGCGGCGATGCCCACGCCACAACACAGACGGCGATGAACAACTACGATCTCGGGGCGTTCTACACGAAATGGTCCCAGGACTGGCGTGACACCCAGGGCAAAGAGACGGCATGGGGTCTCGGCGACAAGGCCACGAATCAGGACGCCCCGTCGGCAGCCGGCAATCTGCCTTACACCGCTCCGACGTACTGGGGCGGCGGCGGGCCGGCATGGAGCGGCTACTGTGTCACCCTGCCGTGGTATATGTATCGCCACTATGGCGACATTCGTATCCTGGAGGAAAATCTCGATACGATCCAGCAGTGGCTGGCATTTTTGGAAAGAAAATCTAAGAACGATATGCTCGTTCGCTGGGGCGGCGAGTGGGACTTTTTGGGCGACTGGCTCTGGCCGGGCGCCGAAGGCGTCAACGGTGACACGCGGGAGACCCTTTTCTTCAATAACTGCTACTGGATATACAATCTGAAAACCGCCGCGAAAATTGCAGATGTTCTTGGCAAAAAGGAACTCGCTGCTAAGTATCGGCGCCGGGCGGAAACGGTCCGCACCGCCGTGCATAAGGAGTTCTTCGATCCTGCGGAAAACGGATACGTGAACAATTTCCAGGCCTATCTTGCCGCCGCTCTGCTGGTAGAGCTGCCTCCAAAGGAACTTCAACCGGCGGTATGGAAACGCTTCGAGGACGAGATTCTCATCCATCGCAAGGGACATTTTTGGGGAGGTATCACCGGCGGTTATTTCATTGTCAAGAACCTGCTGGAGTTCGACCGCCCGGACCTGATGTTCGTAATGGCCAGCAAAGAGGACTATCCGGGTTGGGGTGACATGCTCCGGCGCGGAGCGACAACCATGTGGGAGGCATGGGACGGGCGCAATTCCCTGCTGCACAGCTCGTACCTGCACATCGGAGCCTGGTTCATCGAGGGCCTGGGCGGCATCATACCCGATCCGGCCGGGCCGGGATACAAGCGTTTCATTATAAAGCCGGGTGTGCTCAGGAACCAGCCTCTCGATTGGGTCAAAGCAAAATTCGAATCTCCGTATGGAACGATACGAAGCGAGTGGCGGATTCAAAATGTAACGCTCGAACTGAAAGTTGCCGTTCCGCCCAATACGATCGCCACCATTTATATACCGACTTCTGATCCGAAATCGATCAAAGAAGGGAATATCCCCTTATCAAAAGCCCGTGGAGTCAGGCGTTTGCGTGAGGAAAAAGGCCGCTGCGTACTTGAGATTCAATCCGGCCAATACACATTTGAGGCAAACTTGTGATGCCATAATAATAAATAATAACATTTATTCAAAGGAGACGTCATGATTAACAGGATTGTTTTCGCAAAAGTGCTTTTTTTAACGCTCTCTGTTGTTACATTATGTCAGGGAACGGTTGACGTCGTTGCCGAGCCGTATCTGCTGGATACGGGGCTTCTCTCGCGTTCGATCTCATTCGAGAATCCCACCGGCGCCCCGGGACAAGGCGGCAAAACGGCCAGCCAGCTCGGTGCCGGAAGAAAAGGCTCGCCGGCAATGACACTCAACGCCGGGCAGGAGGTTCAGCTTTGCGACATCGAAGGACCGGGCACGATTCGGCATATCTGGATGACCACCAGCAATAATCCGCTCAACCTGCGGAGCCTCGTGCTGCGTGCATGGTGGGACGGCCAGGGACATCCGAGCATCGAATGCCCGATCGGCGACCTTATGGGCTTTGCGCACGGCAAGGTCTTGCCGTACCACTCAGCGGTGCACTCGTTGGGCAGAAATGCCGGCATGAATATCTGGCTGCCCATGCCGTTCAATAAACGTGCGAAAATTACGCTGACCAACGAAGGCGAACAGAACGTGCCCTTGTTTTATCAGATTGATTACACGATTAAAGACAAGCACCCGGCTGGTGTTGGCCGGCTGCACGTGCTGTTCCGCAGGGAGAATCCGACGACAACCAAAAGCGACTTTGTCATGCTGCCGCAGCGAAAAAATAAAGGCCGCTTTATAGGCGCCGTTATCGGCATCCGCAACCTGACGCCCGGACAATGGTGGGGTGAAGGCGAGATCAAAGTCTATATGGACGGCGATACCGAATTTCCCACCATCTGCGGCACGGGCAGCGAGGATTATGTGGGCCTGTCTTACGGCATGCAGCAGACGCCGTATCTCTACAACGGCTGCAATCTGGACGAGAACAATTTCGTCTCTATGTATCGCTGGCATCTTCCCGACCCGATTTCGTGGCAAAAGGAATGCCGAATCACAATCCAGCAGATCGCATGGAAGAACGGCCTTGCCGAGACGCAGGATGACTGGTCGAGCGCAACGTTCTGGTATGAGCCGGTGCCAAGTGCCGCCCTGCCGGAAATGCCCGATGTCACGCTGCGAACGGTCAATATCTGGTCCGACCCGAAGGGCATTGTCAAACTCTTCAACGGCAAGGATCTGACCGACTGGGAAACAAGCGGCGACGCCAAGTGGGCCGTACAGGACGGAATGCTCATCGGAACGCAGGGCGAGAACAACGCCCCGGGTGATTTGTTCACCATAGAAACTTACAAAGATTTTGTGGCAACCCTCACCTACCGGACCGAGTGGCCCTGCAACAGCGGCCTGTGGTTCCGTTTCCAGTCGCCGAATAAAGCGTACCAGGCGGATATCCTCGAATACAAGAATCCGGTGGCCTGGTCCGGCACGCTTTATTGTCCGGGCAAGCTTTTCCTTGCGATTAACGAGGACAAGACAATTGTGCATCGTGACGACTGGAATACGATTGTAGTACATGCCAAGGGCGACCACGTCCAGGTATGGCTTAACGGCCGCAAGACTGCCGACGTACACGACGAGACTACCGATTCAGGCAAGCTGGGATTCCAGGTCCACCCCGGCGCGGAATTCGGGCCGATGAAAATTATAGTACGCGAATTATCGCTCAGACCGCTTTAAGCGGGCGCTCGGGTTATGCCGGATAAGACGAGGTCTTGGCGGGATCAGGCTGAAGATTCTGCCGCGGCTTCGTCCTGGATGTACTCTCTCTGTTTGTACCAGCGCGCGATCGGAATAAACAGTATTGCGGTTACTAACATAGCAATCATAAAGAACCAGTAATAGCTGGCTCCGGGTAATTTACTCGTGCCGTCGGTGTTCCTGATCGTTTGATTGACCACCGCGGAGATGACATTGCCAAGCGAGATAGACAAAAGATTAATCGATTGAATCAAAGACTTCATCTTCTTCGGTGCCTGTGTATATGCGAACTCGAGTGCTGTGACGGAGACCATAACCTCGGCGCCGGTTAAGAAGATATAGGCGAAGAACTGCCATCCGATGGAAGGCCGGCCGCCGCTTGCGATCTGATTCTCAATCCATATCGGGACGAGAAAGCTGCCGGCAGTTAGAAACATCCCGATACCGATTCGCCGAAGAGGTGTCATTTTCAAAAGTCGGTTTAGCGCAGGATAAATCAAGTATGAGAACACAGGTATCAGAATCATAACGAGAAATGGATTTGCCGCCTGCATTTGGGCGGGCCGCCAATTAATCCAAAGCCATCTTAATTTCATGTTCTCGGCCTGGAGGACCCAGGCGGATTCGGATTGGTAGAACAGCGCGAAAAACATAGCGACATAAACGAAGATAATACAGAGTTTGCCCAAGGTGATGATTCCATCTCTGTCAAGTGTCTCGAGCCAATCGATTTTACCGGAGGGTGGAATATGCACCAGCCTGCGACGGCCCAGCCAGTAGGCCATTGCGGCGATAATCATGAAGATCGCAGGAACGCCGAAGCCCACCCTGGGCCCATACTTGTCCAACAGAAACGGACAAAGAAACATAGAAACAGCCGCCCCCAGATTGATCGAAAAGTAGAACCAGCCATAGAACCTCTCGATCAAATGCTTGTTAGAAGGACCGAACTGATCTCCAACATTAGCCGAGACACATGGTTTGATAATACCGGAGCCAATAGCGATCAAAACCAGACCAGCGGTCAATCCCTGTCGTGTGTGGTCCCAGGCCAGAGCGAAGTATCCCGCACAATAAACCACTGAGAACAAAATGATGGTCTTGAACTTACCAAGCCAGACATCGGAAATTACGGCACCGACGATCGCCATAAAATATACCGCAGCGGTAAACCAATGGAACCACGCTTTTGCCGATTCATCTGTCATTGTGCTTAGCGCGCCGTTCGGGCCCATGAGATACTTAGTCATAAAGACTACAAGGATGGAACTCATGCCGTAAAAGGCAAACCTTTCCGCGGCCTCGTTGCTGAGAATATAGGGCATGCCGGAGGGCATTTTCTTCAATGGAACCGGTGCTGTCAGATATTTATTTTTAGCCATAATCGCGTATATTACTCAGGTTGCCGTCCGAATTCAAAGAAGAAATTCCGGAACCTTAAAAATAGGTCAATATGACATCCGGACAATTCGAGAACCTGCTTGATTTCGAAAGTCAGACATGGTAACATCCCGCGGGAAGAGAGGTGTTGGTGACAAAATGGCAACACGGCATTAGATTAGGAGCATGAAACAATGAAAACACTTTTAATCCTGATTGTGATGTTGACAGCAGGTATTTTCCTTTTCGGTTGCGCACCGAATACCAGGCAAAATGATCTGAAAGGATTTATCACAGCACATGAGGAAAAGGTCAAGCCGCTGGCGAAGCAGCAGAGTCTTGCCTGGTGGGACGCGGCAACCACAGGTAAGCCGGAGGATTACGAAAGAGCAAGCAGCCTGACACTACAGATTCGCCAGATTTACAGCGATCCTCAGGAGTTTGCATTGCTCAAAGACTGGAAAGAATCCGGACAGGTCAAGGATGCTTTATCCGCGCGGCAGTTGGACGTGCTGTACAGAAGCTATCTTGGAAACCAGATAGAACCCGAGATGCTCAAGACAATCGTCGATTTAAGCACGGAAATTGAAGAGAACTTCAGCACCTTCCGGGGCACCATTCAAGAAGAAAAGGTCACCGATAATGAAATTAAGGAAATCCTGAAAAACCAGGCAGATTCAAGCAAGAGAAAGCAGGCTTGGCTGGCGAGCAAGCAAGTCGGGACGGTAGTTGCGAAAGACCTTATCCGGCTGGTCAAACTGCGCAATCAGGTTGCCAAGAATTTGGGCTTCGAGAACTACCATACAATGTACCTTACCATCGTCGAGCAGGACGTCGATGAACTGGATAAGATCTTTGCCGAACTTTATGAACTAACAAACGCTCCCTTTGCAGCATTGAAGGCCGATCTTGACAAGAAGCTCGCAGCCAACTGTGGCATCGAAGTTTCACAGCTTATGCCGTGGCATTACCATGATCCGTTCTTCCAGGAAACGCCAATGGTTTACGAACTGGATTTGGACGCGTATTACGCTGACAAGGATGTCAAGGAACTGGCGGCAACCTTCTACGCAGGAATCGGATTCGACGTCGAGTCGGTGCTTGCCAAAAGTGACCTGTACGAGCGGGAGGGCAAAAATCCGCATGCCTTCTGCACGGATATCGACAGGGAAGGTGATGTGCGAATACTCTGCAATATCAAGAACAACGAGTCGTGGATGGAAACAACACTGCACGAGCTTGGGCACGCCGTATACGATAAATATCACGATCCCGAGGTGCCGTATCTGCTGCGCGAGCCGGCGCATGCTTTTACCACCGAGGCCATTGCCATGTTCTTTGGTCGGCTGAGTCGCAATCCGGCATGGATGCAGCAGATGTTGAACCTTTCGGACGAGCAACGCCGGGAGATTGAAAAGGTCAGCGACAAGTACATGCAGCTCAAACAGCTTATCTTCGCACGCTGGGCAATGGTGATGTACGACTTCGAGAAGCAGCTTTACGCTGATCCGGATCAGGATTTGAATTCCCTGTGGTGGCGATTGGTCGAGAAATACCAGTTCGTCAGGAGACCCGAAGGCCGAGATGCGCCCGACTGGGCCGCCAAGATACACTTCGCCATTGCCCCGTGCTACTATCACAACTATATGTTGGGCGAGCTGCTGGCCTCTCAATTGCATAACCGTATCGTCCACAAGGAACTAAAGCTCAAATCTGATGAGAACGTCAGTTATGTCAGTCAAATTAAAGTCGGAGATTTTCTACGCAAAAAGGTCTTCGAAGTCGGCGCGGTCTATCACTGGAACAAGATGATCGAACGCGCGACAGGCGAGCCGCTGACGCCGAAATACTTTGTCACCCAGTTTGTAAAATGATAAGAGGAGTTCTCGTATGCCTTGGCAGTTGACTCGGAAATTGCTGTTTTCTTACTATATGGATAGGTGAGATATGAATTCACAAGGACCGTCATTACCTGAAATTACAATCAAAGCACTCATCCTGGGTGTACTTCTTTCGATGATCTTAGCGGCGGCAAACGCCTATCTGGGATTGTTTGCCGGGATGACGGTCTCAGCGTCGATACCGGCGGCGGTTATCTCAATGGGCGTATTACGAATGTTTCGAAAGAGCAATATCCTGGAGAACAATATCGTACAGACGGCGGCCTCGGCGGGAGAATCTCTGGCTGCCGGTGTGATTTTCACGCTGCCGGCGCTGGTCATCATGGGCTTCTGGGAAGATTTCAACTTCTTCTGGGTAACGATTATTGCCGGGTTCGGCGGAACGCTCGGCGTGCTCTTTACAATCCCGCTCAGGCGTTCGCTGATTGTCGAGGGTGACTTGAAGTTCCCCGAAGGAATCGCCACCGCCGAGGTGCTCGAAACGGGCCAGCAGGGTGGCTCCGGCGTTGTTTATATCGCCGTGGCATCCATTGCCGGCGCCCTGTTCAAGGTTGGGGCAAAGGGTGTCGGCTTCTGGCCCGAGCTGGTCGAGGTGGCCGGCCGTGTCAAAGGCTCTATTGCCTATTTCGGCTCCAACCTCAGTCCCGCCCTGCTCTCGGTGGGTTACATCGTCGGGTTGAACATCGCTGTACTCATTTTTCTCGGCGGCGCCCTGAACTGGTACGCCGCCATTCCAATAATTGCCGCCCAGGACCAATGGCCCGTATACCAGCTCGAAAGTGAAGCGGAAAATCCGGATGGGTGGAACGTGTTCACCCTGGCATACGAAAACATTGATCCGGACACAACGACGGCCCAGATCGAAGCGGCAATAAAACATAATGCCGACGTCGATGCTCAGCTTGGAACGGCCGTCGAAGCGGTGGATTACGCCGGGCGAATCTGGTCGAAACGGACTCGATACCTTGGAGTCGGCGGCATGCTGCTCGGCGGTTTGTGGACCATCTTCGCCATGCGAAAATCATTGTTCAGCGGCATCGCCAGCGGTCTGCGCGCCTACCGGCAGGTCACCGACGGCGAGAAAACAATCGCAAGGACCGAGAAAGACATGTCCATGAAGTGGGTGCTCATTCTCATCATCGCCTCGATTATTCCGCTCTTTCTGGTCTACCAGTATTTCGTCAAAGATGTCACGGTCTCGCTGACGATGGCTGCGGTTATGCTGGTCGCAGGTTTTGTCTTCTCGGCGGTAGCGGCTTACATGGCAGGGCTTGTCGGCTCCTCGAACAATCCGATCTCAGGTGTCACCATTGCAACCGTCACCGTCTCGGCGCTGCTGCTGGTCGTCCTGATGGGCCGAGACAATATCAACGGGCCGGCGGCCGCCATTATAATCGGCAGCGTTGTCTGCTGCGCCGCAGCAATCGCCGGTGACAACATGCAGGACCTCAAGGCCGGCCAAATCGTCGGCGCCACCCCCTGGCGCCAGCAGGTCATGCAGCTTGTCGGCACCGCTGCGGGAGCGATTGTCATCGCGCCCGTGCTGATGCTGCTTTACAAGGCTTACGGATTTCGCGGCCAGCCCGGTGCCGGGCCCGATGCGCTCTCAGCCGTTCAGGCGAACCTGATGGCGTCGGTCGCCCAGGGCGTCTTCAAAGGCGACTTGCCCTGGACTTTTATCTTTATCGGGATGGGTATAGCGGCAGCGGTAATTGCTCTGGATGAATATCTCAAGCACATCGGCAGCACATTCCGCACGCCTGTTCTGGCTGTCACAATCGGAATCTATCTGCCGCTGGAGCTGGCCGTGCCCATCTTCCTCGGCGGCCTGATTCATTACGCCACCAAGCGGTTCCACACACGACAGCAGACTGCAAAAGAACAGATAGAAAAATCGAGCCGCAATGGACTTCTTTTCGCATCCGGCCTTATCACGGGGGAAGCACTCATGGGTATTCTGCTGGCGGTCCCCATCATTATCCTTAAACAGTTTCAGATCGACCTGCCGTTTCTTAACATCAATGCCATCGTAGTTAAGCTCCTGGCCTTAGCCAATATCGAACTGCCTTTCACGCCGCCCATCGGGCAGATCGGCGGCAGCATTCTGCTTCTGGCCGTCGCTTACTGGCTCTACCGCGTTGCCCGCGGCAAGATAAACAGCAGCTAAGCAGTCACGGCGAAGAAATCGGCAGGTAAGCGGAAGCTTCCGGCATCAAAGAAGCTCGCAAATTAGTTGGGCGGCCTTTTGAGCACCTTGTGCAGGGATCGGTGGATAGTCTACATTTTTATCAAGATTGGCAATCACCTTCTCGGCCATAATCTCGGGAGTCGTTTGCGAATACACCATTTTGACGCCGGCCTTATGCCTTGCTAACCGCCCTGCGACATGAACCTGCTGTTCGCAATGATACGCGAGGGGAAAGTAGAGGAACGGCCGTCTCAGCGCGGTCAATTCAAGCGTCGTCGTGCCGCCTGCCTGTACTATGGCCAGATCGCTCGCGGCAAAATGCTCGTAAAGAGCGGGGACATATCCCTTGACTTCAACACCATCCGGAACTTCCAGAGAATCAACTGAAAGGCGAGGGCCGCATATCAGAACCATGCGCAGGTCGGGGACTTTCCGCTTGATAATCGGGTACGCCCGTCCGCAAAGATCGAGCAGATCCCTGCCGATGGCAGTCCCGCCAATGGAGCACACAACCAGCGGCTCTTTGCCGTAACCCAGCCTCCTGCGAATACCGGCCTTGTCAGCATAATCTGCCGGCTCGAAAGGTAAAACGTAGCCTGTGAACTTATAGTATGTTTCAGCATGGTCCCGGCGGCTGGGAAGAAGAAAGCCAAGCTTTGTATCGGGGATGTCTTCCGGCTCGCCCGCAAAAAGGGCCAGATTCTTTTGGTTGGAAAAAAGCTTACGATCGGACTTTGCCCATATCCTGTTCCACGTATAAACTCCCAGCTTTTCGATGGGATTCCTGCTAACAGAATCCAGCCCGAAAAAATCGTAAATCATGACAAAGGGAACCTTTAATCGGACAAGTTTCATCGACAAACCAGTGCTGATTTCATAGGCCTCATCGCCGATAACAACATCAAACAGTCCCTTGCTGATTATCCGCCTGAATATTTTCAAATTGTGTATCCACTCTCTCCGTGTTTTAGAGGCGTACTTCATTATGTCCATCCCGAAGCCCCTGGCGGCTTTTTCAGCGGTAACGCTGTCATTGGCGTACATGTCGGCTTCCGGCAGGAGCTTTTCACCGGCCTCTTTTAGCGGGATAGTTGCTGGATGGGAAGCCAGCCATGATAATTCAACCTCCGGATACTGCTTGCGCAGTTGCCCGGCAACCGCCAGGTCCCTGGTGACATGCCCCATGCCGATAGAACCGCTTACATATAGAATTCTCTTTTTCGCCACTTCTATGCTTCCCAACGGCTTAATTTCAGCCAATGAACAAGCGCACATTTTCTATAGGGACATGTCGTATCCGGCATATTTTTCAGGTTATTTTATCCCTTGGAAATCGCCTTGAAGGCGGCGGCCGCCCCAATAAAAGCGTCTCTGTCACCCGGGCCCGGAGTTTCCACCAGGCTCAGATTTTTCTTGTCGGCCCAGGAAGGATCGATAAGGTATTCTTTCATCACCGCGCGGACTTCGGATTCAAGTTTAAGTTTGCCCCACAATACCTCGCGGGCAACAGTCCCCTTCCAGGCAATCAAAGGCAAATTGAGAAGGCTTTGAATATTAGCCAGAAATATTCCCATGCCCCGGACGACTCTGCCGTAAAAGTCTCCCGCCCAGATTTTTGCCTGGCCGGAATATTCCCCGAGATAGGCTTTATCCAGGAATACCGCGGGGCGGATTTGGCCTTTTTCCTTGCCGAAGGTAATATTAAATTCTTTCGGCAGGCCTAGAGCATTCGCCTCGGCAACGACCCGGCGCTCGATAGAAGCGCCGCCCATAATAGCTTCAGCATGCCCCCTTTTGCCGCAACCGCACAGAGGAGCAAAAGGCGACGGTTCCAGAACCATATGACCGCCTTCGGCAACCGATAAAATTTTGCCGTCACTCCAAATCCTGAGCCCGATTCCGGTGCTCCAGGTTATGCCCATAAAATACCGCGGCTTACCGAGCAAAGTCGCCATACCGGTCACTGCGGTTTCCATATCGTTGAAAACGAAGGACTTGAGCCCGGCTTTTTTCAAATGACCTTCGGTCTTTTTCTTCAAATCGATATCATCCAGAAAATGAGCATTCGGTGAATTTTTTATCAATCCGTGGTCTTCAATCACTCCAGCCACAGAATAGGCAATACCTTTGATTTTACCACCGTCAAGGCCATCGGCGACAAACTGCATAAGAGAATCGAGATCGGGGATAGATTCCTTTTTCTTTTTAAGAATATCAGTGTCTTTTATTTTTTCCGTAATCTGTGCCCTGACCATATCAGCATCTTCTGTTTTAATCTTCTCAAAGGCACCGCTTTCAATATCAACCCTCCGGAAACCGTCGCCGCCGATATCTATTACGCGAATATAATCTGCCATTTTTTTGTCCTTTCATTTCTGTTGATGGAGAAATCGCCAAATTTCATTTCGAGATTTCTCAGTCCATTTTCATCTACCGGCTCTTCCATCTTACCGGCGGAAATAGTAGTTTCAATTTTACGGCCCTTTGACCGCCAGATTACGTATTTTGGCAAGGCTCTCAACGAATTGCTCCTGGGCCTTGTCGAGATAGGCATTGACCTCGTCGATATATCCATCGGTCGATGCCGACCAGACTCGGTTGAGATAGCGTTCGCCCGCCGCAAAAGAACTCATCACGTCGGCGTAAGCGTTCAGGCTATGTGTGTGTGCGATGCTCTCCCTGGCCTCGACAAACGTGTTCAAATCGTCGGTAAAAAGCTCGTCGATCCGGTGGCGAACATCATAAGTATTG
>Ga0268282_1000620_pt1 | contig 17643 bp, 24 predicted proteins | sample saktaG_12_FD_190133 | JGI IMG/M metagenome (GOLD analysis project Ga0268282, IMG submission 190133) | Saline water microbial communities from Sakinaw Lake, British Columbia, Canada - sak_2011_5_24_120m | ecosystem: Environmental > Aquatic > Non-marine Saline and Alkaline > Saline ...
TAGTCCAATCAATGTTTAGTTTTTCACCAATTTTTTTGACTTCTTCTGTTGTAAATTGTTTTTTATTTTCCATATTTTTTTAATATGTTAATAATTAAATAACCTTTCTATACTCATTCTAACAAAAAATCGTCTTAATAAAAAGACGATTTGAATTAGTTGCGACTATGTCTATTGGTATCAGATACCAACAAAGTTATTATACTCACTCTGTACCCATTAGGATTTCACCGCATTTTTCTTCGGCGGTTATTGCCAAATTAATTATATCGTCAAGTTTCGGTTCAACGGCGACTAATTCTTCTCCGTTTTTAAGTTTTGCCCCCACTGTTCTAGCGTGTGTTTGCCAAACACTTTCAACTTCGCAATTAGCAATCGCTTGTTTAATCAATTCCCACGAAGAAATATTGGCAAATGCAATACTTTCAATTCTTCTGATGATATTTTTTCTATTAAAATCAAAAATGTGCTGCCAAATATCTTCGGGGAATATTCTTCTAATATCTTCGGCGTAATGCGAGCCATCGCCTGGCACTTCGTAAGAAAACTTACTCAAGTCATAAAAAGACAGCTCATTCGGGTAATCTATCTTTACTGGAACAGATGCTCCGCTTAATATTTTCAGTTTTCCGTCTTGAATAATATATTCCTTGCAAGAAGCCCAAACATACAAAGGAAATAGCTCATTTTCTGGCTTGAGATTTTCAACTGCGCAAAAATTATGGCTATTGTCTCTTGTTTTCCAACTAAAATGCTTCTGAGTTAAAAGATAATTTGTGATAGCATTTTCAATCTGGTCATTGCCAAAATTAGAAGATAGCTCGTTATTGCCCGAAGGACACTCCGCAAACTCACAATCAGGCCCAGTACGGCCGACATACGAACCATCTGGACAAAACTTGGCGTCCTGGGTGCAGGCAACCAGCTCTTCGTCGCCAATTAAAAACCTCAAGCCAAACCAAGCCCCAGTCAAAACAACCAATAAAACAATTAAAATAATAAATGTCTTCTTCATATTTTTATTCTACCAAAAAACCGTCTCTTTGGCGATTAATTGGTGGAGTTACGTCCCGAACAAAGTTCGGTATCCTAGACGGGTACGAGTATAGGACAATGTTAGAACCTGTTTTTATTTAAATACCGAAAATGTCTAGGAAAATTCCCGCGAGCAAAGCTGCAATGGAAAGAAAAAAGATAACTGCTGCGTTCCATCTTGATTTTGAGGTTACCGTGGTTTTGGCCAGATAATGGAGGGCTATTTTCTTTTGCGAGTCAATATCAGAATTATCTATAGTTTCAACCAGCTTATAATCTTGAATCAATTTTGCCTTTTTCCTGGCAATGTCAAAACGATGGCCAAAATAAATGATAAAACCAATGGTGCCGATATACCAAGAAATCTTTACCCATGAAGGGCTGTAAAAATTTAAGACAATAATTATCCTATAGGCAATTGTAGCGATTATTCCGGCCCAAAAGAAAAACAAACGAATGGGTTTTGGATTTGGTTTTATGAGTTTTAAGATTCCTTTATCTTCCATTCTCTTATCATACCAAAAAACCGCTTGAATAAAAAGACGATTTTATATCCGTTGATATTTGATACCAACACAAATACTAATAAAACTATTTAACGAATTCAATCTTTAAATCGCGCTTGAAAACAGTAGCAATTTTCTGAAGAGTATCAGTGGTAAAATTCTGTTGTCCAGCTTCCATTCTAGCAATGTTACTTTGTCTTGTACCTATCTTTCTTGCCAACTCTGCCTGAGACATTCTTTTTTGTTTACGTAATTCCAAAATCTGATAAGCAATTTCTAATTGTTTACCATATTCATCGTAATATTTTCTAAATCTAGGGCTTTTCAATTTTTCAGTGAGATAATCTTGAAAATCTGCTGCTTTTTGAGTTTTTCTTTTATTCATATATTTTTGGATTTTTTAAAACACTTTGACAATTTTCTTGGGCTTTTTTGATTTCAGAAATTGGTGTTTTAGCTGTTTTCTTTAAAAAAGCGTGAAGTAAAACTATAGTCTTTTTTATAAATATAAAGTAGAAAATTCTATGTTTATTACGACCGAAATCAACTCTTAATTCTCTAATCTTTCCTTCAATGTGTTTAGAATAAGGCTCTCCTAAATATCCTTTCTGGGTTCGTAAAAATTCAATATATTTTAACACCTTTGCTTCTTCTTTTTCTCTTAATCCTTTAATATATTTCAAAGCCGGACTTTGGTTCGTTTTAATATCTTTATAAAACTTTACCTTATATTCTGTTGTATCCTTAATATATATCATATATGATATACTTGTCAAGAGGCATAGTATAAATAATTAAAAATTTATTTTATGAGGACTTAAACATTTTACCATGACCAGGAATAATATAATTAGCAATCTTTAAAATTTTCTCTCTGCTTTCTCGTAATGCTTTTTCATCTTTTACATAAGGATCTTTATGTTCTAATAAACTCTGTCTATCTATTTTTTGTTCTTCATCATCTGCCCACCAAAATACATCACCAGCTATAATTACTTTACCTAAATCTTCTGTATTAACTAAAACAGAACAATGAAATTGGTCATGCCCAGGTGTTTCAATAATTTCTATATCAGTTCCCGGTATCTTTCCATCGTGCTCGCTTATTTGTCCATCAAAAGAAAAGATATCACTATTATCTAAAATTTTAGCATTTTTTAAAATACCAATTAAAAGAGAATGATCTAAATGAGTGTGAGTTACAATAACAAAGTTAATATCTTCTGGATTTAACCCCTCTTTTGATAACCCCTTTAATAATGCCTTCCTATCCATCCCAGGATCAACAATTATATTTAAGTTATTGTCTTGGATTAAAGTAGATGTAGAAGAAGCAAATTCTTTTTTATTTATTTCTTTTGCGTAACCTTTAATTAAAACTTTGATTTTAGCCATATATTTTATTTTATCAAAAAATTGCTTTATCGACAATTTTTAATAATCCTAAAAAACGAATAATATTAGAGTTCGTTTTATCTTTCTGAGATATCAACCATCTTTGGTTTGACCACTGAATAAAAATCCTGCCACTTAATCTCTATAGAATTAGTATGCAATCCTGGGTTAAAAGAAATAATGTCATTTCTAGACAAAGAACTGTCTACATATGTTGGTAGATCTATGAGATTACCAAAAGGATAACAAGCCCCAATGTCACAACCCATTTTATCTTGAACTTCTTCTGGCAGAGCAAAGCGGAAATTTTTAATCTTTAATATATTCTTCAACTTTTTAGAATCGAGTCTACGATCACCTGGTAGTACCACAAGAACAAAATCATTTCCACATTTTAATAGTAGAGACTTTGCTCCTTGGTTTATTAATATGCCTCTAATTTTAGCTGCCTGCTCGCTAGTATAAACAGGCTCGTGTTCAGTCTCTTTATAAAGAATGTTATTTGTTTTTAATAGATTTATAATTTTTTCGTAAGGACTAACCATATAATCCATTCTACCAAAAAACCGCCTGAATAAAAAGGCGATTTAATTTGTTACGGGTCGTGGACGATGTTAGAACCTGTTTTATAATTGATAATTAAGTAAAAGAATTAGAATACTTAGTTTTAATCTTTAATCTTAAATCGCATGAGGTATTTAAGAGTCAACTCTTAGGTAAAAAACTAAGAAGTAGCCAAATTACCAAATTAAATCAGTCCTTGATGCAACGCACTGAAAACCCGCTCGCCCGGTGACTCATGTACATGCTCGCACCACCACCTGCGAAGCTCAGATAGGAAATCCTCATGTCGCCGCGCACAGAATTGCTCCAATAGCCTCCGCCACCACCCACAGCCCAAACCACACCGAATTCCTCGGCATAGTTGTAGACTCGTAAACCAGCTGCTGTTAATTTTAAGGGGCTAGCAAAGGCACCGTTGTAGTTTTGGGAATTCCAGGATGCTCGTTCAATGTCCCACTCTATAGAAGTCGGTACACGCCATCCATCAGGACATGGGTCGTTGATTGCTCCGTCTCCTTGCCATAAATTATCGTTTTGGGGATTTCGCCAGTCATATGGATCACCCATATCATAAATAAAATTATTGTGTCCAGGATTATCAGTGATAGAAATAGCAGTAGTTGTTGCGCTACTACGATCCTGATGACCATCATCTAACCTTCCCCAATTGATCGAGATTGTAAAATAGCTGAGATAATCTTTGAGTCCTTGCCCCTTTTTATCGCTTCTGAATAGTCTATATCATTAACTCCAGCTTTTCCGACGATGTTGTTTAATTTAGAAATTGTGGAAAAAACTAACAGAATCATGATTATTATCAAAATTAACCATTTTAATTTTTTACTAAATTTTCTTTGTTTCTCAAAATCAATTTCTTCTCTAAATTTTGATCTATTTTGTTTTAAGATAAATAATCCGAGCAAAACAATTATTAATCCTGGAAGGATCATTAGAGGAAGTTGGAATAGTAGTGTTGGTTTCCACTTATCAAAAATCACAAAGAACTTATCTTTACTTTCCAAAAAAAGACTTAATATCGAGTGAATAACCAAAATTATAAAAATAGATCCTGAGAATATTATCCGTTTGCTATTTTTAATAATATTAACTGATTTAGAAGAATATGTTTTACAAAAATCAATACAGCATAATGTCCCTATAAAAATTATTAAGACAACAAGAGCAAGATTAATAAGCCAATTAGTCCAAGAAATTGCTAAAAGTGTATCTCCTACTGGATGTACGAGGAATAAAAAATTAAATAAAGAGGCCAATCCATAGAGAACAATAAACAGGCAGATGAAGCTACCTATTACTGAAAATAATTTAATAATTTTCTTCATATTTTTTAATTAATTATTTTATTATACTAAAAAATCGCCTAAATAAAAAGACGATTTGTATTTGCTGCGGGTCGTGGACGATGTTAGAACCTGTTTCATTAATATTTATCAAATTTAAAAATTTTCTCCATAAGGCAAAAGTTTATTGAGTTTTTCTTTTTTAGGTCCACTTTTTGTTTGAATAATTATCCAAGGGTTTCCAAATAATCTCAAAAGCTCTCTACACTGCCCGCAAGGCGGTAATATATCCCAATTAGTCTTTTCTTTATACCAGCAAGCAACGATTGTATCAATATTTCTATATCCTTCGCTATATGCTTTTGCAATTACAGTATATTCAGCACATATTGATGAAGGACTAGAGTAAGGATGATAAATATTTGGGCCAGAATATACAGTTCCTTCTTTTGTTCTTAAGGCAGCACCAACAGTAGAGATTTTCCTCTTTTTGTGGGTTATTTTTGAAAACCAAGTTTCTTTTGAAAACTTTTTTGCAACACGTTTTGCTTCTTTTATAAGTTCTCTGTCTTTTTTACTTATATTCTTCATATTATTTTATTTTATCAGAAAACCGCCTGAATAAAAAGGCGATTTTCATTTGCTGCGGGTCGTGGACGATATTAGAACCTGTTTTGTAAGTAAAGTATGCCTGATGCCAATATTTTAACTATATTTTCTATTTAAGCTTAATTGTTGGTGCTATAAGGGGTCTAATCTCCTCGCAAATATTTAATAATCCTCCACAAGGACTACTGAATAATAAATAATTTTCTGACATTAGAAAAGGATATCTTGTTCCCCCGGTACCACCACAAAAATTAAAATCTACTTCAAAATCTTCCATATTGGTGTAGCCAATTTTATTTGGAATAACTATAATCCTCCATGGATATGTAAGAGTTGCTGGCTCTCTTTGAGAGACCAGCTTTTCTGTAGCATAAAATGAATATTCTATTCCTATATCTTCTTCGGAAAAATTAGATAATAATTCCTCAAAATATTTTATATCCTTATTGCTTAAACAATAATGTTGAATTTTTTCTTCATAATAATCCTTATCTTTTTCTTCGTCATAATAATGAGTATTAAATAAATGTTCATAATCCCATTCATAATCCCTACAGCAATATTGAACTTGTCTAGCTAAATAGGATACATCAAAAGTATTGAAATCATCTGGATCATCAATCGGATAGCCATCAACAAGAATTTTAAATTCTCTTTTTTCAACAAAGAATTTTTGATCATCTCTTGCGTAAGTAAACTCTTGCACAATCTCTTCTTCTGGTCCTATTCTTTGCTGCTCTAAATAATAAACCCCGCCACTAAAGATAACAGCCAAAATGAATACGATAGAAATAAATTTCCAGTTAGTTTTACCTTGAATAATAAATGGCATAGTTTTTAAGAGTTAATATTATTTATTTATTCTACCAAAAAACCGCCTAAATAAAAAGACGATTTGTATTTGCTGCGGGTCGTGGACGATGTTAGAACCTGTTTTACGAGTTCATTTGTTTTATAATCTCATAAAAAACCTTATGAATTGCAATAAAAGCAGCATTATACAGTAAAAAAGTTTTCTTTTTATCTTTCTTATACTCTCTGAAATGTTTTCTTGCCTCTAAGATAATCTCTGCAGATTTTGCAAAATCCTTATCAATTTTATTGTAAAAATCAATCATACTGTCACTATTTTTTATCATTTCTATATGTTTGCCAGCTTTAATCTCTTCTTCTTCTAAAAATACTTCTGTGCCCCAGTATAAAGCAACTTTGCCTAATTCCACAGACTCATGGGCCAATAAATCTATATTGTTTTCTAATGGGTAGCTTAGGGGAGCTCTCGTTAAAAAGTTTCTAAATAAGACTCCTATATCATAAAATGCTGATTGCAAAAATTCTTTTTTAGAATAAGTTAGATCAATATCAGAAAGATGATTATGCCCAAATATAGCCTTGCTAGTGCTTGCCATGCCCTCCAAAACATTTTTAGGGATACCAAAAGGAGGATTAATCCCCTTTTCTGATATTAAAAGTAAATTTGGAGTAAGAACAAGTTGTGGCTCCTTTCTGATATTTGGAATACCAAATCTAAAGGGTAAAGCATCTATTTTGATAGAAAAATAATCTTTATATTTATCTCCTGTTTTATAAAAGATATCTCCTATCTTTAAGTAGCCTTCTGATTTAATCTTATCGTTTAAAAAGATTAAAATATTTACATTTGGTCTCTCTAAAGAAATCTTTCCAATCGTATAACTTCCTACTAAGACTATACTGTCCAAGCAATAAGAAATCTCCTCTTTTAGGGTATTAGTTAAATCTTCCAAAAATTCATCAATTTTTAATTTAAAATTTTCTTTTTCCATTATTAGATTATATAACAAAACCCTCTAAATAAAAAGATGATTTTTATTTGCTGCGGGTCGTGGACGAAGTTAGAACTTGTTTGATGGGATTATTTACTTAATTTCTTCTCTAAAGTAAGGGTGTAGTCTTTAAACCCAGACTTTTTATAAAACTTTAAACCAAACTCGTTTTTAGCGGAAACCGAAACAGAAATATAATCTACTTTGTTTTTCTTGCACCAATTTATAAAGTTTTTTACTAAGGCAGCCCCTAATCCTTTTCGTCTATACTTTTTTTCTATAAACATATTTTCTATCTCGGCATATTTTGCTTTTTTTGCGATAAAACATCCTTTCTTGAATGCCGCCACAAAAGTAACCAATTATTTTACATTCCTTTTCTATCACCTCTACAAACCCGTTCTTTTTTATTATTCTATTTCTAAAATACTTCTTGCCTTCTGGACTATATGCCCATTTTAAACTTAGACTTTTATCATATTCTCTATATTCTTTTTTAAACAATTCAAAATTTAATCTTAGTATATCTTCTAAGTTTCTTATTGTCGCTTTTCTGATTTTAAAATTATTTTCCATATTATCTTATTCTACCAAAAAATCGCTTGATTGGCTATTTTGATTCGTTCAATCTATGTTGAGCATCTCACAACACATCTTGTTGGACATTGTAGAGCACAAAACACTTCTTACTTTTACCTTTGACAAAGGACACAAAAAACCATCAAGAAAGGATGGTCTTATTTTATCTCCCATAGCCCATAAAACAATACTTCATCCAATAGCATCTATTAACAAATTTCCTCCAGTTTGCGGGGCATTAATACAGTTACATTCAAACGGTATTTTAAATAATTGGATATTGCCCTCCTTGATTTTTATTTTTATTTCACGAGCAATATGTTTTTTGGAAAACAGTGTTTCTTCCGCTATATCAACTGTAGTGTATCCCGCATAGGGAGAATCCGGACCTTGTGGCCAGGGAGACTTTTCTGCGTCTAAAATTTCAATTTGCGGAGGAAAATAAATTGATAACTTTGACTTCTCCGCTGTTCTTTGACCACTGTTAATGAAAAGAATTTTAATTAAAACTTCGTGACCAACGTTAACTCTAATTTGGTTATTATTCCCTCCAAAAGCTACAGTCAAATTAGGAATTTGCTTTTGTTGTGCGACAACGTCACTAGCAACCGTTTCTAGGGCAGAGGAGACGTTAGTTAATGTGAGATTTGTTTTTTTAAATTCTTCAATCAGGTTGATAAGCTCTTTTATTTGTTTTTCTGATGAAGTTAATATAGTTTTTACTGTTTCTTTAGTTGATTCGTCCATTTTTAAAAAAGTATGTAGAGCGATACCCAACATTAAAAATACACCGAGTAATCCAACGGATATATTTATAATAAGTTCGTTCTTTTGGAGGCAAGAAACCAATAACGCTATTAAAAGAAGAATAACTACCCCCGTAATTAAATAAATTAAAAGATTTTCTTTTTTGAGTTTAATCATAGGAAGGATATTTACTTTCCCAAACACCCTTAAGAGCGTTAGCATCTTCATCTGTTTTGGTTTCATACCAATCAAAAAAAATAACCGATGGTATATCTTTAGTTTCAAAATGATGAAGAAGTTTTTCCTTCATTTTCCCAGGTTCAGCTTTGCCTATATATAAAATACCATTGATGGTGGTGTCTTTCCTTAATACGTAAATACCGTATTCTGGTAAATTATCTATATTTTCTTTTTGCCAGGGCAAGATGTTTGATTTTTGAATAAAAGACATATGTTTTTTGCTTTTTATTATGTTTATTAATATTTTTTGGGAGTTGTTCTTATAATAGTGTTTTAGAAATTTTTGTCAAAGGTAAAAGTAAGAAGTGTTTTGTGCTCTATAATGTCCCACAAGATGCGTTGTGAGACGCTCAATATATATTGAATGACTAGTCAAATAAGAATTACCCAGCGATGGGCTTTTTTATTTACTGTGTACCCCGGTCTAGAACTTTTTAATATAAGACAGTATAAGGCTTTTCAGAGTTATTTTCCAGTACTCATTCGACGTGTCTCGGTCGGAGCTCATTCAAGCACAGGCAAATAAGTACAGCGACATCCATACTTATGAGTACATTCTTCAACTGGTATAGGCTTCTTCAATTGTGCTTCTTTAATTGATAATATCTTATGATTTAAATTTTTACATGACTCACATGAGTCATCTGTTGCAAGGATTTCAACGTTTTTGATAACGCCTGAATCTGTAAAACGCTTCAGCTCCTCAGATTGTAATTTAAGTTTCATTTGGTATCCGATTTTCCTCAAATGATTATTATCTTTGCCTTCGTTTTTTAAGAAATCTGCCATTTCATAATATGTTATTGCTAATCCAAAAAAGTCATTTACTTTCATTAATTCATTCAATTTTTTATTAAATCTTTTCCATTTTTCATCAGGGCTTAGTTTTGGCATAATTGTTATATTAATTCAATAAAATGAGACAAATGAGACACTACTTAGGAATATCCTTGATGTCTCATTTTCAATCACAATTTCTTAGTAAAACGACACTTAGGGTAATTTGAACAACCATAAAATTTTCCAAATTTACCTTTTCTTTCAATAAGATTTCCACCACATTTCGGACATTTTCCTAATGACGAAGATCCTAATACGTCGTTTTCTTTTTTAACGAGATGAATATATTCAATAAGTTTTTGTCCATCAATTAATTCAATTGGTTTGTCTTCGGCAAATTTCTCTGCTTCTAAGGTAAATTTATTTGTGGTTATAAAATATCCTTTACCTTTAGCTAAATGATCAGTAACCGCTCCATAAAAATCTCTTATTTCCCCAACAGTAACTTTTTTAGTAATAAATTTTTTACATTGAATATAATGTTTTATACCATCTTTTTCAGCTATTACATCAATTCCCCTATCATAAGAACCGCCTACTGCTTGTGCTTCATAACCTAATTTTAGGAATAAATCTGCAATATATTCTTCAAATTCTGTTGGGTGCATCTTTTTTAATTTTAACAATAGCTCTCTGTCCGAAAGAAAACCTTGAATATGTTTAAATTTTCTTTCCCTTAGCCAAAAATCAAACACAGCAGCCATCACCACAAAAATAATTCCATAAAAAAACCATTTCCAGAAAGTAGCTTTATTAAAAAACCACCCATATAACATCATTATAATATAAATAGGCAGTAAAGCTTCTAAAACTAAAGAGTTAAGAATTTTATCTGAAAAAATTTTTATTTTAGACATACAAATTTATAAATTTATTAAAACAAAACAAATGAGATGGTATTTAAAAGTATGTTTTAGTGTCTCAAAACGGTATATTTTGGGCATCTTCTTCACCCTCTTCTAGTTTCTCTTCTTCATCGTTATCATCATCTTCATTAATATCTATTTCTTTCTTTATTTCTTTAAATTCATTTTCTATTTCTGCGAGCCTTTTTTTGCTATTCTTTATAAGACCAGCTGCTTCTTTTACCTTTTCTAACCCCTCTTCAACATCAATATTCTCTAGGCTCTCGAACCAATCGACTATTTCAGAAAGTCGCTTTAAATCATCAGTAAGATTTAGTTTTTTTATTTCTTCTTTAAGCATATTTTTTATTTATGTTTTTAACCTTTGATTGAATGAACCCATTAAAAACCTGGACTTCTATATCGTCCCCTATCTTAACATCTTTTATGTTTTTAATAAGCATCTTTTTATGTTTAGTTATACTATAACCAAGTTTAAGTTGTCTTTCTGGATTATGGGAATTGATAATTTTCTTGATGTTAAAAATCTTATTATCAACATCATTAAGTTTAAAGGCAAAATACTTCAAAATAGATTTTGAAGAACCAATAATATTATCTTCTTCTAATTCTAATTTATTCTGAAACACAGAATGAAAATCAATACTATCTATTTCGCGATATAGATTCCTCAATTTAAAAGAAAAATCTTTAATAACAGATTTGGAAATATTAATAACATCTCTTCTTATCAATATTAGCTGATTGTTAACAGAATAAAGAAAGGTTTTTAATTTGTTCTCTAGCTCCCTATGCTTCCCTAAGATTGAACTAAATCTTTCCTTAAGTTCATAGTGATATTCATTTAAAATGCTCTTGGTCTCTAGCAGATTTTTGTTATATAAATTCAAAATGTTTTTTTCGTATTTTTCTAATCTAAACCACGCTTGCTTCCATGGTTCGCTTAAGAGATTCGCTGCGGCAGTAGGAGTAGAAACCATGATATCTGAGGCTAATGACATGAGGGGTATATTTTTTTCATGGCCTATCGCAGCGATTACAGGAACTGGAAATTTTACTACCTCTCTAACTATCTGTTCGTTATTGAAAGCCAGCAGGGATTCAAAGGAACCACCACCTCGCATAATCACCAAGATATCGATGTTCTGCTTTCGAAATAGATTCAGTGAGTGTAATATGCCCTCTACTGCATCTTGGCCCTCGACTCTAGAATCAACCATTTTAATTATGAAACCGAACTTGCCAAGATTAGTGGTAAAATCATGTATTACGGCTCCAGTTTTAGAAGTAATAACACCTATGCGTCTAGGGTATTCCGGTATTGGTCGTTTCCTCTTTTTGTCAAAAACTCCTTCTTCGGTCAACCTTTTCTTTAATCTTTCATATTCTTCTTTTAGTACACCTTCCCCCGCATATTCAATTAATTCTGCTATAAATTTAAAACCATATTGAGAATGCACATTGGGGAAGCCAGAAGCGATAATCTCAATTCCTTCCTTTAATTCAATGCCATAAATATCATATTTGCGCTTCCAAATTACACATTTAATTATGCTTCCATCTTTCTTATCTTTAAGAACAAAATAAGCATGACCTGTGGGACCAAAATTAACCTCGCTAATTTCCCCTATAATTTTTACATTGTAATCTCTGAGGGTCGTATTAAGGAAATCCAAATATGCGGAAATAGAAAAGATTTTTTTATTCTTCTGCAATTTTTTCTGTTGAAATTTATTAACTTTCATTTTTACATAAAAAAACGAGTAAACGATAGGCATTATTTGTTATGCGAAGCTCTTCATTGTTTTGATCAAATATCCTTTTACTCTTTTTATCTAAAGTAAATTTTAGATGCTTATAAAACATAATTAATTATCAAATTAATTAAAAACCAAAATACTTATTAACTAGCTGTAAGCCACTGTCTAGAACCGAGTCTTTAGAGGGAATTCCAGTCCCTTTTAGGCTTCCCCGCTGACCCGCCTCGGTTGCCATACCCAATCAGTATCTAGTCAAAAGTCTAACCGTGTTAAGTCAGGGTTTAAATCATCTAAAGAAATTTTAAAATACTTAAATCGTATCAATATATCTTCTTCATTGTCCGTATTTATAATTCCAATACTCACTCTGATTGGTTTATCGGAGACTTTAAACTCTGGTGGAATTGGAAAATGATAGGATTTTACTATGGGATCTTTCATCGGATCATAAGTTATGTTTAATATTAACTCGTGTCGATTCATTGAAAGTGGTTGCTGTTTTATTTTAATGCTTATCTCCCTGCCAATAAGTATCTTTTCCGGTAGTAAAAACGAATTATTGTCTTCGTTATCAGCTGATATAAATGACATGGGCTTTCCCTCAATTAAGTTCGCTTTTACTGTCACGCGTCGGTTACTATCGTCCCCCACAACAACTTCAAATAGGTCGTGGACAAGAATTACTACATTGGGAGAATCTCCCGAAAGAAGAACAAAACTGAAACAAATTTCTGATCCCGAAGAAAGAGATCTTTCGTATTGCAATGAACTACTTTGTGTTGTTGATGCTAATAAATATAAACCATCTTCCCGTTTTTGTAATTGGCCAAGCGAGGTAATCCACTCTGAATCATCAAATATACAACTCTCCGCATCTTCAAAGCTTTGGCTAACTTGTGTAGAAAAATCACTAGGTTGTAATTTTTTAAAACTATTGATGACCCCCGAGATTAAACCAAAATCACCGCTGAGGTTATGAAATAACCCAGAAAGAATTAGGTATACAAGCAAAGACTTCCAAATGTATCTAAATATTTTACCCAAGAACGATTCTTTTTTTAACCATTTAGGAAGTTCTTTTTTTATCATAATTACTTAAAACTAAAATTATCTCACTTTAGTTTTGTGCTATTTAGTTCGTTTACTAGGCGTCTCGGTCTCTCAATACCGAGCACTAGACTGCTGGGGATCTAGGATTCGAACGCTCCTCGTGCTAGCTCTAGTTGGCTGCCGGACCTGGACTCGAACCAAGATTACTGGGACCAAAACCCAGTGTCCTACCATTAGACGATCCGGCATCTGTGTTTACTTCTTTTGACAAAGTTCTACAATGGCCAATTCTATTGGTAATTGAGGGATGGAAGAATATCTGATTTTACTTTCTGCTTCTAGAAATTCTTGCAGGCATTCATAAATCTTTTCCGAAGAGAATTTTTCAGCAAACTCGCTTATTTTTTCTTTTTCTTCTTTTGATAAAACTGAAGTCAAAGAATCTTCAAACTTTGCATCTATCTTTAAAAGTAAAATTTCTCTTAAATAGTTATTCAATACTTTAATAAATTGTTGGACATCAACCCCTTTGTCTATGGATTCATTCAGAAAAGAAACTGCATTTTTAACATCTTTCTCTAATAAATATCCTATAAATTTAATAATAACCTCGTTTTCAACATTTCCCAGTATCTTTATAATTGTTTGTTTTTTAATTACTTCTCCTGGGCCAGAAAAACTTATTATTTTATCAAGTAAACTTTCAGCATCTCTAATTGAACCAGTTGCTTCGGCAGCAATAAGAAATAAAGCTGGTTCTTCATATTTTATCTTTTCTTTCTCCAAGATAATCTTTAATCTTTCCACAATTTCTTGAACTGTTAATTTATAAAAGCTGAAACCTTGGCATCTGGAAATAATAGTTGATATCATTTTCTGAATTTCAGTTGTAGCTAAAATAAATATGGCATGCGCTGGTGGTTCTTCTAGAATCTTTAATAAAGCATTAGATGCTTCTCGGGTCAATTGATGAGATTCATCAATAATAAAAACTTTATATTTTGACTTGCTAGGCACAAAGCGAATTGTCTCTTTAAGTTCTCTAATATCATCAATCCCCCTATTAGAAGCCGCATCTATTTCTATTAAATCCATGGAATTTCCTTTGTTTATTTCTAAACAGGATTCACATTTATTACATGGTTCATACTCTCCCTTTTTTCTGTTTTTACAATTTATAGCTTTAGCAAAAAGTCGTCCCATCGTGGTTTTTCCAGTTCCGCGAGGACCTGAAAAAAGATAAGCATGGGAAATCATGTCTGAAGCAATAGCATTTGTAAGAATCTTTACTATATGCTTTTGAGCTATAATTTCCGAAAATGTTTTAGGTCTGTATTTACGATATAATGCTAAATTTGCCATCTTATTCTTTAATTTATTATTTGGTTATATTATCACGAAAGCACATAATTTAAAAGTCCCGAAAGTGGTATTTAAACCAACTTCCGGGACATACTTAAGTTTTTCTCTATGTTATTTCTATTTCTACTTGCCCCGCTAGGGCTTTCTGAAGGATGTTAGCTATTCTTCCTGTTCCCACAGCGAATATTCTTATGGCTTCTTCTTTTTTATTCCCTTCAGTAAGGTCTATCATTCGATCATATGTATATCTATCGTCCAATATGTATACTCCTCTTTCACTAACCATTAACTTTTCTTTTTTTCCTTGTGGACTCTCTGCTTCTAAGGTTATTTGTTTTCCTTTTGTTCTCTTTATTAATTCATTCAAAAGATCAACTCTGTTTTCAACTTTTACTTTTCCTTCTTGCCTCACCTCTTTAAGCATTTTGTCCACTTCTTCAAGAATCTTTTTCATACTTATCATCCCTTTCTTTTTTAAATTTTTAATTTATCTCAAGAGTTTCTTTATTCTTAAGATATTTGTACTATAACAAATATATTCTGATTTGTCAATAATTGAGATTTTACAAGAATTAGTATATTATTATATAATATGTCTATGATTAAATTATACAATACTCTTTATAGGAAAAAACAAATCTTTAAACCTTTAAAGGATAAAAAAATTGGTCTTTATACTTGCGGGCCCACAGTCTACCTGTATGCGCATATTGGAAATTTAAGAACATATCTTTTTGAAGATATATTAAGGCGGGTTTTGGAATACAATAAATACAAAGTAAAACAGGTAATGAATATTACAGATGTGGGACATTTAACTTCGGACGCTGATACAGGAGAAGATAAATTAGAAAAAGGAGCCAGAAGAGAAAACAAGACTGTCTGGCAAGTTGCTGATTTTTACACCAAACATTTTAAAAAAGATTTAAAGAACCTAAACATACAAGAACCAAGTGTCTGGATAAAAGCAACTGACACGATTAAACAACAAATAGATTTAATAAAAACTTTAGAAAAAAAAGGATTTACTTATAAAATTAATGATGGGATTTATTTTGACACTTCCAAACTGAAAACCTATGGACGGCTTTGGGGAAGTAAAATAGAAAAGATAAAACAAGAGATGAAAGCAGGAGCCAGAATCAAAATGGTTAAAGGCAAAAAAAACCCAACTGATTTTGCTTTATGGAAATTCAGCCCTAAAAAAGTTAAAAGACAAATGGAATGGGATTCCCCTTTTGGAGTTGGATTCCCGGGCTGGCATACTGAATGTGTGGCCATGGGAGTAAAGGAATTAGGAATTCCTTTTGATATTCATTGCGGAGGCATAGATCATATCCAAATCCACCATACTAACGAAATAGCGCAATCAGAAGCTGCTTACAATAAGATTTTAGCCCGTTTTTGGCTCCATGGTGAGTTTTTATTACTAAATAAGGGTAAAATGAGCAAATCAAAAGGAAACATCACTATTCTTGATGATTTGATTAAAAAAGGCATTAATCCCCTTGCTTATCGTTATTTATGCTTAACTGCTCATTATCGCTCTCAATTAATATTTTCTGAGCAAAATCTACAAGCAAGCCAAAATGCTTTAGATAAAATCTATAATAAAATACAAGAATTAAAAACTAAAACAATTAAACCAATCAATAAAAAAGAGATTAAATTATACCAAGATAAATTTCTTAAACTTATTAATGATGATTTAGACATGCCCAAGGCCTTAGCTTTATTTTGGAAAGTGCTTAATAGTAAAAAACTATCCAATAATGAAAAGTATTTCCTTGCTTTGGATTTTGATAAAGTTTTTGGCTTAAACCTAAATAATATAAAAAAACAAGACATTCCTAAAAAGATTAAAGAATTAGTTAAGCAAAGAGAAAAATATAGAATAAAAAAACAATGGGAAAAAGCTGATGAAATTAGAAAAGAAATTGAAGAACTTGGTTATAATGTAGAAGACACTAAAAAAGGGACAAAAATAAATTGACATTAAGCGCTTAAAGATTTAGGATAATAGCACATAATATGGCTGATTCAAATTCTAAAACAGGAGAAGGTAGATTGCCTCCTCAAAATATTGAGGCGGAAAAATCTCTTTTGGGAAGTTTAATGATTGATCCAGATGCCATTTTTAAAGTGGTTGATTTTTTATTAACTAAAGATTTTTATAAAGATACTCATCAAAAGATTTATCAAGCCATAACTGAACTTTCTGAAAAAAGAGAACCCATTGACTTTTTAAGCGTATCATCAAGATTAAAAGAGAAAAAAGAGTTAGAAAGAATTGGCGGAGCAAGTTATCTGACAACTTTAGTTAATTTTGTCCCCACAGCATCTCATATTGCAAATTATGCCAAAATAGTCCAGCAAAAAAGAATATTAAGAGATTTGATCAGTGCTAGTTATGAAATTGGAGAAATGGGACATAGAGAATCAGAAGATGCTGATATTTTACTGGACGATGCTGAAAAAAAGATATTTAGTATTGCTCAAAAATCTTTAAGCCAAAGATTTGTCCCTATTAAAGAAATACTAGGAGAAACATTTGACAGAATTGATGAACTTTCCAAACATAAAGGCACGTTACGAGGAATACCAACTGGTTTTAAAAAGTTAGACAATGTTTTAGCTGGCCTCCAAAAATCAGACTTAATAGTATTAGCTGCGCGCCCAAGTTTAGGAAAATCAGCCTTAGCCGTAGATATAGCAAAACATGTTGCTTGTGAAAAGAAAATACCTGTGGGAATATTTAGTTTAGAAATGTCTAAAGACCAAGTTATTGATCGTTTAGTCGCTATCCAAGCAAACATTGATTTATGGAAATTAAGAACCGGACGACTGTCTGACCAAGGAGAAGACAATGATTTTGAAAGGATCCAAAGAGCAATGGCAACTTTGTCAGAATCCCCTATTTATATTGATGACAGTGCTGGGTCTAATGTTCTCCAAATGAGAGCAATGGCTAGAAGATTACAAGC
>Ga0268282_1000622_pt1 | contig 17588 bp, 20 predicted proteins | sample saktaG_12_FD_190133 | JGI IMG/M metagenome (GOLD analysis project Ga0268282, IMG submission 190133) | Saline water microbial communities from Sakinaw Lake, British Columbia, Canada - sak_2011_5_24_120m | ecosystem: Environmental > Aquatic > Non-marine Saline and Alkaline > Saline ...
CAAAAAGAAAGAACAAATCGAGACTTTAATGAAGTTTATTGACGCCAAGCTAAATCACAAAAAAGAAGAGGTCGAAGAGGCAAAAAATCAATTAATAGACTGTAAACTATGTTCAGTGGCTTGAACAGAAAAACGCCGCCCGGTTAAGAGCGGCGATTCTTTAATTTACTTTGACGCTTCGTAGCTTCTCCATGCTTCCGCGACTTTTGGAGCTGATGCATCCAAAAAAGCAAGAATTTTTTCTCTTATGTCTGTAACCTGGATCTCGTCTGCGCCGGCTGTTGATTCCCGCACAGAGGCCACTGCTTTGTCGGTCAAAGCCACCGTCTCTTCTTCGGTAGGGCCCGCTTGGAATGCAGCCATGCTGACTCCGTGTTTTATTTTGTCGGCGTCAAACGGTTCTTTCGAGCCGTCTTTTTTTATTACAATATTAGCCATAGTGTTTTTAGTTTTTTATAATAGAACCGACCCTTTCTGCTATTAGTTTAACATCCAAATAAAATAATTCAAAATTCCGGCGAAAGAAACCCATAAAATATACGGAAGCAGAAACAGCGCCGCGATTTTAGAAACCCTGTAAAAATTCACGATCGTAAAAATTATGGCAAACCAAAGCATCAATAGTTCAAAAAAGGCGACCGCAGGAGAATGCGCGCCAAAAAATATTATAGACCACAAAGCATTTAACAACAGCTGAAAAATAAAGATTAAAATTATATTGGCTTTCTGCCATCGGCCTTCCAGTAATTTTTTAGACCACGAATTCCATGGCTTGACGCGCTTAAAATTAATTTCATTTTTTACTTTCCATTTTTCTAACCATACTATATACAAAGCAATACCCATCAAAATAAATATGATTGTCCACACTGGACCAAAAAGCCAATTGGGCGGATTAAAGCCCGGCTTGTTTAAATTTTTATACCACGACCCGATTGACGGCACAGTAAAAAAAGAACTAACGATCCCGGCTAATTCGCAAATTATTATGCTTACAAAAAATTTAATCGCCTTATTGAAGTTCATCTTATTCTATTTTTATTTTAACTTTTTTAAAATAAACAAGCAATCCGTTAATCTAATTTTATAATTTTTTCCCAAGGAAGATTTTCTTTTCCAAAGTGGCCGTATGCCGCTGTCTGTTGATAAATTGGCCTGCGTAAATCCAATCTTTCAATTATGGCTTTTGGTCTGAAATCAAATTTATTTTTAACAAGCTCCGCCAGGCTTTCTCCTTTTTCATTTATTGCTTCTACCATTAAGGGTTCCGCTTTGCCAATTGCATAGGCCACAGAAACCAAGCATTGTTTTGCGTGTCCATTTGCAACTAAATTTTTTGCAACAAACCTGGCCATATACGCGCCCGACCTGTCAACTTTTGTAGGGTCTTTGCCAGAAAAACATCCTCCACCATGCGGAGCCAGCCCGCAATAAGTGTCAACCATAATTTTTCTGCCGGTTAAGCCGGTGTCTGCCTCAAATCCTCCTTGCACAAATCTGCCGGTGGGGTTTACAAGAATTTCAATTTGCGAAATGTCGCCAATAATAGGTTTTATTAATTTTTCGGTAAGTGTTTCTTTAATTTCCTCGAGCGATACTTTTTCATCGTGCTGAGTGCTGACCAAAACTGTTTTTATAACTCCGTTAAAAACTGTAATTTGCGTTTTTCCGTCGGGTTTTAGCCACAAAATTTCTCCGCTTTTTCTTAGGTTTTCCAAACCTTTTGCCAAAGCGTGAACTTTTACAATAGCTAACGGTAAAAACTCGGGAGTTTCATTTGTGGCAAATCCATACATAATTCCCTGGTCGCCCGCTCCGCCAGTGTCAACGCCTTGCGCGATATCCGGAGATTGTTGTACGACATTTATTAAAAATTTTAGTTCCTGATTATAACCGGCATCTTTATAAACCTTTTTTGCAACTGCCTCATAGTCAACTTTTGCATTTGTGGTTACTTCTCCGCCCACAACAACAAATCCGTGCCCGCCGAAAGATTCAACGGCAACTCTAGACATTGGATCTTGTGCCAAGCACGCGTCTAAAACCGCGTCAGAAATCTGGTCGCAAATTTTATCAGGATGGCCAGACGTTACACTTTCTACTGTATAGGTTTTAGGTATAAACATTTTTTATAAATTTAATAATATTAAGCGCAAAATAAAACTTCTCGGCGAAAAGAAGATTTTTAAAATTTATCTTTCCCCCGCGGGTTTGGATTTGACACCTTTTGTTTTCTAACAATGGTTGTCGGCAGTATCAACGGGCCAATTCCCTACTCTGCACTCTAGATAAGATATTAAGTTTTACTTTTTATACTATTTCTAAAATATTACTTCAAGTGTGAATAACTTTTTTTAATAATAGTGGGCCCGGAAGGAATCGAACCTTCGACCTCTGTCTTATCAGGACAGCGTTCTACCACTGAACTACGAGCCCAAGTCTAACGGGGCAAGCTGAACTACGAGCCCATATTCAAAGATTTTAGCAAAAAAAATGGACAATTGCAAATGTGAAGCAAATAAAAGGCCATCTTAGAGTAGACGGCCCTGCGTAACGACGGGTCACCAAGCAGTGACCATAATTTCTGCCGCAACGGCAAAAAGAGAAAATTGGGAAAGAGCGTAAAAGACGGACAGGGCAGAGGAAACTTCGGCGATGTGTGATACTACTTTGCGTTGCAGAACGGGCGACAAAAAAAGATTCTTATTGGCTTTCGTGGTAAGTGGGAGAATCCTTTCTTGGCGCTAATGAGAAACACCTGCCTATATTTCAACGATCAAACGTCACTACCACCTGGATTAACGGCTACTACGAGCCGGACCATTTCTCTTCGTCCGATTATAAGGGACGAGTGCGGTAATGCTCTGCCAACTGTCCGGGAAATTGTCCGCTTAATCTAACCATGGTAGATTTATTAAAATGGACAATTTTCTAGACAGTTGCAATTTCAAAGAACTATATTTTATTTTATTGAAAAAATAGAAGCCTGTCAATCGTTTTATATCCACAGGCACTCGTTAAAAACAACTCATAAAATCGGCTCCAATTCTTCAGCACAACCTAAAATTTTATTCTCCTGGAAATGATTTCCTATTATTTGCAAACCAACCGGCAAACCATCTTTTGTTTTTCCGGCGGGTAAGGATAATCCTGGCAAGCCCGCTAATTTTGAAGGAATAGTATAAATATCAGCTAAATACATCGTGAGAGGATCGTCTAATTTTTCGCCCAACTTAAATGCCGGAAAAGGAGAGACCGGACAAAATATTAAATCAACTTTTTCAAAGGCTTTGGCAAAATCATGACGAACCAATTGTCTAACCTCTTGGGCTTTTTTATAATAAGCATCGTAATACCCAGACGACAAACAATATGTTCCAATCATAATTCTGCGCTTAACTTCAGCCCCAAAACCCTGCCCTTTACTTTTTAAATATACATCTAATAAATCTTTACCCGGCACAGACAAACCGTATTTTATTCCATCAAACCGCGCCAAATTAGCCGAGATTTCTGACGGCCCAATAATATAATAACAAGCCAAAGCAAACTCTGTGCTTGGCAAGCTTATTTCTACAATTTTTGCGCCGGCATTTTTGGCTTTTTTAATGGCGCTTCTAATTATCTTTTCAACTTCCGGCTCTAACCCTTTGGCGAAATATTCTTTTGGTACGCCGATTTTGAAACCCTTTAAACCAACTTTCGTTTCCTCAAATTTATATTCAACAGAAGTTGCGTCCATTTTATCTTTTCCGGAAATCGCTTGAAAAACTGTTTCCACATCTTCAACGGTTTTAGCCATGGGCCCAATTTGATCAAGCGAAGAAGCGTGCGCAATTAATCCATATCTTGAAACAGCCCCATAAGTTGGACACAGCCCAACAACTCCACAAAAAGAAGCCGGCTGTCTTATTGATCCACCAGTATCAGAACCCAATGTATAAATTGCCTCATTGGCGGCCACAGCTGCGGCAGATCCGGAAGAGGTTCCTCCGGTAACCCTGGTTTTGTCGTACGGATTTTTTGTGGCGCCAAAAGCTGAAGTTTCTCCCGACGCACCCATTGCAAACTCGTCTAAATTTGTTTTTCCTAAAATAACAGCCCCGGCTTCTTTTAATTTTTTAATAACTGTTGCATCGTAAGGAGCAATATAATTTTCTAAAATTTTTGAAGCCGCGGTGCACCTTTGTCCCTCAACCATAATTGCATCCTTAATGACGCATGGAATTCCGCAAAGCATCCCGAATTCACCTGTTAAAATTTTTTTATCAGCTTCCTCAGCTTGCGTCAACGCCAAATCTTCTGTAACAGATATAAAAGCATTAAGATCACTTTTCTTTATTTTTTCCAAATAAGCTTTTGCTAAATCAATAGAAGAAAACTCCTTTTTTTTAAGGCCTTCGTGTGCTTGTTTAATTGTAAACTCTGTTAAGTCCATTAAAGAATACTTTTTACCTTAATATAGTCATCTTTTTTATCAGGAGCGGCGCCAATTAATTCGTCTGCAATATCGTGACTTGAAGTGATTTCATCTTTCCTGGTGGCCCTCAAATCCCCCTCTATCTCCACCGCTTTTTCGGGCTTTGGAGCTTTTTTTAATAAATCAAAATAATCTAAAATTTCCGACAGATCTTTCTGCATTTTTTCTGTTTCCTTATCCGATAATTCCAACCGCGCCAATTTCGCAATGTGTTCTACCTCCTCCTTAGAAATCATCATTTTTAATTTTAGCTGAACGCCTCCCCTTCTTCGTCTTTAGACATAACATCTGCCAAAGTCTCAATATTTTCCAAGGCAATACCCGCACCCCTAACAACCGAGGTTAAAGGGTCATCAATTATTTTACACGGCATTTTGGTTTCCCTTGAAATTAAAGTGTCAAGCCCCTTTAGTAACGATCCTCCGCCTGCCAAATAAATCCCGTTGGACATTACATCGGCCAATAATTCCGGCGGAGTTTCTTCAATCGTTGTTTTAATCGCCGCAATAATTTGTTTTACCGACCTGTCCAGCGCTCTTTGAACGTCGTCATTAAAAATTACAACTTCTTCCGGCAGGCCCGTAACCAAATTTCTCCCGCGCATCGGCATTTCTTTTTTCTCTTTCAACGGCATTGCCGAACCTATATTTATTTTTATCAGCTCTGCTGTTCTTTCTCCAATTAAAAGCTTGTACTCTTTTTGCGCAAATTGCACAATATCATCATTCATCTTGTCTCCGGCAATTCTCAAACTTTTGAAAGTTACAATCCCTCCCAAAGATATAACCGCCACTTCTGTCGTTCCTCCGCCGATGTCAACAATAAAGTTTCCGCCCGCTTCCTGAATCGGCAGCTTGGCACCTATGGCAGAAGCCAAGGGTTCTTCAATTAAAAACACTGTTCTTGCGCCGGCATTTTTCGCCGCGTCTCTCACCGCCTTTCTTTCAACCTCTGTAACTCCGCACGGAATGCCTATAATAACCCTCGGCAAAAAACCCAAACCAAACATTTTCTTTCCGGATACGGCCGATTTTTCTATGAAATACCTTAACATCTGCTCGGTTACTTCAAAATCAGAAATCACTCCGTTTACCAATGGCCTGGTGGCAGAAATGTAAGCTGGCGTCCTGCCAACCATTTTCTTTGCCTCTTCTCCTATCGCCAAAATCTGGCCTGTTTTATTATTTACGGCGACAACAGATGGCTCGTTGATAATTATCCCCCTGTCTTTTACGTAAACCAAAGAATTGGCGGTACCCAAATCAATCGCCATATCGATCGATAATAATGAAGATAATTTTTTGAACATTACTTTAAAAATTTCTGCAATTGTTTTATTTTGACCAGCTTTGATGTATTTTTGTTCCTTCCTTTCAGCTCAACAGAATTTTTAGCCAAAGTTTTTTCTGAAATAATAATTCTGTAAGGAATGCCTATCAAGTCCGCTTCAGCGAATTTTTCTCCGGCTGTCTTGTCCTTCCTATCATCATATAATACCTGAATATTTTCTTTTTGCAATTCTTGATATATTTTCTCTGATGTGACTTTAACTTTTTCGTCTAACCCAAGCTGAATTAAATGTGCTGTAAATGGAGCGATTTCTTTTGGCCAAATAATCCCCTTTTCATCGTAATTGGCCTCAACAATTGCTCCCATTACCCTTGAAATCCCCATACCATAACACCCCATTATTACGGGCTTCTCTTGTCCGTCTTTGTCTTTAAATTTTAAATCAAACGGTAAAGAGTATTTTGTTCCAAGCTTAAAGATGTTTCCAACCTCAACTGCTGGGGTGCCCTTTGGGTCGTCTTGAAAACTATCTGAGCTACAATTTGGACACACCGGAGTTTCATCTTTTATTTCTTTATTAATCGCTGTTTTGCATTTATTACAGATATAGATTGTGTCTTCTCCGGCAGGCGTAACCATTTGGAATTCATGCGAATATTTTGAAAAAGTTCCACCTGAAGCCAATGTTAAATAAGTTTCCTTCCTGATGCCTAATTCTTTAAAAATATTAAAATAAACCTTTATTATCTTATCATAATATTTATCCTGGTCTTCTTGCGTTGCGTGGAAGGAATACATATCCTTCATTAAGAACTCCCGAGTTCTCAAAATCCCTGATTTTGCCCGCAATTCGTCCCTAAATTTTGTCTGAATTTGAAAAACCGAAAAAGGCAAATCCCTGTAAGACAAAACATTTTTTTGGGCCAGCGGAGAAACAACTTCTTCGTGCGTGGGACCCAAAGCATATTCTTTATCTCCTGATCCAAAAACTTTAAAAAGAACATCAAAATTGTTCCACCTTCCGGTTTTTAACCAGTTTCCTTTTGGTTGTAAAACCGGCATTAAAATTTCCTGTCCGCCTGCGCTTAACATATTTTCCCTTATGATATTTTCAATATTTTTCAAAACCCTGAATCCCAAAGGTAAAAAAGTGTAAACACCAGCCATTAACTGGTCAATAAACCCGGCGCGCGTTAACAAATCATGAGAAATTGATTCTACGTCGCTTACCTTATTTTTTATTGTTTTACAAAATAATTTTGATTGCAGCATATTTTTTAAAAATAATTTTTATATTTTACTTTTGTAAACTTGCCTTTAAAAAATCTATAAAACGCGGGATATCAAATCTTACTGTTATAAAAAGAGACAAAGTAATCAATATTATAAAACACGTAACAGTGATACCCTGTTCTACTTTTACTGAAACTGGTTTGCCTTTTATTTTTTCTATCAATAAAAAAACCAATTTTCCTCCGTCTAAAGCCGGTATGGGAAACAAATTAAAAATAGCTATAAAAACAGAAATCATTCCTATAAAATACAAGAAAAATCCTATTCCATAACTTGCGGCGTTGGCTAAAAATACAGTGATTCCAAGAGGTCCCGCAAATTCCGCTCCCTGTGGCGCGCCTTTGCCGGCTATTAAAGTTGCAAAAGTAATATACAATCCTTTCAGCGCGCTTACGGTTGTCTGCCAAGTATAAACTGCTCCCTGAATTGGAGCTGAATACCACGAAGTTTTTTTAATAAGAGTCGCCATTCTTTCCAAACCAATTCCCACCGCGCCCTGGCTCGTCGGCGGATTTATCCTTGGCGTCAAGCTTACATTAAAATCTTGGGTTGCCCCATGGGTCGTTCTATTAATTGTTAATGTTATTTCTTTTCCTTTATTGTCGCCTGTAATTTTCTGGAAGTCTGCAATTTTATTTATTTTTGTGTCAACTCCTCCAACACTAATATTTTTTATTGTATCTGCGGTCTTTAATCCTGCCAAACTTGCCGGAGAATCCGGAGACACAGAAATTATTTTTACCCGAGGGCTAGTTAGTCCCTGTACGTCACTGTCACCCACGGGAAGGTCAGTTCCCATCGCAAAAACAATAGAAAAAATAATTATTGCAGCCAGCCAAAATGCCGCAACTCCGCCGATGATAATTAAAACCCTTTTCCATATCTTAAGACTGGTAAAACTTCTTAAATCGTCCACTCCGCCTTCTTCGCCGTAAATTTTTACAAAAGCACCCAGTGGCAAAAGATTTATAGAATAAATTGTGTCGCCTATTTTTTTGCCAAAAATTCTTGGCGGATACCCGATTCCGAATTCTTCGACTCTTATGCCAAATTTTTTAGCTATAATAAAATGCCCGAATTCGTGAATAATCATCAGGACAATTAAACTTAAAAAAGCTACGGCTAAAATTAAAATTGTAGATATCATTAAAATATTTCTATATTAATTCGTTTTTCTTTTTTTCCACCAAACTCTTCATTTTTTCCTGGTATTCGTCAACTACTTTTTGCAATTCGTCTTTTCCTCGGAATTTATCGTCTTCTGAAATTTCTTTTGCTTTCTGCGCAGCCTGTATTTTATTCCAAGCATTTTCCCTCTCTCTTCTTATCACCTGCTTTGTTTGTTCTGCTTTTTCGTTTAAAACCTTGCCCAAAGAAAGCCTGTATTCTTCCGTAAGCATCGGCAGATTCAGTCTGATGATATTTTTATCAACAGCGCAAGACATTCCCAGCCCCGACTGCTGTATAGCTTTTTCTATCGGCTCTATGTACGAAACATCCCATGGCTGTATGACTATCTGGTTTGTGGAAGGCGTAGAAATCGCGCCGAGCTGCTTTAACGGAAATTTTTGCCCAAAAGCATTAACTTCTATATCTTCAACCAAAGACGGACTGGCTCTCGATGTGCGGATTTTCGCCAATTCGGCCTCTAAGAATTTAAACGCCTTGTCAAACTCCGGCTTTACTTTATCTATAAATTCTTTATAACTCATATTTTATGTTTCCATTAATAATATTTCTAAGGATAATTTTGGATTAGCGTTTGTAAAAAGTATTTTATTATTTATATCTTCCGTTAAATTTATAATATCCTTTATTTTTTGTATTGAATATTTTTTGGAAACTTGCGTACTTGTTTTTTCTATCCCAACTTCTGACAGTAATAAATTTCTGAAATACTTCTGTATTACCTCTAAAATTTCGCCAAATTCTTGCTCTTCAAGATCTAAAGATTTTGCATATTTAAATTTGTCGGCAAGATTTGAATTAATTACTGGAATCAAATCCTTTAAAATTTCCTGCTCTTTTTTTGTTCTTTCCGGGTTTAGCGGTAATTCATTGGGCCGGAAAAATTTTAGTGTCTGGCATCTGGAGATTATTGTTCCTAAAAGCATATCGGGCTTGGAAGAAATTAAAATCAAAAGCGTTTTTCCTTTTGGCTCTTCCAGGGTTTTTAAAAAACAACTTTGGGCTTCCTGGTTCATTTTTTCAGCATCGTCTACCATCACTGTTTTAAAAGACCCGTAATACGATTTATAGCTTAAAAAATTCTGGACTTCTCTGATTTGTGAAATATCTATTTCACTTTTATCGGATTTTTTGTTTATTATTTTAAAATCCGGAAAACTGTTTTTTTCTATCATCTGACAATTTATACACTTTTGGCAAGGTTTCCCATTCCCCGATAGACAATTCAGTAATTTTACAAATTCTATAGCAAAAGTTTTTTTTCCTATTTCTTTGGCTCCTGTAAATAAATACGCGTGGGAAAGCTGGTTCTGCTCAAGCTTTTTTTTTAGCAGCTCCCACTGTTTTTTATGCCCAATCAACATCAGTTTACTATTTCTTGCTCATTACAACTTTTTTATACTCTTCCAAATTCTCAAGAACCGTGCCTGTTCCTTTTACCACGCAAAAAAGCGGTTCCTCGGCCACAAAACACGGTACGCCGGTGCTTTGGGCAACCAGTTCGTTAATCTTGGGCAACAGCGATCCTCCGCCCGCCATAATAATTCCCTTATTCATTATGTCTGCAGAAAGCTCCGGCGGAGTTTCCGCCAAAACGTGCTTTACCGCCTGCATAATTTCAGCCAGCACATCTGATATGGCTTCGCAAATTTCGTTGTTGGATATTTTAATATTTCTTGGAAGGCCCAAAATCAAATCCCTGCCCTGTATCTCTAAAAATTTCAATTCTTTTTGGGGAAGCGCTGTGCCAATTTTTATTTTTATCTCTTCTGCTGATTGGGTTCCTATGGCCAAATTATATTTCTTTTTTATATATTCTGTTATCGCCGCATCAATCTTATCTCCGGCAACCCTTACGGAATGCCAAGTTACAATTCCCCCAAGAGAAATTACCGCCACCTCCGAGGTGCCTCCGCCGATATTGATAATCATGTGCCCGGAACAAGAATTAATGGGAATGCCGGCTCCTATGGCGGCTAATATGGGCTCTTTGGCAACGTAAGCTGACTTTGCCCCGGATGAAAGCGCCGCCTCAATTACGGCTCTCCTTTCTGTGCTGGTAATCCCCGCCGGCACCGAAAGAACCAACTCCGGCTTAAAGAATTTTAATCCGGTGCTGGTCTTGTTTATAAAATAGCGTATCATCGCCTGCGTAACCCTGTAATCAGCAATAACGCCATCTTTTAACGGCCTATAAACTTTTATGTCTGCGGGAGTCCTGCCTATCATTTCTTTAGCGCCCTCACCCACTGCTAAAATTTTATTTTCAGTTAAAGACACCGCGACAACAGACGGCTCATACAAAACAACTCCCTTGCCCTGAACATAAACAAGAGAATTGCATGTGCCTAAATCAATCGCAATTTTATTATTAAACATGTTTCTTATTTTACTCTTTGTATATCTGCTCCCAGTTTTTGTAAACGCTCTTCTATTTTCTCATATCCTCTGTCAATTTGAAATACATTTTCAATTGTTGTTTTCCCTTCTGCCGAGAGTGCGGCTATTACCAAGCATGCTCCGGCCCTTATGTCCCAAGAATCAATATGCGCGCCGGAAAGTTTAGTCGGACCGAACACAAACGTCCTGTGGGGATCTACCATTTCAATATCGGCCCCCATTTTTTTTAACTCCTGGATATAATTAAATCTGTTTTCATATAAAGGATCGTGCACTAAACTTTTACCTTCAGCTGAAATTAAAAGAGGAATTATTATCGGCAATAAATCTGTTGGAAAACCCGGATACGGAAGCGCCTGCACTTTTACCGCTTTAAGATCTGGAGAATAAGAAACTGTAACGCAATTCTCGCCCCTTTTCATGTTAACCCCCATCTCCTCAAGTTTTGCTAAAAATAAATCCAGGTGCGACAGGTCAACTCCGGTCACCTTAATTTTCCCGGGAGCCATAGCCCCAATAACTATAAAAGTCCCCGCCTCAATAGGGTCTGGAATTACACTATGATTGCATCCATGCAGTTTTTCAACGCCCTCAATTTTAATTGTGTGCGTGCCAAGGCCTTCAATTTTCGCTCCCATTTTCAAAAGCATTTCTCCCAAATTCTGGACATGCGGTTCTGCTGCAGCTCCCTTTATAATTGTTTGGCCTTCAGCTAAAACGGCCGCCATCATTACGGCCTCAGTAGCTGTTACGGAAAATTCCTCCAAAACGATTTCTTTGCCTATTAATTTGTCGCAACTAACTTCGTAAACATCATCTCGCCTTTCGATTTTCGCTCCCAGTTTTTCTAACGCATTTAGTTGGATAGAAATAGGCCTTAGTCCTATTCTGTCTCCGCCGGGCGGAGGCATTTTAAAATTTTTGGGCGAACCGTAAAACTGGGTCCTTGCCAGAAGTGCGCCAAAAAATAATACTGAAATCCTTGTCTTTGAAAATTTTTCAAAATCCATTTTTCCCACTTCGGCCTTTTCGGCTTTTATTGTAACTTTTTCCTCGCCTATTTTTTCAACGCCGACTCCCATACTTTTCAATATATCTAAAATATGTGAGATATCATCGATAAAAGGAATATTATCTATAATACACTCTTCTTCTGTAAGCAAAGAGGCCACAAGCGCCGGGCCTGCAGCATTTTTTGAACCCCTGACTTCAATTTCTCCGCTTAAAGATTTTCCGCCGTTAATAACAAACTTATCTGCCATAATACTATTATCCTAATCTAAAAAAATAATCTTTGCAACCCCCCGAAAAAAGTGGAAAAAATCACGGCTTTGTGCTAATATACCGTAATCATGAAGAAAAAAATTCGCCTGATAATACTGCTTGTTTGCGTGGTCTGCTTTTTTGTTGCAGCCCCGGTTTTAGTGCTTTATTCCATGGGATACAGGGTTGATTTTGCTAAAATGAAAATTACAGCAACCGGAGGCATTTATGTAAGAACATTTCCCATAGCAGGACAAATTATTGTCGACTCTAAAATCTCGGGAAAACCCAACATTTTTTCAAACTCGTTTTTTATACAAAGCCTGCTGCCGAGTCCACACACTGTTTTGGTTAAAAAAGACGGCTACTACGATTATTTTAAAACCATTCCCGTTCAGGAAAACCAGGTTACAAAGTTAGAAAATGTGCTCCTATTTAAAAAAATACTAACCTTCGGAGAGCTTGCCGACAAGGTTGATTATTTTTCCGTAGCCCCAAATAACCAAAATTTTACCACCGCAACCGTCGGGGCGAAAGATATAACCTTCAGTTATTTTTCCTTTGACGCGATTGGACAAGATAAAACTTTTTCCATACCACAAATAGGAAAAATATCAGATATAAAGTGGTTTGACGACTCAAGCAGAGCCATAATAATAGTAGAAAATAAAAATATTGTTTCTTACTATCTTCTTGATAGTACTCTTTTAAAACCTACGGCCACCCTATTATCTTATTTAGATAAAAACGCACAGCAAATTTCTTTCAATCCTCAAAATTCGCAGGAATTATTTTTCATAAAAAACGATGTTCTCTATTCAGCAAAAAACGGTAAAGTTTCACCTGTTTTAAACGGTACGTTGGCATATAAAATTTCCGGAGGGAATATTTTATGGCTATCAACCGATGAATTACTGTATAGCTCTGACCTTTCCGGAAAGCTCATAGAGCAGATAACCGATAAAAAAGCTACTATCGGTTCCATAAAAAACTATGCCATACTCTCACTCTCCGGAAAAACTTTTCTGCAAGCCGATGATTCCTTATTTTTATTAAATCAAAGCACAAAAACACTGGAAAATATTGCTCCGCCCGCGACCGACTATAAAATTTCTGCATCTCCAGATAATAAGAATTTGGCACTCTATAACAATAATAAAATATACCTATACTCTTTTTCTCGGTCTGAAGGATCCCCCGAATACAACGAAATATTTCTTGGAACAAATATAGCTGACTGCCAGTGGCTTAATAACGATTATATAGTTTTTACATCTGAAGACAAAATTATAATTTCTGAAATTGATTACCGTGGGAATATTAATTCCGTTACATTGCTCCAGACAATAAATATATCTCCCGATATAACAATCTATATTAAAAACCCCGACATGTTTTTCAACCGCCAGGATAATAAGCTATATGTTTTAACAAACGGCACACTTTTGTCGTCAGAAAAAATTACGCAATAATAGTCAAATAAAAAACACCCTGAGCTTGTCGAAGGGTATTTTTTTATGCGGCTTCTATTTTCCCTGCCTGCCGCCAGGCAGGTTCTTAAAATCTTCCCAGTTCAATTCATTTCCGTTTGCTAATTTGCAAACATCCTTGAATGCGCAATAATTGCACTGCCAATTGCGCGGATAATCTGCCAAGCGAGCCGGTAAAATATTTTTTTCCACCTGCTCTTTTAAAGCATAAAACTTGTCTAAAAGCCCTTTACAAAGCGCCTCATCATAATCAACAAAAAATTCTTTCATTTCCTGGCGGTCTTTGTCTATATAAAGCAGAATTCCCTTTTTAATATTAAAATAATGCAGATAAAGCTGAATCTGATAAACGTTTTCTTCCTTAGGGGCCGTCAGGTTTCTGAAAATCATACTATTCATACTCTTAATATCCAAAACATAATTTTCATTTCCAATGCATAAAATAGCATCAGCCCTGCCGGAAATTATTTCCTGCGACGGAATGGGAATTTCTGTTACAACGCCCAATCTCAATCTGTATAAAATATTAAAAATACTTCTGTGGATATTTTCTCCGTGCTCAAAAATGCGCATAATTCTCGCATCTAACGGCTCTCTGGGCGCATTTTTTAATTTAAAAAAAACAGACCGCTCACACTTTCCGGCGTCTGTAATATAAAACCTTGTCTGCTCCCTATTTTTCTGGTTCTCTATATAAAACTGGTCTATCAACTCTTTTAACATATCCTACATTTTATCATTCCAAAAAATATATGCAAGAGAAATAAAAAAAGCTCACCGCATGTGCGTGAGCTTTGACCTTGTTCAGAGAGATGCACGATGACCGCACACAAAGCAGACAAATCTTCCATGGTCGTCTTCGGCGACCATCGCCTCTCCACAGTGCTGTGGCACTTGACCACTCTGTTGTATAAGATGTGTTCTATCCCAATAAGATTCAGCCGGTACGCCCACAAGCGAAGCTTGCCCACCCAATACCTTCACTACTGGAACAGAGCAAGCTTTACAAAAATCCCTGCCAAGCTTTGTCCAGCAGGAACGGCACATCGGTTTGTTGCACTTTCTGCATTCGAATATGTGCCCAGAACACAATCCTGCGCCACACTCGACACAGCGTTCTATAACAAGTGCAGAACAAGAAACGCAATTTTCTGCCATGATGTTCTCCCTTCAAAAGAGCTTCTATTTAATGTGCGGATAGGGCTACCTACTTAACATCCAGCTCTACGATAAACTCCTCGTCAAGGATCACCAACATTTCCACGTCCGCCTTCCTGCGTGCAAGCTCGTCTATTCTCCTGACTCTCGTCAATATCTCTCGTAGTTGATACTGAAGCCCACTCATCCGCCGCTCGTCAACTGGGTGGGTGCCGAAAAGCTTTGAAGGACACGCGTGATGTTCTGCGCTCTTAACACACCTCAATAGATTGCCTTTCTCTGACATTATATGATTCTCCCGTAAGTAGTCCATAGCTCTGAAATAATCCGAACCGTTCGGAAATTAAATTTTTCAGGTGCTAACAAAATATTACCAATTTTAAAAAATTTGTCAAACGAAAAACCGGCTTTCACCGGTTTTCTAGTTTCATAATTCTTATCGCTTCGCCCACTGAGGTGCTCTTTGTGCTCACCACAGACCGAACGATAATCGTGATTACCACAGACCAATTTCCACAAAACCAGAGAATAATATCCAATAACCAGCAGTCTCTTATGGAAGCTTTTGGCTTCAAGTTCATTATACCGCCGTGGTTTACCCAGTCAAGGCCAAACCCTCTATTATTTTTTATTTCTTCTTTCTGTTAAAACTCTTTGAGCATCCTCTAGATTGGGATGACCATATAGAGCCATAAGCTGGCCATCCGATAATTCATTAAAACAATCTTTAATTTTTTCTCTTAGCTCAAATAATTTATTCATTTCTTCAAGTGGCGTTGCGATTATGCCGTCTCTTGGGTCAGTCGTTCGTGCGCTAATTTTGCTTTCCAATTCAATATATTCATTAAACAAATTTTCGCAGTATTGTTTTTTATTTTCCATATTTTTATTTTTCAATCAATTTTTATTTTTTTTCTTCACTCTTTATCAATTCGAATCCTATCGGATTTGTTTTTTCTGCTATTATTTTTGTTAATAAATCTGAGTTTATTTTTATCTGTCCATATTTCTCCTCATATTCTCCAATCGCTGTATATAAAGCAAATAAAAATTCCTTCGCCGATAATGGGCTCATACCGATCCCAAACCCATAATCTATCACACCCTCTATATCCGTTTTATCTTTTATAAAACTCACAACAAATCCATTTTCATTTTCGTTAATTATAAAATTATCTGAATAAAAAATAGTTTTTTCTTGCATAAATTTTATGGCAAAGTAATTATTTTACCAGTTTTAACTCCAGTAGCATTCAAATAGATAAGGTTTATTTTTCCACTGCCGTTCATCATTAGAGTTTTACCGTTTCCAATTATAATTTTTGTAAATTGATAACGAGGGATTTGTGTAACATAGAAATAATATCCATTGACACATTGTGATGGTTTTGCATCAATAATATCTTGCGACAAATTGTCGCATTGAAACATTCCTCCAGAATTAAATCCACTGCCATCATAAACCATATTCATTATATGGCTGGGTTCATCGACAACCATTTGGTTAACTACAAAATCATCTCCATCGGCTGAAACATTTAAATATTCCTGTAATAAGTTTCCACTTCTAGTAGCAATTGTGCTTTTGATGGTCGGATATACGCAATTTCCATCATCTTTATTTGCTGAAGAATTGTAATTTGTAGCGGTTGAATCCATACAACCTAATATCGGTGCGATTGGAGGCGGAGGTGTCAGAGTAGTATTTTGTACAATTTGTTGAGTGTTCTGTTGAATTTGTTGTATGGTTTGCGTTTGTTGTTGAATAGCAGCTATTTGAGTTTGCTGTTGGGCTAATATAGTAGCTATTTGCTGTTCAAGTTGGGCGATTAACTGAGTTAGTAGTTGAATTAGCTGTTGCGTAAGTGCATCGTGAGTTGTTGCAGTTTGAGCCGAAACAAAAACAGGAGCAAACAAAAGTGAACACAATAACGCCGAAACAATAATAAGTTTTTTCATGGATTTTATCTTAATGACTATTATTTATTCTTACGCTTTTTTCGCCAAATGTCAAACCCCAAAACCTAAAACAAAAACCACGCCTTTTTATGGCGTGATTTTTATGCTTAGTAATTTAGATCACCATCTTATAGCCGTCCAAACAAACTTCTGTTATAAGAGTTTTTTCTAATAGTGCCTTAAATGTTATCGCTTCTTTATTTTTTTCTTTATTTGGATCCACTACCTTAATTTCATCTTTATTTCTCTCGCCAAATAAGTCTTTTGTAATTTTTTCGAACTCCGGATGATGTTTAACAAAATTATTTCCATAACACTCAATCATTACTCCGCGTGGATTTAAATTTTTGTCGAAATAAATAGAATATTCGTCTGTAATTTGGTGCAACTCTGTATCACTAGGAATTACGTTTGGAGAATAGAAAAATATACCCTCATCCTTGTCGAACGTCAAAACCCAGCCTTCTTTCTTGGCTTTTTCGGGAATTTTCTTCACCTCTTCCTGGATGATTTTTTTTGTGATTTTTTTAGTTGTCATGGCCGTATAATAAATTTGTTTTGCTCCTCTCTTTTACATAATCTGGTCTATAGGCGGTTATGACAAACTGTGGCTTCTTTTTAAAATCGACTACTACTTTTGTATATCTTGGCCTTCCATTTACTACATATTCCTGTAGATAAAATGCCTTTCTACTGTTCGGTTTATCGCAATCTTGATATACAAAATTTGGGCAATTAATCGTCTGCTTAAGTCTACCGTTTATAAAATTATCATCACGGAGTTCCGGACGTTTTGCGACTTTTTGCTGTCTTTGCGCCTCTGTAAAAATAACTTTATTATTTTCATAATCTACAGTTTCCAAACAACATTTCATATGTGTTAGCCCCATTTTTTCAGCTTTTCTTTAGTATACACAAGATACGTAAAAAGTGCAAACTGTGCACTGGCCACTGGTATACTTTACAGTATGAGGCACTTAAAACATGTTGCAAAATGAATCGGTTGGTGGTTGGCTGGAGTTAGTAAAAACTAACTCAGTTAATACCATGCAAATGCTAGCGGAAAA
>Ga0268282_1000640_pt1 | contig 17216 bp, 9 predicted proteins | sample saktaG_12_FD_190133 | JGI IMG/M metagenome (GOLD analysis project Ga0268282, IMG submission 190133) | Saline water microbial communities from Sakinaw Lake, British Columbia, Canada - sak_2011_5_24_120m | ecosystem: Environmental > Aquatic > Non-marine Saline and Alkaline > Saline ...
GCATCAGCGACAATGCGGTCGTCGATACGGCCATCCTCACGATACCGAGAGATGAAAACGAACTCGATGTCCTGCAGCAGGTCCTGGTGGTCTCTGGTCATGCGTTTCAATAATTTGCCGGACCCCGGCGCTTCCTTCGTGCCGCCGTGCAATGACATCATGCGGATATTCGCCTTTTTCTGGTCGGCACGTTTTCGACGCATTCGTTTGAGCTTTGACATGTGATGACTCCTTTCACATTACTGCCTGAACAGGTGCCCGTTCAGCTTTCCATCCTTTTTTTCGCATCCCTGACTTTTTGGCCTTTCGAGAATCGTAATTGGGATTCGGCGTCAGTATTTGAGCGTTTACTTTACTTCGCCAGTTATAGAGCATCTTTTTCAATTTTTCAACTTTTTTCGGCATTTTTTTTGCCAGGTTGTTCTGCTCGCCGATGTCTTCTTTGAGATTGTACAGTTCGAATTCGTTGCCGGGGCCGCAAATGCTCTCGTCGAACCATTCGATCAGCTTATAATCGCCCGCGCGGACGGCGCCGCACGGGCCGATGCTGCTGCTGTGGTAGTGGGGATAATGCCAGTAAACGGCCCGGCGATTAAGTGTGCCGCTTCGATTAAGGACCGGCACGAAGCTGACGCCGTCGTTAAGGGCTTTCGTGGAGAAATTTGCTCACGCCGTGGCTATTTTCTCGAAAGTGAACTTGTGGGCGTCGGCATCGATTTTGATGGTGTCGCCGTCTGCGAATTTTCCGGCCAAAAGCTCGGCGGCCAGCGGATTCTCCAACTGCTGCTGGATTGTGCGCTTCAGAGGTCTTGCTCCGAACGCCGGGTCGTAACCCTCGTCCATGATTTGCTCTCGGGCAGCATCCGTGAATTCGACCTGGATGTTGCGGCTATCCAGACGCTCAGCCAGGTAATCCAGTTGAATATCGACAATCTTCCGCAGGTCCTCTTTGCCGAGCATGTGGAAGACGATTATTTCATCGATCCGATTCAGGAACTCCGGCTTAAAAAGCTGCTTGAGCGCATCTTTGACGTGGGCCTCGATCTCCCAGTCGGCGCCGGATTCTTCGGTAAGCTGCTGGATTTGGTGGCTGGCGATATTGCTGGTCATAATTATAACGGTGTTCTTAAAATCGACGGTCCGGCCTTTGCCGTCGGTCAACCGGCCGTCGTCGAAAACCTGCAACATAACGTTGAAGACATCCGGGTGGGCCTTTTCAATCTCGTCCAATAAGATTACAGAATAAGGTTTTCGCCGGACCGCTTCGGTCAGACGGCCGCCCTCTTCGTAACCGACGTAGCCCGGAGGCGAACCGATCAGCCGCGCGACAGAATGCGGCTCCATGAATTCACTCATATCGACACGGACCATCGAGTGCGGATCGTTAAACAGAAAATCCGCGAGCGCTTTGGACAGCTCGGTTTTGCCCACGCCGGTCGGGCCGAGGAACAGGAATGTTCCTATCGGCCGGTTCGGATCGCCTAAACCCGAGCGACTCCTGCGAACGGCGTTACAAAGTGCTTCTACGGCTTCATTCTGACCGACAACTCGCCGGCGAATCGCATCCTCCATTTTCATCAGTCGCTCACGTTCTCCGCTCAATAATTTCGCGATGGGTATTGACGTCCACTTCGAAACAACCCCGGCGATGTGCTCTTCGGTGACTTCGTTGTGAATGATCGCCTTGTCGGATTTGGAAAGCTGGGCCTCCTTTTCCTCCAGCTCTTTTTTCAGGTTTGTAATCGTCTCGTATTTTAGACGGGCCGCGGTTTCCAGGTCGCCTTTACGCTGGGCATCTTCGAATTGATTGTGAGCATCTTCAATTCTCTCTTTGAGAGTTTTCATCTGGTCGATGTCACCCTTTTCACTTTCCCATTGTGCCGTGAGTTTCTTGTCCCGCTCCTGCAGTTCGGCCAAACGTTTTTCGGCATTCTTCAGCCTTTCGGCGCTGGCATCGTCCTTTTCTTTCTTCAGCGCTTCCCGTTCGATCTGGTACTGGACGATCTTTCTGCGAATACCGTCCAGTTCGGCCGGCAGCGAGTCATTTTCAATCCGCAACTTAGAGGCCGATTCATCGATCAGGTCTATCGCCTTGTCCGGCAGCCACCGGTCGGTGATGTACCGGTTCGACAAAGTGGCGGCGGCAACAAGCGCCGAATCCGTAATGCGAACGCCATGATGTGTGTCATAACGGGCCTTGAGCCCCCGCAGGATGGCGATGGTTTCTTCGACGCTCGGCGGATTAATCAGAATCGGCTGGAAGCGCCTCTCGAGCGCTGCGTCTTTCTCAAGGTACTTTCGGTACTCGTCAATCGTGGTTGCGCCGATGCAGCGCAGCTCGCCCCGCGCGAGGGACGGCTTCAAAAGATTGCCCGCATCGACCGCCCCTTCGGCCTTGCCGGCGCCGACGATTGTGTGCAGCTCATCGATAAAGAGGATGATTTGCCCCCCGGCGGCGATGACTTCTTTCAGCACGGCCTTGAACCGGTCCTCGAATTCACCCCTGAATTTTGTGCCGGCGATCAACGCCCCCATATCCAAAGCGACAACTCTTTTGTTCTTCAGCCCCACGGGGACATCACCTGTAACGATCCGCTGGGCGAGGCCTTCGACGATGGCGGTCTTGCCGACACCGGGCTCGCCGATCAGCACCGGATTATTTTTTTTCCGGCGGTTGAGAACCTGCATGCACCGCCTTATCTCTTCGTCTCTGCCGATCACAGGGTCGAGCTTTCCCTTGCGGGCCATGTCCAGAAGGTCGATCCCGTAGCGTTCCAGCGCCTTGTATTTATCTTCCGGATTCTGGTCCGTTATCTTTTCCGGGCCGCGGATTTCTTTCAGGGCGGTTTCAATATGTTCCGGCGTAACTGAGTTTAGCTGCAAAATTTCTTTAGCGTCACTCTGCACCGAAGCAAGCGAGATCAACAGATGTTCGACGCTCAAATATTCATCCCCCATCGCATCGGCCCTGTTTTGCGCATCCAGCACGATCTGGCCAAGCGCGGGGTCCGGCATGAGCTGATTGCTGCTTTTGCCTTCGGCTAACCGTCCAAGCTCGCTGTCTACCATCTCTTTGATACGCCCGACATTGGCGCCGATTTTTTTTAGTACCTCTACGGCAACGCCGGCATCGTCACTACAAACGGCGCTCAACAGATGCAGCGGTGACATCACGGTATGCGATTTCGCCATTGCGATTTGCTGAGCCGTGGCTATCGCCTCCTGGGCCTTCAACGTAAATTTGTCGAATTTCATAGCTAACCTCTTTTAATACGAATATGAAATTTAAATTATAATTACTCGAATATATATCAAGTGCAAACAACGTGCCCAAACGAGATAAAATCCTAATTGCTTTATATATAAGCATTTACATATTTAAAGTTTTCTTCGAAAATGTGCCAATTTGGCAGAAATGCCTTTTCGTACAGCTTAAAATCATCTGATAGCAGTCCTAAGACAAGGTTGAAAACACACTTGACTCATATCCTGCAAAAAATATGTCCCGCCCGCATAAAACTATCGTTTGAGGTCCGGCATGGTTCTATAAAAATCGGGGCAATTCATCGCTCCCTATTTCTCTTGCGGGTAAGAGATGTCTTGCAGTTTGTACAGTTCCGTTCTCAATCGTGGCAGTGCTTGTGGATATTCCCTCTTAATGAACTCAACGATTTTCTCTCTTACTTCACAGCGCAAGGTCCAGGCCGTTGAGGCATCCGCAGCGCTCATAAGAGCCCTGAGTTCCATCGTACGGTCTGAGGCGTTTGTAACCTGTAATACACAGACTTTGCCGTCCCAGTGTTCTGACTTCTTGAGTATGTTATGAAGCTCCTCTCTAACCGCATCGACAGGCACGTTATAGTCTGTATATACAAAAACAGTGCCGAGTATATCCGCAGAGGTTCGTGTCCAGTTTTGAAACGGGCTTTCAATGAAATACGTTATTGGTACGATCAGGCGTCTAAGATCCCAGATCCTGACAACGACGTAGGTCAGCGTTATCTCTTCGATACGGCCCCACTCATTTTCGACTATTACGACATCGTCTACTCTGATAGGTTGTGTGATGGCTATCTGAAGGCCGGCGATAAAAGTTGCTATAGTTCGCTGAGCAGCCATTCCCACTACAATACCGACCACTCCGGCAGAAGCCAGGATTGTTGTCCCGAGCTGCCGGACCCTCTCGAATGTCATCAGCATCGTCCCGAATGCGAGAATGCTTACAACGATGACAGTGATGCGCTTCAAAACTTTGAACTGCGTATGGATCTTTCGTGCTTTAAGATTGTCTCTGACGCTTACGTCAAAACGACTCGTAACATAATCCTCCAAGATGCAGATCGTTCGAATCAGCAACCATGCAACAAGAGCTATCAAAAGTAAGGCAATTGCATGCACAGCCACTTCGGGAACCTGCGACTTGAAATTGGGTAGTTTGCCCACCACACGCACTATGAGCAGGATGACTATCCACTGTAACGGCCTATAGCAGTGTTTCACGATTGCGTTGTCGAAAGTCACTATGGTACGTTTGGTCAAATGTAAGAGTACCCGGAACAAAATAAAGTGGCCTGTTGCCCCTACAAGCAGTGCTGTCCCATACAGCCAGATCAACGGCCGTAAGTTACTTATATCCGCCAACATTCTGTCCATCTCAAATCTCTCCGTCAATTAAAAACACAATACGGTCTCCACCACGCTCGGAAACATTGATTACGATGAATATCGGAATTTCGAAATACGGCATAGTATTTGAATATAGATTTACTCACTCATAATCGAATTCAGCATATACAGATAGTCTGAGAGCAACCGGGTAATCAGAAATTCTTTTCTAACCTTCTCTTTTGCTTTTTCTCCGACAGCTCGAGCTTCATCAGGATTTTGTAGAATGTGTACGATTCGCTCCGCAAATCCGTCGTTGTCCTGAGGCTCTACCAGGAAACCGCTCTGACCATCATCAATCTGATATGGTATTCCGCCTACGTTCGAGGCAACAACAGGAATGCCCTTCCATAAAGCCTCAGTTACGCAAAGGCAAAAACCCTCTCTTATGGATTTCTGTATTATCACGTTGGAGAATCTTTGGATCGAATTAACTAATGTTTCATTATTACCCACGACGAAAACAATGTCTCCAGTGTTGATGAGTTTGTTTGCCTTGCGATGAACCTTTCTGTACATCTGCAGGCCCTCGGGATCGTCGCTGGCCACGTTGTAGCAGAAGACCAGCCTGCAATCGACCTTCTCCTTCACTAGCTTAAACACATCTATAACGCCTTCAGGATCCTTCCACGGGTCAAGTCTGGAGACTTGGGTGATTATAGGTTTGTCGGTCGGAATGCCGGCCTTCGTGATGTGCTCAAGCATAGTCTTTTCAGAGATATCCTTGTTCTTCGCACTCAAAGGGTTGATCGCCGGAAACATGAGTCGCTGGTCAACCGGTAAGTCTTCTTTGAAGTATTTCTCGCTTGACATTGCGACTTGGTCATACTTTAGCAGGAATCCTTTGAGAAAATCCCACAATTCATCGTTCGGATTTGTCAGGTCTATGTGGCATCGCCATATCCACGGCTGGCGCTTTCTGTAAGCTCTTATCAACGAGAGCGGCTGCGGGTCATGGACTATTACGCAGTCATGCTGAATGTGTGTGAACTTCGAGAAGTTGTCGTTAACCTGGAGATAGGCCTGTTTCTTCTTCTCGGTAAGATTCAGTTTCGCACCCTGAAGGGCATTGTGAAAACTCTTGGTGATCTCAAAGAACTCCTGACTTCCATGCAGTATTCTCCAGCCGGCATTTATGCCGACGTCATTCATCAACTGCACAAGAGAATAGAGGATTTCGGCAACTCCACCTCCCTGGTATGTGGCGTTAATGTGAACAATGTGTTTGCCATACAGCCCCTTGGCTCTGGCATAAATCTCAGCTAATGTCGTGTCCGGTACAATGTGCCGGAAATCTTCAAGTCGTACCATCCGAATCTCCTGATAGTCTCTTAAGTAACATTCTGATATCTTTTACGCTGTCGACGTTGAATCTTGCCTTTGAGGCGGCAAATCCGACTTTTATGGAGTATGCCTCATCAGGCAGGATGCTGAACATTTCTTCATCCGTATAATCATCACCTGCTGCCAGAATAAAGTCCCAGTCTCGCCCTGTCACCCAGTATTCCGCAGCCCGGCCTTTGTTCACAACCTGGCTTTTAACCTCCAGTATCTTGTTACCCTCAAACACGCCGACATCCAGGTTTTCTGTCAGGTTCACAAGAGCGGCTCTTAGTTCCTGTCCCCTGACGTAGGCAAACTCAGGATCAGCTCTGCGGTAGTGCCATACTAATGAGAAATCTTTCTCTTCGACTGTCGATCCCGGGGTTCGATCTGTGTGAAGTTCCAAGATAGGCCTGATCGTATCTTTCCAATTCATGTCGAGCGGCACTCGGCTCTGCCACTCCCGATTTTCGAGTTTAATCCAACCCCCATGCTCGGCAACCAATGCTGTCCCGATGTGGCCCAGCCAGTCCTCAAGAGTGGTCTTATCACGCCCACTAATGATCACCACTGTGTTTTTCGGATCTCTTGACAAACACTTCAGCAGATCAATGATTTCATCATCCGGCCCGGCCTCTGCAGGTTTGCCCTTGAAACCCACCAGTGTGCCGTCGTAATCGAGCAGAAACAATCGTTTGTTACTCTTGCGACAATCCTCAGCCAGCTTCTCTGTCATTGAATCTGTAAGTCGCTTGGCCGACATCTGCTGCTGGGTATTTTTGATGTCCGATAGAGCGCCCAGAAAGTCGTGGCTCCAGTGCGAGACGCTGTAGCGACGGAGCCTTTCCTGCATGACCTTGTTTCTTTCAAGTTGCTCCAATGGCGGCATCTCCAGGGCCCCCTTGATTGCTTCGACTATAGCGTCTTTGTTACATGGATTGACTACGAGTGCCTCTCCCAGCTCACATGCCGCACCTGCCATTTCACTTATGACCAGCACACCAGGTTTGTCCGCTTTGGCCGCGATGAACTCCTTAGCAATAAGATTCATGCCGTCTCGCAAAGGTGTTACTAATGCCACGTCGGACACATTGTACAGAGCAGTCAATTCCGCAAAAGGCAGGGATCGATACAAGTACCACACAGGTGTGTAGCCCATCGTTCCGTACTCGCCATTGATCCTTCCAACCAACTGTTCCAGCCTGCTCCTCAACTTCCTGTAGTCCTCAACGCCGGTACGCGTCGGAACCGCCACCATAATCAGAGTGACCGCACCCCTGTATTGTGGATTCTCCGAAAGAAACAAATCGAAGGCTTCCAGTCGCTCGATAATGCCCTTGGAGTAGTCCAGCCTGTCTATGGACAAGATGATTTTGCGCTCACCAATTTTGCTTCTAATCTTGTTTGCTTCTTTCTCAACGCCGGGATTGTCGATTGCCCGCGAGTACTTCTCATAATCGATACCCATAGGGAACGCATCCACCTTGACTACACGATTGGCAACGCTGATATTACCGAGCATGTGTTCCAGCCCGATTATCCTGGAAACGCTGCTGAGAAAGTGTCTAACGTAATCATACGTGTGAAAACCTATTAGATCAGCTCCCAGCAGGCCGTTCAGTATTTGCTCACGCCAGGGTAGAAGGCGAAAAAGTTCGAATGACGGCCACGGTATGTGAAGGAAGAAACCTATTTTCGAGTCAGGCAGCCTCTGTCGCAGAAGCTGAGGAAGCAGCATTAGCTGGTAATCGTGCACCCATATACTATCGTCTGGCTTGGTGATCTTCATCACTTCATCACAGAATGCCTCGTTCACCTGCTTGTAAGTCTCCCAGAAACGCGCCTCATAGACGCTGCGTCTTGGGAAATAGTGAAACAGAGGCCAAATCGTCTTGTTACAGAATCCCTGGTAGTATCTCTCCATATGCCTTCTTGAAAGAAATACTGGGTGGCAGTCTTCTGCGGCGAGTTGCTCTCTGATTTGGTCTTTCTCGTCTACCTTCAGATTCTCATTCGTCACACCAGGCCAGCCCAGCCAGAGCCGCTTACTAGACTCAGGCAGTGACGACAGACCCACCGCGAGTCCACCCGGACTTGGGCTAAAATGTAGATATCCCGCTTTTCTTATAATATTAAACGGTAGCCTGTTAGCAACGACGAGCAATTGACCCATGATTCTCCTAATAGTTAGAACTTTCGACAGCGAATTTTAAATAGGATGGGTAAACAGAGGAATGGTGTGGTTTGCATGAGATTCCTTTGTTTTTTCTGCAACAACAGCATAAGATTCACCAAAGTATAACATATGAAAAAAATCGTGCAAGGAAAAAGGCCTTTATAGATAACTTCAAACATTATTGAAAGAATTAAAAGGGGAAATTAAAGGGATACAGCACATTTTCCTTTGGTTGGCCTGCTTTGGCAAGATACAAGATGTGAACGCCGTCTCACGGAGATTTTTTGAGAATATGCCAGACAATTGGCCCTATTATTCGTATAGTACTTAACGAAATAGAAATAGAATACAGAATTCAGAAGAAAGGAGACCTTTGGTATTTATGATTTACGATTTACGATTTATGATTGTCCCTGCTTTTGCAGGGATGACAATATTATTTCTCTGTGGCTCAAACAACAGTGTTAATCGGTGTAAATCTGTGTCTAACAGGAAGCTAATTTGAAAAAAAGCCAAAATAATGCAAAAAACAGGTGAAAAAGAGTAGAAAACGACGAAAAATTGAGCTTAATTTGAAAAAACAAACCCAATTCGCGAAAGGGCAAAATGAGCGCAAAGTCAATTATAACAAGGGGATACGAGAAATATATTGGATTGGACACTTGGTGAAAACAAACCCAATTCAAAGCCAAACAAAGCCAATATGCCGGCCTTCGGCCGGAAATCCTAAACTCTAAGCTCTAAATCCTAAACAAAAGGCATAGGAGCCAAATGACAGAACCCAATTTGAAAAAACAAAGCCAATTTCAGGAGGGAGTAAATGAATGTAAATACATGTTAGACAAGGGATAACGAGAAAATTTAGTGCGTTTGGAGCAAGGAAAACAAAGCCAATTCAAAGCCAATTTTATGCTAAGAATCGCCCAAAAGGGGCAGGAAGAAGAAAGGAAATACCCGATGCGCGGCGTAGAGACAGGTACGTCATGCCGCAAGGACGCCGACCGCCGCTCAGCAACGTCCAATAAATGAGAGGTTATCCACTACCACCAACCCAACCTGAGTCTACATTGTATATGAAATTGCCTCTCAGGCGGGTACTGATATACACACAATCACCATCATCAAGATTGATGGCAAAAACAGCTTCCACCTTCTTGCCTATCTTGATTTGCACCGCTCCTGATTCAGCAAGTCCGTTACGCAGATCCGTTCCGTATTCCAGAATCTGCGTATCTGAAAAGCCTGCGCGTCTCATCACAACAACAACGTCATCGGGGCTAAGAGCAAGTACTTTCCGGTTGCTTAATGGTATAACCCTGATCCCCGTACTACTACGAGCACAACCACCTACGCCCAAAGCAAGAAGAGCCAGCATTAACAGAATCGTTACGCTGCTGATTCTTGAGTTATACCTGATTGGCTTCACAGCGTTTGTCTCCATCTTAAGATGTTTCTTATCGTTACTAACGTAATAGACTATCTCGAAGTCTCGCTTTAAAATCATTTCCCGCTGGTTGAATTGGAGTCGGCATATCAGACGGCCGGGTAAATTCAACTGCCTGCCCCATGTTTGATACTAAACGTGCCGTGACGAAGACAGCGATCTCTCGTGTCGAATTTTGGTTGTTACTACTCTTAAATAACGAACCGATCAGTGGGATACTGCTGAGACCCGGAACTCGCCTTACGTCCTTACGAGTTCGATTCTCCGTCAGGCCGGCCAGTGCAACCGTTCCGCCGTCTTTAATAGTAACGTTATTTTCCGCTTTTCGCCGGGTAACAACGGGTAGATCGCTTCCTGCGCCGCGCGGGATACTGTCACTGACCTCAACGGCTACTTGCAGTGTAATGTCATTATTATCCCCGAGGTGGGGTGTAATAGTCAAAATTGTTCCGGACTTAATTTCCTGCAGTTCGGTACGCGTATAGAAGCTGCCTGCGAGATCCGGTGAGGTCAGCATATAGTATTCTTCAGTCGAGACTTCGATTTTCGACTCCTTGCCGTCCTGGGCCATTACCTGAGGCTTGGTCAATATGGTTGCTTCGCCATTCTGAGCAAGAAGGTTCAGCGTTAACTCCAGCGCATTGGTGAATAGTGCATCGGGCGTATAACCCATTTGGATACTCCAAGGCCCTTCGCTGCTAAAATCGGCCTCTGGGTCCCCTTGCCCCATATGGCTTGAAGTGAACGTCCCGGCCTGAATCTTAGGCCAACCCCACTCGACGCCCAGGTTCAGCAAGTCACTCTTTTCCATGACGACAACGCGTGCTTCCAGCAGAATTTGTGAGAGCGGTCGGTCGATCTGTTTCAAATCATCGACGATACGATTCATCAAAGCTGGCGGTGCGGTAACTACAACAGTATAAGTATCGGTTCCGGTCGGCCCGATTTCAAACTGGGCATACTCCCTGAAAGGAGTGGCTAAAAGCCCTACTGCCGCCTCGGATGTGATGTAGTTCATTCTCAATCGGCGTGTTTCGCTCACAATCGGAAACATCGGGTTGTCTTTAATACTTCCTGAGCAAACCAGGTAATAATACGGCGTCTTCTTTACAACATAAGAAGTGCCAGCCAGGACTATATCGAGGGCTGTGTCGAGAGGTATATCCATGAGGTCGGCTGTTATCATCCCGGTGACAGTCTCATCAGGAATAATGGAAATACCGGCCTGAGTGGCAATGACAGGCAGCACCTCTGTCACAAGATCGTTATCAACAAAAGTATTGGAAATAAGCGGCCCTCCAGGTCCGACTGGGATATCCCCTCTCGCCGAGGTCGTTGGGGCTTGCCCTGGTCCAGACCGCTGGCCCAGGAGTTGTGCCAGTTGTTTTCGCATCGTTTCAATATCCTGCTCCAAAGCTGTCTTCGGCGCTTCAGCCCCTGTGGGAGACGTCGGCGTAGTCGGCACCGGCGTCGTTGGTGTCGGTATAGCTGGTGTCGGGATAGTCGGCGTCGGAGTAGTAGGCGTCGGAATGGTCGGTGTCGGAGTCGTCGGTGTCGGAGTCGTCCTCATCAATACAGGGTCGCCGTTCATCATATCTGAGGTAACGTTCGTATAGGTCTGGCTGGGTGGATTGAACTGAAGACCTTCTTTTGTTGGAATGATCTCACCAGTCCAGCTATAGGGCACTTCAACACTGAACGTGCCCTTAGCATCAGTAGTAGCCGTGCCAACCGTACCTTCCTCATTGCTTGCCGTTATCAACACACCAGCAATAGGAGCGCCGCCAATAATCACCGAATCAGTGATTTTAAACATTCGCACTATCCCTGTGAAGTTCTGCTTTTGATCGCTGGTAACAATGGCGTATTGTTTACTAGTAGGGCTGAAAGTATAGCCATCCCTTGTCGGTATTATTTTGCCTCTCCAGCCGTGATCCACTAACACTTCGTACTCACCATCAGCGCTGGTTGTAGCGGAACCGCTGCTATCCGCTATGATATATACATCTGCAATGGGCTGTCCCTTTTGAGAGAGTATTTTACCGGAGATCGTACGCTTTTGTATTGTCGGCGTAAAGTTCTGATTAGTCTGTTCACCTAAAATATTGTCAAATTGTATATTAGACGGATCGAAATCGTAACCAACTTTTATCGGTGTAATCGTACCGCTCCAACCGTAATCAACATTGGCGTTGTAATTACCGCTCGAATCGCTGACAACAGCTTTACCCGGAAAACCTTTAATTGTTACGCCCGGCACCATAGTAGAACCGGAAATCGTATAGGTAATCCGTTTCGCCGTGTAGTTCTGATTTGTCATGTCTTTGGTAACGGCTACATACGGTATAGTTTCGGGTGTGAAAGTATAACCCTCTTTCATCGGTATAACCGTATCGCTCCAACCATAGGATACTGTGACACTATAACTACCATCCTTGCCGGTAATGGGATTTTCCGGCAGGCCGTTCATTACCACACCCTCCATTCTCGTCGTTCCGGAAATAGTTATAGTAATCATTGCTGCACTGTAATTATCATTCAGTCGATCACTATTAACTTTAGTGTATATCTTACTGGCCGGTGTAAAGGAGTAACCGCCCAAAGTCGGTTCAACCGTTTTGCTGAATCCATATTCAACAGTGGCACTATAATAACCGTTCTGATCAGTAGTAGGATCGCCCGGCAGGCCCTTCATTTGAACACCTTGCATACCGGCTGTGCCGGAAATTACATAAGTCAACGCCGTCGATGTATAGTCCTGGCTAGACATAGTCTCGGTAACGTTGGAATAATCCGTGTAAGCCGGGACAAACTCGTAACCCTCCATCTTCGGCGTAACCGTTCCTTCCCAGCCATACTTAACCTTGACACTGTAATTACCACCCTGCAGAGACACAATATTACCCGGCAGACCCTCCATTACGACGCCCTCGACTCCAACTGAGCCGGCAATGAGCAACATCATGGGTTCGGGCGTATAGTCCTGGTTCGTCTGGTTACTCTTGACTGGAGCATATTCCCTTTTCGACGGTTTGAACTCATATCCTTCTTTTATCGGAGTAACCGTACTCTGCCAGCCATGTGGGACAGTGGCGCTATAAGTGCCGTCGCTGCCGGTGATAGGATTATCCGGCAGACCATTCATTTCCACACCCTCCATACCGAGCTTGCCGGAGATAGTATAAGTGATCTCCGTCGGAGTGTAGTCCTCATTACTCATATCACCGGTCACTTTGGAATAGATCTTGCTCGCTGGTGTGAATTCATACCCCTCCATAACCGGCGTAACAGTGCCTTTCCAGCCATAGTCAACAATCGCATTGTAATAGCCGTTCTGATCGGTTACAATCGTCGAGCCCGGCAGACCTTTCATCGTTACCCCACTTATCCCCGCAGAACCGGAGATAGTATGAGTTACTTTTACTGCTTCGAACGCCTGGACACTAATATCCAGAACGCAGAACAGAACGATAAAAAGGACTATCGCACCGCCCGATAATATTCTTCGGATTTTTTTCCTCGCCATAAGTCAACGTCCCTTTCTCTCGCCATTAACTGGCAATCTTACAGCTCTTTTGCCTTGTATCGGCAATCCAGCTTCTTTCTTTATCAAAAAATCAATTTGTAGGTTTATTTCCATTGAACCTCTATCAGCTCACTGAGTTCTTCTTCGATCCCCAGGATTTGAATGATTCTCCGTTCTCCCTCGATGGAGACCCGTACAGCCATCTGCTTAGGAGCCCATAGACCCGGAGCATATTCTATTGCTGCCGCAAGAGCGTATACATCAGCAGGAACATATGAAAGGTCCAAAACTCCGGAGAAATCCCTGGTTTCAAAAGGCAGCATAAGATTCGGATTGCCCATCATGAATGTGCTTGCTCTATTGATTCCATTTGCCATTGTCAATGCGGCTTTGACCCTGATAGGGACAAAGTGTATCTTTCCGTAATTACCGAATCTTGCTACAACAAGATAATTTGACTCACCTAAATCCTGGAGAGTCAGCTTCAACGCCACGGCTGCTGGTTCGGTCCCAACAAGTTTGTTTTTAACACAGATGTTCGTAGTTGTTACGCCGGCTTTCCGGCCATCCGGATATGTAGCCCACAGAGCCAAAAGCGAATAATAGCAGGGATGTATTGCTGCAGATTCCGGCATTGTATTAACAACACGTAACGTTTGTACTCCTCCCTCACCGCGGAGAGTAAATTGCTCCGGTATTACTTTAATCCACCCTGTGCAGTCCAAGTCTTCTCCATTCACTTCACCCATAGTCTTGGATTGAAGAATGCTCGATAATCCCAAAGCTGTCTGTATATTGATGGTTTCTTTTGAAGCGTTATAGACTTTTATTGTCGATGTCCGGGTTGCTCCCGGCAGACCGTCCATGGAAAGATCTATAGGATCCAGGTCAACTGGCGCATCTTCCGCAACCCCGGTAATACTCGTGTCACCGACAAAATCTATCTCCTTTTCAACCGTCTTTGTACGCCTGCCATCAACGAAGAGATATCCGGCTGCTTTGTATTTCCCACTGGGAAGAGGCTTACGTATATTCGCTTTTAACTTCAATTTAGCTCCCGGGATAATACTTTTTTCCGGGAAATCTGTAGTTGTAATTACCCGCCAGTGTCCATCCGTGAAAGACCATATTCTTACAGCAGGCCTTAACCGGGAAAATGTACCGCCAGTATTTTGAATGTCCATTGTAACCATTGATCTTGCTGGGTTTTGTCCTTGCCTTGCAATGAACTCCAATCCAATATCGGTGGCCTGAACTTTGGGCCGCATCGGCCTATCTTGTATCTCAACGATAACAGGAACGACAAATCGCAAAACAACAGAAACATCTCCCACACCTTGCATGGGGCTTGTCGTAGCGATGATTGCGGCACCATAGAATCCACGGACACCACGCTCAACCCCCAACGTTACCATTACAGGAACTGCCCCCCAAGGATCCAGCTGAAAAGTATTAGGGCTTAAGCTTATCCAATCCTTGCACGAAGACAGCTTTGATATATCAAAACCAAAGTACGGTGAGTTGGGATCGGTTAAGTTATTAGGTTCAATAATATCCCACGATCCATCTTCCGACTGGTTCAGCTCGACTACCGACAAATTGATTTCGTGGACATCATTAGGATCGAAGCTTTGAACACGAAGTTCCGATCTGACTAATTTACCGGGGGTGACTGCGAGCTCCAATTGCATTGGTTGGACTGTAAATTGGCCAAATGCAGGACTGGCAGACACTAAAAAAGCTACTCCAATTGCGATAATCCAAATCAATCCGGCCCTGTCAACAATGCGGTTTGCTCCGGATTGACGGGGCTTGTTATTATCGCTCTTGTTCGTATTGTTATTCAAACAGGCATCCATTCTGTTAATTCTGTCACGCATTCAAAGCCTCCACAATCAAACAAAATAACATATTACAATAACAAATTGTCCAAAACTCTGAGAGTTCGCCGGACAAATGACATACGCCTGTGACGAGTGTATGCATCCATATTTGTTATTTATTACATACTTTTGTGGTTGATTTCCTCGATTTTACACTAATATTTAGGCTTTTATCTTTTCGGCAATTTGATGTCCTTACTTTTTATAATTCCACATCAATCCTAATAAAGCCCGCATCCCCTTAATCCAACCCCTTCTTGACTGCTTAACATCTTGCTTCTAATATCTCATAAAGGCATGTGTAACTAATTTATGTACATCCTGTATAAGATATTACCAATTTTATCATTTTTACTCGCTCGTGTCAAGCTTAAAGTGCCCATACCTCCCACTTTAATACGCTTATGCGAACAATTTAGCTCACTATAAAAAATATTAGAATAGCGCACAAAAAGACCATTTTTATCGCACTGAATCCTTTGTATTCGCTTTATAAGCCCATAACGACACAGGTAAAAAATTATTTTTCATCCCTTTTTGGGAAACCTTCTCGGAATGTATGTCGAAGAACAAATGACAAACTGCGGCACATTCCTGCAAAAAGCTTATAGCTACTACCACTTTCACACCTATCATGTTGAGATATAAAAATTAAGGGAGGGATGATATAATCATCCCTCCCTATTCGATTCACACACTCTTTTTTAAAAAGAGTTTGTCCTACGTGCTCGGTTTTACCGTAATATCAACCGAACCAACAGTGACTTCATCACCAGGTGAAGCTTTCCAGATCTGAGTCGCCCAAGCCTTGACACAGAGCTTTATATTATGGTAGTTACCATCGCCGGGAACAGTATTGCCTCCATCGTAGTAGGCATCCCAATCAGTGATAGTATCTCCAGCCTTGTGTAAGCTGAATCCCAGTGATACATTAAAGTTAGCTCTGACATCAAAGTCCACACAGCCGAGATAGCATGGGAATTTGTCTGCACCCTGTCCGATATCGCCACAGCCTACCTGCGTAAGAAGGATCTTCTTGTTCTTGCAGTCTAAAATCTGTACATACATGCCCACTTGCATCTTGATGGGTATAGTACATACAGTAAGGGCTTTGTAACTAACCGTATAGGGCCAACGAAAGTCTACAGTTTCCTTGCCATCTACTTTTACTGCCGCGGTATCCCCAACGGGGAAATACCACTCGGTGAGGGCTGCATGTGCTGAAGTTGCCAGTAAAGCTACTACTGCAATTGCAATCAAAGTTCTTTTTATCATTTTCATTTCCCTCTCTTAACTTATGCCCCGTAAAAGCTGATATTAGCTTCCGGAGCTAATGAAGGTTTTTTCCGCCCAGGATACTTACACACCTGAGCCACAAAATCAGCGGATTAAATCACCGACTCTGGCAAACATGCCCGCTTTACTGCCGAGCCGGGGCCTTATGAGGTTTACGATTTCGAATCTCCGATATTCAATCTTCGTTTCTTCAATCGTTCTTCCGCCTTAAAACTAGGCCAGCTTTTTTCGGCGTTTCGCAAACAATTCCATGCTCGCGACTTATCAGTTTTTCACTACCTCACACACCTCCTTTCTCCCACATCCTTTAGTAAGGAAGGGGGTTCTTCAGTTTGGACAAAACATCTATCCACAATCCTGGGCATATATAATGACTTTGTTTCCTAAACTTAATCCTTCTCTTTCTTGCATCACCAACTCTCAAACTAAGCCGGTGGCATTATCGTTAGCATAAGTGTTCCCGTGTATTCACCTGCAGGATCTAAGAATTGAGCTTGCACTCTTAAATCCAACACAATATTATGAGAGCCTATTGTCGGCTTCGATATCGCTACCGGCCTTGCCATCGTAACAAATCCACTTGTTGCCGGTGTCTTTACAAAAATACGCTCAGGCGATATCGACCCTCCTTGACGGCGTTTGAGCTTGGTCGTGGAGATCATAATTGGACCATGCATGCAGTTCGAATCCACCCTTACTGTTAATGCTGCCGGCACATCATAGGTGCCAGTGAATAATGAAGCAGTCCCGAGGTCAAGCTTATCCGGTGCAGTGGATACGTTGACAAACGGCTTATTGGTTTGTTCAGCCTCGGCAAATCCTGTCAGCCCAAACAATCCCACTGCTAATGCACAAGTTATGACTATTCTTTTCATTGTTGTCCCCCCCCCAAAAAAACTTTTT
>Ga0268282_1000648_pt1 | contig 17115 bp, 16 predicted proteins | sample saktaG_12_FD_190133 | JGI IMG/M metagenome (GOLD analysis project Ga0268282, IMG submission 190133) | Saline water microbial communities from Sakinaw Lake, British Columbia, Canada - sak_2011_5_24_120m | ecosystem: Environmental > Aquatic > Non-marine Saline and Alkaline > Saline ...
CACATTACTTGTTGAAATATTTTTAGCTTTTTGGTATCAATTCTTGTTCTTTCAATTTTCCTCATGCATTTTCATCAATTTGAGCAATCTAATTGCGCCTAACTTTTCATCTCACTGCGGGGTTCGCTGCAGCTCAGCAGGAGCGCCTTTTAGGCGCGATCTGCTGCAGCCGCTTGTTCGCCTCGGCGGTTGCGCTCCTCGGGCCGCACGTTCCACACTACGAGGATCGACTATTGTTTGGTGTCCCGTGCTTCCCGACAGAATACTTGTCCAAGATCAATCTCCTCAAGAGCGCGATATCGGCGTCAGTGACTCTCTTGCAGCCATGAGTGGGATGAATTATGTGCCGAAGTTCCTGCGGAACAACAGGCGATCGATTCCCAAAATAGTAGAACTTTCGAGACACGAGAACCAGAGCATCTGCAGCAATCCCGACTCCGGCCAAATAACTGGCGAGCTTCGGATTGGCTTCTTTGAAGATTGCATACGGCGGATTGTCGTCAACTTGCATTGCATAGATCAAGGAATCTTTTCGCCCAGTTCCGACGCCGCCAAGCCCGACTATCCAGCTACCCTTTCGCGCCCACCTCTCAACTGTAGTGCTCTTGCAGCCACAAACTGTACAGACGCCATTGCTTATATGAGGTGCGAATCCGAGATCATGATCAACTCGGTAAACGTAGTGCGGAGAAGTCATTCCATTGCCTCAAAGCGAACCAATTAGTATATAGTTTTAGTATAACTTTCCGAAAATAAAAAACTTGATGAATATTGTTTTGATTTATTATAGCTTTACAGCTATATAACTTTAAATACGCATATTTTGCAGCAAGATTGGCAATTTCACGAAACAAAGAGCTCTGTTCAGGATGAGATACCGGCATTAAATACTAAAAAGGGGAATATTTCAATAAAAAACCCCGGCTTAAAATTAATCAGCGCCGACTGGAGACCCGTCTATAAAAATTTAGAATCGGAAATTAAGTTACGGCACTATTAAGGAATTATTGTGGCACATTGACGTAAGAACGACAATGATTTATACTCATACAGTTAAAAGCTTGACGATAAAAGAGGCTAAAAGCCCGCTCGATTTTTTACCGACCCATTAAACATAGAGGTAAAAACCATGAAACAGTTTTTTAATCTTTACAATCATGGATTCGTAAAAGTTGCCGTCTGCATACCGGAGTTGCGGGTTGCCGATACGGTCTTTAATGCTGAGAGTACGGTCAAGCTGGCAAAAGAGGCCACAGCGAACAACGCCATCTTTGCCCTCTTCCCGGAACTCGGAATCTCGGCCTATTCCAACGAAGACCTCTTTCACCAGGATGCCCTTCTGCAGAGTGTACTGGACTCACTCTATTATATAATCGACGCCACCAGAAATTTAGATCTCATCATGGTCGTGGGAGCGCCTCTTCAGGTCGATTCCTTCCTCTTTAACTGCGGGATTGTTCTCTACCGTGGAAATATCCTCGGAGTCGCGATTAAATCCTATCTCCCCAATTACCGGGAATTTTACGAAGGCCGTCAGTTCAGCCCCGCTGAGGAAGCGCTTTCTGAAACAATCGATCTCTGCGGACAGAAGAACATTCCCTTCGGAGCAAATATCATATTTGATGTGGAAAATATCAAACATTTCAAATTCTATATAGAGATATGCGAAGATATATGGGTCCCTGTACCACCATCCGGATTTGCGGCGATGGCGGGAGCAACTGTAGTCGGGAATCTCTCTGCTTCCAATGTTATTATAGGAAAATCGGAATACCGCCACAGCCTTGCTTCAAGCCAGTCGGCACGATGCTTGTCGGCATATCTTTATTCGGCAGCCGGCTCAGGGGAATCAACCACAGATCTCGCATGGGATGGCCATGCCATGGCCTATGAGAATGGCGACCTGCTGTCAGAGTCTAAACGATTTTCTAAAGACCCTCAAATCATCTATGCAGATTTAGATCTGGACCGTCTTGCCCAAGACAGAATGCGCATGACAAGCTTTGGCCAGAACGCCCGGACACACAAAGATATACTCGCAGGATTCCGTAAAGTCTCTTTTTCACTGAAGACCCCCGGCGGTCGGATTCTGCTGACAAGGGAATATCCCAGATTTCCCTACGTTCCCGCAGATCCTGCTAAACGTGACCAGCTCTGCTTTGAGGCATACAATATACAGGTCCAGGGCCTTGTCAAAAGATTGAAGTCCTCAGGTATTCAGAATGTTGTTATCGGAATATCTGGCGGGCTCGATTCCACGCATGCGCTCATCGTGGCGGCACGGACCATGGATCTCCTCAATCTACCGCGATCCAACATCAAGGCTTATACAATGCCCGGTTTTGCAACTACGGATAAAACTTACACCAATGCGGTGAAGTTAATGAAGGCTCTCGGTGTGGAGGCAAATGAGATTGACATTAAAAACAGCTGTATGCAGATGTTCAAGGATATCGGTCATCCCTATGCGGAAGGAAATGACGTTTATGATGTTACTTTCGAGAATGTTCAGGCCGGAGAACGCACCTCCCATCTGTTTCGCATTGCCAACCTGAGAGATGCACTGGTCATTGGAACGGGAGACCTCAGCGAACTGGCACTCGGATGGTGTACCTACGGGGTTGGTGATCATATGTCCCACTACAACGTGAACACCAGCGTCCCCAAGACCCTGATACAATACCTGATCCGCTGGGTGGCAAATACTATTCAGCTCAATCAGGAAACATCGGACATCCTTTTTGATATTCTTGAAACGGAAATCAGCCCGGAATTGATTCCCGGCAAAGACGGAGAACAGCCGACACAAAAGACTGAATCAGAAATAGGCCCATATGAGCTGCAGGACTTTAATAATTTTTATACTACTCGATTCGGGTATCTCCCCACAAAAATCGCCTTTTTGGCATACGGCGCCTGGAGAAATAAAGAAAAGTGGGCATGGCCCGATGTACCGGAACACAGGAGAAATGAGTACACGCTGGGAGAAATCAAGCACTGGCTTAAGGTTTACCTTTTCAGATTTTTTAAGATTAGCCAGTTCAAGCGCTCCTGCGTACCCAACGGTCCCAAGGTTAGTTCTGGCGGTTCCCTCTCTCCGAGAGGTGATTACAGGGCTCCGAGTGACAGCGAAGCCACAGTGTGGATGGAAAATGCGGAAAAAATACCTGAGGGGGATGACTGAGTAGCATGAAAAAAGAAACATACAGAGATTTCGATGCCACGGAACTTTACTGTCCAAATTGCAAAAAAGCGGTTCCTGTCAGGAAAAAACTGCTGTTAGTCCTTCTCGGTGGAGAAAAATACGACTATACCTGCATTTACTGCGGGACATCTCTGGGGGATAAGATGGTTACTGCGAAAGATAATCTGAAGATAATCTGAAGATGATCATTAAATGAAGACAATAATCTTATAAAGCTAAAGATTATTCAAGATTTCAAAAATCTCCTGCCCCAAGGTTTCCGCCTTTCTGGAAGAAAGATTCGGGATGGTCCCGAGTGATTTAACAGAGCCTTTTTCTATTTTAGACAAATCAAGTATATTCTGATCAGATAAAAGCATAAAGCGTGCGATATTCGTCTCCTTTGCCTTTTTGAAACGCCAGCGATATAGAGTCTGTAGACGTCTTAGTTGATATCTGTTCAGATCCTTGGCCCCCTTAATTTTTAGGTGCCCGTTAAAATCAAGGGTTTTTTCGTGCCATTTAACGGCCGTCATTTTCTCAAAGGATTCCGACGCTGCTTTTTCCAGCCCCTTCTGTTCGATTTCATCTTTAAGCCGAACACATAAATCTGTCAGGTACTGGGTATCTCGAACCGCATAGTTTATCTGTTCATCTGTTAGTGGTCGGTTTCCCCATCGTGACCGTTGCATTTTCTTTGTTTTATTCAATTCGACTCCAAGATACTGAGATATAATGGAGTTGAGGGAAAGGTGCTGGCATCCAAGAATCGCAGCTGCTATATGGGTGTCAAAAATATTCTTGAATTCAAATCCATAATCCCGTTTTAAAATGCGAATGTCATTATCGCCGGCGTGTATTATCTTGACAATATTCGGATCAGAGAATGTGCTTCCTAAAAAAGAAAGATCCAACGTGATTAGTGGATCAAAAAGGTAGGTACTGTTTGCAGCTTTTATCTGGATTAAACAGAGTTTTTCCCGGAAGTATCGAAATGAATCATATTCTGTATCTACGCAAATAGCAGAAGACCTTTCAATACTTTTTTTTGCCTTATCAACTTTTGAGCGACTATCGACCCAAGTCCAACTATCCGTCATTATTACTATTATATTCCTTTCTTTTAGTACACATCTAAAACCCTTTCTTTAGTGAAACTGCCTGCAAGGCGGGGTCCCGGTCATAACCTTAAAGCTTTGAAAAATATGTTTTCTAAAACTCTGTAAGACTTTAGGGTAACTCCACAAAGATTTCAAACTTTACGCCCCTTGTTGTAAAAGTGCCGATACCTGGTATTTCTGTTTCTTCTTTTCCATTCACCGTTTGCTATAGCATGATTATGCGTTTTTTTCTACAATAGAAGCTAATTATAGTAAGTAGCGGAAAATCCACTCGTCATGTGCTTTTATTTATACAAACGAGTTTAGAATATGGTATTTGAAATAGCTGATTTTAATTGACATTTTTTTTAGCCTTGGGTATTGTGCCATAAAAGGAGACTTATCCGATGACAATTAAAGAGGTCCTGTATACTAAAGAGGAGATTGACAAAAGGGTAACGGAGCTGGCGGATACCATTTCCCGTGACTATAAGGGAAAAGAAATAATAGTAATCGGTGTCCTCAAGGGTGCCTTTATTTTTATGGCGGATCTGATAAGGTGTCTCAACGTACCATGTATTGTGGATTTCATCAGAGTAGCCAGTTACGGCTCCGGGACGGTAAGCTCGGGGGAAATAGAAATAAAAAAAGATATTGAAACAAACATAGAGGGAAAAGATGTCCTCATAATAGAAGACATCATAGATACAGGTCTTACTATGTCTTTTTTAATGGACAAATTGAAAGAAAGGAATCCCCATTCTCTGAAAGTCTGTGTTTTTTTAGACAAAAAACACCGAAGAGAGATTGAATTCAACGCAGACTATGTAGGTTTTACTATGGATGAAGGGTTTGTCGTGGGATATGGCCTCGACTGTAACGAAATGGACCGTTTTTTGGCGAATGTATGCGTAATTAAAGAATAATTACCCAGAGGAACAATCATGATAATTGAGTGTGAAAAGTGTGGAACAAAATTCAGGTTTGATGAATCGTTAATTGTTGGAGAGGGAGCGCGGGTCAGATGCAGTCGCTGCAAACATGTGTTTTTCCAGGAAAATCCCTCAAGGAAAAGCGTTGCCCCTCCGGTTGAAATTATGGAGGAAAAAGAATCCTCCCTTGCTGAAATTGAAGAAGAAACAGCCGGGCAGGAATTCGAAAAGGAATTCCCGGACTTTGATGATTCGTTGGAAGAAAAAGAACCCGATGATATCGAAATAGAGGAGACGGCTGAGGAGGAACCCGAAAAGGAAACCCCGGACTCTGATGATGCGTTAGAAGAAAAAGAACCCGTTGATACCGAAATTGAGGAGACGGCTGAGGAGGAACCCGAAAAGGAATTCCCGGACTCTGATGATGCGTTAGAAGAAAAAGAACCCGTTAATACCGAAATTGAGGAGACGGCTGAGGAGGAACCCGAAAAGGAAACCCCGGACTCTGATGATGCGTTGGAAGAAAAAGAACCCGTTGATACCGAAATGGAAGGTGACAAAGAGAGGGGGAAAACAAAGAAGCATTTGTGGACCCCGGGAAAGATATTTGCCTATATTGTCATCGTAATTCTGGTGCTGGGAGGTGTTTATATGTTTCTCTTTCCTCAGATGGGGAAAGAGGTGCTGCACAACCTTTTCAGCTACATGTCAACAGATCATCTGCAGAAAAAGGATACCGGTACCACTGTAAGGGAAGGGAGCGTTAATTTTACAAATGTCAAGGAGCGTCTTGTAAAAAACTTTATATTAGGAGATCTTCTTGTAATACAGGGTACTGTTGTTAACAAATATGAACATCCTATTTCCAAGGTAAAAGTGCGTGGAAAAATATTAAATTCGGCCCAAGAAGTTTTAGATGAGGTGGAATTCTACTGCGGCAATCTTCTTACCGATGAAGAATTGGGACATTTGACCGGGAAAGAGATCACAGAAGAGTTATCCAATGAGATCGGGAGTGATATTTCCAATGATAATATAGCCCCTGAGGGAGAAATTCCTTTTATGATAGTATTTACCAATCCTCCCAAAGAAGCCGTGGAGTTCATCGTTGAGCTTGCAAAAGATTCACGTTCTTATAAATAGTAGGGGGACTTTGAAAAAAGTCCGTCACCACTTTCACAGGAGTAGCTACCAGGGTGTTGTGCTCCATCCTTTGTCACTGCAGCATACTCCCATTTACTTGCATTCCTTGTAATTTATGTATCTTGCACTTGAAGCTCTGCACTCAGTCGCCCAATTTAGACCTCTTACGATTTAGTAAAGCCCCCGCCAGCAGGGCGGAGCTTCCCGGCAAGAAATATGTTTGTTTTACAACGCTCCCGGTCTAATTTATCTTTTTGAAACAGTAACCTGGCATTTCCGGAGGTTCGCTTGTTACCGACCAAAAAACTTAAAATTGCCCTCTTAATTTCGGTTTCAATATTCATTATGGGCACGCTGGGGTATCATTATATAGAGGGATGGAGTTTTGTAGAATCTCTTTATACAACTGTTATTACTCTCGCCACAGTAGGATATGGCGATTTTCATCCCCAGCAAACGATGGGCAGAATATTCACTATTGTTCTTATTATTTTTGGGGTAGGGGCTATGGCTTATACCATAGGCATGGCAACAGAAGTTATGGTCGAAGGTCAGATGAAAAAGGCAATGGGGAGGGGAAAATTGAAAAAAAAGGTAGAAAAATTAGCCGGTCATTATATTGTTTGTGGATACGGAAGAATTGGATGTATCATTTGCAAGGAGTTTGCCGCTGAAAATATCGATTTCGTTGTTATAGATGATGATCCGGAAACAATTCACGAAATCGAGGAAGAAGGATTTATCTACTATCATGGAAGTGCAACAGAAGATAAAACTCTTCTTGAAACTGGCATTAAAAAAGCAAAAGGTATCGTTTGTGCCCTTCCCAGCGATGCACAAAATCTCTATGTTATCCTGACGGCAAAAGAGTTTAATCCGGATATTTATACACTCTCCAGGGCCGAGGATGAAACCTCGGAACGCAGACTGATAAGGGCGGGGGCAAATCGGGCTATATCTCCCTATACTGTGGGAGGCATGAGGATGGCTATGGCTGCACTAAGGCCTGCAATTGTGGATTTCATAGAAATAACGACCAGAAGGCAAAGTCTTGAGCTCCGGATGGAAGAACTTTTTGTTTGTGATGCCTCACCTGTTCTTGACAAGTCACTGGAAGAATCGAAAATCAGGAAGCACTACGGGCTTATTATCGTGGCGATCAAGAAAGCATCCGGACAGATGATATTTAATCCCGACGCAAGTTATGTCATAGAAAAGGGAGACCAACTTATTACCCTGGGTGAAGATGCAAATTTGATTAAATTTTCCGAAGTGTGTTCTTTATAAGCGATGAAGGTATGATACCTTCTCGTAGAATGGTTGGTGGATCAGTTGTTACATCCACGAACGTTGATCCCAATCCGCCAGGCGTCTGACCACCGTCAATTACTGCGTCGATTTTATCCTTAAAACAATTAATTACTTCATCGGCTGAGGAACATTCCTCTGCACCGGAAAGGTTAGCACTGGTGGCAGTAATAGGGCCGGATAATGTCTTTGACAGATGAGAGGCAATTATATTACTGGAGAGACGTATGCCTATTTTACCCGTCCCTCCGGTCAACCTCGGGGATATATTGGAAGAAGCCTTAAATACAAGGGTGAGTCCTCCCGGCCAGAACTTTTCCATGAGTCTTCGGCTGACTTCAGGTACATCTTCTACAAATCTGGTTAAATCCTGCTTGTCTCCTATAATAATGGAAACAGGATCTTTGTAATCCCGTCCCTTGATATCATAGATTTTCTCAACAGCTTCAACATTTTCCGCATCTGCACCAAGTCCATAGAAAGTCTCAGTGGGATAAGCGATAACACCGCCTTTTTTTAAAATTTCTGCGGCTGCAACTATTAAGGATTTATCAGGATTTTCAGGGTGAATCTTCAGTATTGTCGGCATTTAGGTTTTCTTGCTTCTTTTTGATCTCTTCAGCCATATTGACGAAATAGTCCTTCAATTTTCTGAGGAGACCGTCATCTTGCAGGGCAAGTATTCTTATGGCCATAATGGCTGCATTTTTGGCACCAGCTTTTCCTATGGCCATTGTGGCAACCGGTATGCCTCCGGGCATCTGCACTGTTGAGAGAAGTGCGTCAAGCCCGTTGAGATTGGTAGCATCAATAGGGACTCCAATTACCGGAAGATGTGTTTGTGATGCGATAACCCCTGCCAGATGCGCCGCCGCTCCGGCGCCCACGATGACAACCTTGACTCCCCGTTCCGCGGCTTCCCTGGCAAATGTAGAAGTCCGTTCAGGTGAACGGTGGGCCGATGTAAGAAAAAGTTCGTGGGGAATATCAAATTCCTTGAGGACATTTATGGCTTCTTTCATAATGGGAAGATCGGAATCACTTCCCATGACAACGCTGACCACAGTGCCTGATTTTTTTTCCATAAATTATCCCTCGTTTTAGCTGACAGCTGAACGCTCACATATTTAGTGCCTGAAATGCCTTGTCCCGGTAAAAATCATGGCAATTCCGTGTTCATCAGCCGCTTTTATCGATTCCTCATCTCGTATTGATCCACCAGGTTGCACGATAGCCGTTACGCCAGCTTCAGCTGCCATATCAACGCCATCCCTGAAGGGGAAGAAGGCATCGGAAGCGAGAACTGTTCCCTTGGTGGGCAGAATTGCCTTCATTGAGGCAATCTTTACGGAATCGACACGGCTCATCTGCCCAGCTCCCACGCCTACCAGCTGATCTTTTTTAGCATACACTATGGCATTGGATTTCACATGCTTTACGACTCTCCAGGCGAAGTCGAGACCCTGATACTCTTCCTCGGTGGGCGCTCTTTTGGTAACAACCTTTGCCGATCTGATATCCGTCTCTTTGACATTTCTATCCTGGATGAGGACTCCTCCAACTACTCTTCTGAAATCATATCCTGCAGATTGTTTCCCACTTGAAGGTGAAATCTCCAGAACCCTCATATTCTTCTTTGTATTCAAGATTTCCAATGCATCCTTCTCAAAACCCGGTGCTATGATAACCTCCAGGAAAGTCTTTGCAATCTCTTCAGCGGTCTTTCTGTCTACCTTTCTATTAAAAGCAACAATGCCGCCAAAGGCAGACACGGGATCGGTCTCCATTGCTTTCCTGTAGGCTTCCAGCAGTTCACCGTCGGAAGTTGCCGCTCCACATGGATTTGAATGTTTCATAATAATAGCCGATGGCAAATTAAAATCGCCAACCATATTCCATGCCGCATCGCCGTCCATAATGTTATTATAGGATAGTTCTTTCCCCTGCAGTTGTTTGGCATTCGATATTGCTGAAAGGGATGTGTCTTCTTCCCTGTAAAAAGTGGCCTTCTGGTGGGGATTCTCTCCATAACGCAGATTTTGTGCCTTGGTAAATTGCATGGTGAAAGTATCAGGAAATTCCTCCTTTTCTCCTTCGGGGCTTATCCTGCCAAGGTAGTTTGAAATAGCGGCATCGTACCTGGCTGTTAGCTGGAAAGTCTTTACGGAAAGAGCAAAATTAGTAGCTTCAGATATCTTCCCCCCCGTTTTATCCATTTCCTTCAAAACTTTCGGGTAATCTTCGGGATCGGTAACGACAGTAACAAAACGGTAATTCTTGGCCGCCGCGCGGAGCATGGTAGGTCCACCTATGTCGATATTTTCCACGGCATCTTCCAGAGAGCAGTCCTCCTTTGCCACGGTATCCTCAAATTTATAAAGGTTTATAACCACCATATCTATGAAATCAATACCATGGTCTTTTGCTGCTTTTGTATGTTCCTCGTTGTCCCGCAGGGCCAGAAGACCTCCATGTATCTTTGGGTGAAGTGTCTTCAATCTTCCATCCATCATCTCGGGGAAACCGGTGTAGTCGGAAACATCCGTAACGTCTATTCCGCTTTTTCTTATCTGATCCGCCGTCCCGCCTGTTGAAAGTATCTCCACGCCGAATTCTGAAAGCTTCCTGGCAAATTCAACTATTCCCTTCTTGTCCGTTACACTAATAAGCACTCTCTTTATTTCGTTCTGCATAATTCCTTTTCCTGGTAAACCCGCTATTTATTTTATTTCCTGCATGTGCAGGATTCTTCTTTCTATCAGCGCTTTCGTACCGATATCAGGTCTGTGAGCCACAGGTCCCTTTATTGCCGACACAGCTTCTTCTGCGATCTGTTCTGCTCTATTCAGGTCCTCTGCTATCCCGACTACTCCGATCGCCCTTGATGTCGTCATATAGAGTCCATCGTCCCTTTTGTCAACGGATGAATAGTAGAGCTTCGCTTCTCCCACATCACCAATCTCGATCTTTGATGATGTTGTTTTTGCATCCGGGTAATCCTCCGGCAGGCCATAACCCTTGGGAACTACATACTTGCATACGGTCGCCTTTTTCTCAAATTCAATATGGAGTTTGTCAAGTGTTCCTTCAATAATTGCATTGCAGACATCTATAAAATCAGTCTTCAGAAGAGGCAGGGTGTTCATGGCTTCGGGGTCTCCAAACCGGGCATTGTATTCCAGCAATTCGACTCCGTTTTTTGTTATTATAAATCCACCGTACATCACTCCCTTATAATACTCGCCTGTTTCTTTGTAAATTGCCTCCGCTACTTTCTGTGTTATAGCCAGGCCCTCTGCTACGTCACTTGGGCTCATGAATGGCAGTGAATGGTCTTCGGAGGAATAGGAACCCATTCCTCCCGTATTCGGTCCCCTATCACCAACAAATCTTCTTTTATGATCCTGTACCGGAGGTGTTGTAACAACCGTCTTTCCATCGCATAAGCACTGAAGTGAAAATTCCTCTCCTTCAAGCTTCTCATCTATAATAACGCATGAATGTTGTGATAAAAGCCTCCTGCAGTATTCCAGAGCCTCCTCTTTCGTTTGAAAGTGATCCCCCTGTACCCAGACTCCCTTTCCGCCTGTTAGGCCGTCAGGTTTTATAACTGCTCCATCCAGTTCATTAAGGAAATCTTCTATACCGTCCATGGATGAAAATATTTCAAACTTCGGGTTTCCCGGTATATTATACTTTCGCAGCAGATCTCGTGTAAATGACTTTGACGTCTCAAGCCTGGCCAGACTTTTAGTTGGTCCCACACATCTAATACCTATTTCCTGCAGGGAATCGACAACACCGTTATTCAGGGAATCTTCCGGGCCGATGATCGCGAAATCGATATTACACTCTTTTGAAAACTTTTTTATCCCTTCCAAATCACCATAATCCCCGATCAAGACTTTATCGGAAAGTGAGGCTATGCCGGGATTGTTGGCTTTCATATATGAGAAAAGCCTGGAATGATGCTTCGACCGAAAGACAGTCTCCGCAATAACGTGTTCCCTTGCACCATTTCCAACTAAAAGTACATTAGACATAATGATACCTCCCTATTGAAACTCCCCGTAAGAAGTTGCGGAAAATGCGCTCGCTGTTCAGTTCAAAGCCAACATCGGTTATGTATCCCACCACTTTTGATCAACCACGTGTATTTTCAAAATACGCAAAACCCTTTTTCACCTTCCGGTGCTGATTGCGAAATATATAGGAAAAAGGTTTTTGAGTCAAATGGTCTTTATGTGATATTAGGAGCCTATCATGTTGACTTTTAGTGGAAATAAAGGTAGTTTGCAAATATATTATTTGCTATTCCCAACAGGCGTTTTGTTTTTTACAAACCGCAAACAACTGGTTAATTTTAATTTTTTAAGATAGCATAGAGCAATTGGATTCGTATATTACATTAAGGCTTGTTCTGTTAGCTTTTTTATTGATACTTTCCGGGTTTTTTTCCAGCTCCGAAACCTCGCTTTTTTCCCTTACTTCACTTCATCTCCACAAAATGAGAACAGAAAGATCTCAATTCTTGTCCTACGTTCAAAGGCTCTTGAAGTTTCCCAGGAGGCTGCTCATAACCATACTTGTAGGTAATGAATCCGTTAATGTTGCCATCTCAGTTATATCAGCAGCCATTTTTATCTACTTTATGGGCAAGGAAGGTAAGTGGCTGGCAATAGCTGTTGCCACTCCATTACTTCTGATCTTTGGAGAGGCCATTCCCAAGACTCTTGCCATAATTAATCCAATAGGGTTTTCATCTTATGTTTCACCACCCTTGACGGTCTTTTCCGGTATCGTACATCCGATTGTATGGGTATTGGAAAAGATTTCCGGCTTTTTCGTTAACCTTTTCAGGGTGAGAGATTCCAAAAGGGGTGATGTCTTGATGGAAGATGAATTCAGGACGCTGGTTGACGCTGGTCACGAAGAAGGAGCGCTTGAGGAACCCCAGAGGGATCTGATTAACAGGGTATTTGAACTTCGCGATACAAGTATTTCATACGTGATGACCCCCAGGGTGGATATGTTTTGTCTCCCTATCTCCATGGACATAAAAAGTATGGAAATGAAGATAATTGGCGCCAGGCATTCAAGAATACCGGTTTATGGTGACAACAGCGATGATATTCTCGGAATTTTATATGTCAAGGATCTTATGTCTATGATAGCGAGAAAGGAAATAGCGGTTAGTATTGAAGCATTATTAAGAAAACCATATTTTGTCCCGCTGGAAAAGACAGCCGATAGCCTACTTAGAGATTTTCAAGCAAGAAAGATACATATGGCGATAGTCGTAGATGAATATGGTGGTGTAGCGGGTGTTGTGACAATGGAGGATATCCTGGAAAACCTTTTCGGTGATATCTATGATGAATATGATGTAAGAGAGGATTTGTACCAAAGGGTGGATGATAAAACTCTTATGGTTTCCGGAATGATGTCGGTAGATGATCTTAACGATCTTATCGGTGCTTCCATTCCTTCTGAGGATTTCGATACGGTTGGCGGATTTGTTTTTCACCTATTCGGGAAGCTGCCTGTAAGGGGTGAGGAAATTCCCTTTAATGGTTTTACTTTCAGTGTGGAAAAAATGAGCAGGGCAAGAATATTAAAGATAAGAGTAGTAGAAAAAGAGGTTGAAGATGGAAAATAATCTCTTTTCTCTTTTTTTGATACTTTTATGTTTAGGTCTGGAAGGTTTATTTTCGGGAGGGGAATTATCTCTTGTGGCTTCTGATATAAACAGGATACGACAAAAGGCCAGGGCTGGTTCCAGATCGGCCATGCTTACCCTTAAGCTCCTGGATAAACCGGAGTGGTTTCTTGCTACGACTTTAACCGGAACCAATATATGTGTCGTTGCCAGTACGGTTGTCGCAACATCCATGTTCATATCAACCTTTGGCGCTGTCCGCGGTGAATTTATTTCTGTTATTATTATGATTCCTCTTATCCTTGTTATGGGTGAAATAATCCCTAAAAGTATATCTCGGCGGCATGCAGAATTTATCTCCCTCAGGGTTTCGTGGTTTATATGGATCGCTTCATGGGTGCTTTATCCGGTGGTGTTTATTATTTCAAGAATAGCCAGAGGTGCCGTCTATATCTTCACGGGAGGAAAGAAAAGTATCCGTTCCCCTTATATTACAAGGGATGGTTTGAAATTTCTTCTCAGAAAAGAAAGGGATGAGAGTGATATCGAGAGTTCAGAAAAGGAAATGATACGGCGGATACTCGGTTTCTCCGAGGTAACTGTCGGGCAGATTATGGTTCCCCTGTCCAATGCGGTTGTCTTGCAAGAAAGCTCTACTCTCGGGGAGGCTGCTGTTTTGACTGAAGAAAAAGGATTTTCCCGTATTCCCGTTTATCGTGACATGATATACAACATCACAGGCATACTTCATTGTTTTGACCTTTTGAAAACTCTGCACGGTCAGGCTGAACTGATCGAAAATGACAAGATAACGTCCTGTCTCAGACCGACGGTTTTTTATGTACCGGAAACGAAGTCGGCCGGTGAGCTTCTCTTTGAGCTGCAGAGGAGTGGCGAACATATGGCTATAGTTGTTGATGAATATGGCGGTGCCATTGGTATAGTGACTATCGAGGACATACTGGAAGAGATAGTGGGTGAAATTGAGGACGAGTACGATAAAGAGGAAAAGTTGTATAAAAAAGTCGGCCCCGGGAGATATCTCTTTGACGCCAGAATAAAGATAGACCGTCTTAGAGAAATCATCCTCATGAAGATTCCTGCGGGGGATTATGAAACTCTGGGAGGGTTCCTATTAAACAGGATGGGGAAAATTCCCAAGAGAAGTGAAACATTAAGATTTAATGATGTCCTTTTCGTTATTGAAGATACTGACATGAAATCCATAAAAGAGGTGCTGGTTATACTGCCGGATGTAGTTCCAGGCGCAAGACATTAGCAGGACAGTTAATAACAACATCCATATTCGTTCAGTTAAAAAGGTGATTTGATGATCAAAAGAAGGGGCGACAGATTTTCAACTATAATTCTTGCCGCCGGCAAGGGAACCCGTATGAAATCTTCACTGGTGAAAGTTCTTCACCCCATTTACGGAAAGCCGATGCTTTCCTACCCGGTTGCCGTAGCAAGATATGTAGGATCGGAAGGAATCGTTATTGTAGTCGGTCATCAGGCAGAATTAGTAAAAGAATCTGTTAAAGATAATGACGACCTTGTTTTCGTGTACCAGAGAGAGCAGCTGGGGACCGGCCATGCCGTGCTTCAAACCAAGGACAGATTCCTTGATTTTGAGGGAACTATCTTGATTCTATGTGGTGATGTACCTCTAATCACTCTACATACTGTAAGGTCACTGCTCGACTATCATTTTTCGTGTGATGCGGCGGTTACGGTTTTAACTACCGTACTCGAGACCGCGCACGGTTACGGACGGGTTGTAAAAAAAACGGAGGGTGATATCCTGAAAGTCGTGGAGGAGCGCGATGCAACATATGAGGAAAAGAAGATCCGAGAAATAAATACAGGCATCTACTGTATGGAAAGTGAATTTCTTTTTGAGGCCTTAGCAGATATTGACAACAAGAATGCACAGGGCGAATATTATCTGACAGATATTTTCAAGATCGCCAGCAGGAAGGAATACACTGCAAGGTCGTTTATCGCAAATGATCCTGTTGAAGTTATGGGGATAAATACTCCTGATGACCTGAAATTGGCAACCCGGGTTATCGAAGAACGAATGAGAAAGGGGTCAAATCTCTATTAAAGATTTGACCCCAAAAGAGTGAAGCATTCTATGCTATGAAAGCCTTATATTTTCGTAAAATCTTTTCTACAGCCTGAGCTAACTGTCTTTAGCGGCGTAAACATGAAACATAGCGGTGTTGCTCAAGATGAGGATTCCTCAATAAAAACACGCACAATCTCTGGTTCAGAAAGCAGAGAGTCCATCATCCCGTCTATTAAAAAGCTCTTCCTGCGGTCCGACTCCCACGCCTTCCAGGCTTCAATGGTTGTCCATGTGCTGATGATCATGAAGTGCAAGGGATTATCCGCTGCCCGGAGTGTCTCACCAGTAATGTAGCCGAGCCGCCGTATCGCATCTGATCTAACTTCCTGCATAAGGTGCCTGAGTTCATCCTCTTTTCCAGGCAAACAGTGTCTTTCAATCAATACTCTTATCATGTTTTTCACCTCCTCTTTAAAAGCAATTACATATTCGACATACTCCACAAATGTATACCGGTAAAACCCTGCTCGAATCTTGCCTGAATATATTATATACTTTACAGTCTATTTTTAACGATTACATCCACAACAGAAGGATCTGCCAGGGTGCTTGTATCCCCCAGAGCGGTTACGTCATCCGCCGCAACCCTCTTCAGAATCCTCCTCATAATCTTTCCACTTCGCGTCTTGGGAAGAGCATCCGCCCACTGTATCTTCTCAGGTGTGGCAATGGGACCAATCTCTTTCCTCACATGCGCCACTAGCTCTTTCTTCAACTCTTCCGTCTTCTCAATGCCGGCATTCAGGGTAACGTAAGCATAAATCGACTGACCCTTCAACTCATGAGGATAACCGACAACCGCCGCCTCGGCAACAGCATCATGGGAAACAAGGGCACTCTCAACCTCCGCCGTCCCCATCCTGTGACCGGAAACATTTATGACATCGTCAATACGGCCTGTTATCTGGTAATAACCATCCTCATCCCTGTTGGCGCCATCACCCGCGGTATAGTAGCCGGGGAACTGCTCGAAATAGGTCTCCTGGAATCTTCCGGGATCACCATAAACACCCCTCATTATGCCGGGCCAGGGTTTCTTTATGACAAGGGCGCCGCTTGCAACCTTCTCTTCAAGCTCCTTGCCCTCATCACCTACAAGGGCCGGCCAGACACCCATGTAGGGGACGGTAGCCTTGCCAGGCTTGACATCAATCGCACCGGGAAGCGGTGTTATGAGGATTCCTCCGGTCTCGGTCTGCCACCAGGTATCAACAATAGGACATTTTCCCTTACCTATCACGTTGTAATACCAGTTCCATGCCTCAGGATTGATCGGCTCACCTACCGTACCCAAAATCCTGATAGAGGATATATCTGCCTTCTTGACCCATTCATCACCCTCCTTCGCTATAGCACGAATAGCCGTAGGAGCTGTATAAAAAATGTTAACCTTGTATTTTTCCATAATCTTCCAGAAACGGCTGATATCCGGATAGTTGGGAACACCTTCGAACATTACCGAGGTGGCACCGTTGCAAAGCGGCCCGTAAACAATATAGCTGTGACCTGTAACCCAGCCGATGTCTGCGGTACACCAGAAAATGTCATCCTCGTGATAATCAAATATCATCTTGTGCGTATAGGCTACAAAAACAAGATAACCGCCGGTGGTGTGCATCACTCCCTTCGGCTTTCCCGTGGAACCTGACGTATAAAGA
>Ga0268282_1000656_pt1 | contig 16950 bp, 17 predicted proteins | sample saktaG_12_FD_190133 | JGI IMG/M metagenome (GOLD analysis project Ga0268282, IMG submission 190133) | Saline water microbial communities from Sakinaw Lake, British Columbia, Canada - sak_2011_5_24_120m | ecosystem: Environmental > Aquatic > Non-marine Saline and Alkaline > Saline ...
TACAGGTGTACAAATGAGAATTTATATCAGTTCTTATCCACGGTATTTTCCGGGTAATGTCCCGTATGTTGAAGATACAACTGACAAGGTAGACAGCCTGTACTGAATCCTAAAACCGATAGGTACCAGAATCAATAAAACAAAAAAAAAAGATTAGATGTATGGGTTTCGAAGTCCTTTGCCAACACCAAATGTTGCACGGCCTTCGAGGGTCTTTTTGTTCTTGTCGATCTTCTCTTTAGCGAGTTTTTCAACAAGAGAGAGACCAGGCTTGACAGATGCCATGTCTTTGGTCTCAAAGACTTGAGCTTCCATCGCTTTTGCCCAGATACCATCACCTTTTGCGGTTCTGACAAAGACAGTGCTCCATCCGTCAGGACTGCCGACAGATCCGGTTGAGATGTCTGCAAGGTTTGCGACATAGTCAAGACAGACATGACAGCCAGGCTGTTCATACTTGTGTGTAGCTTTCAGTGGAATCTGTGAGACAGCTCCACGGCTTGTGTATGCCCAGAACTTACCCTTACCGATATCGACCTTTGCGAGTGACTGGATGGCCACATTGCAGTGATCCTCGACAATCTGTTTCATACCCTGATATGGGAAGTTTTCCATACAGAAAATACCCATTGCAAGAGCAATCTTGTCGGTCACATCACGGAAACCGACTGGATAGAGTTGTGCTTTTCTAAGTGCCTGCATTTGACAGGGAGTTCCGACAATACCAACCTTATCAAGACCGTAACTACGGGTTGCTTCCTTGATAACAGACATGTTGGGGCAGATATTATACTTAGTTCCCTGTGCAGCCATGAGCTCATCTACCGTAGTTGCAATAGTTGGCTCCGGCTTCCAGGCGACTTCCCCAGGTCCTGCAACAATTGCACCATCAATGATTCCCTCTTCAAGAGCGAACTTAAACATTGCGGTGACAATTCCGCCATCCTGGGCACTTTTCCGAATCTCTGCATCTGCTGAGCGTGCTGAGCAGACTGCTTTATAGTTACCTAGAACCATATTTCTTGCCTCCTCATACACTCATCGCAGCATCAATTGCACCAAGGATACTCTCAAATTTGGATGTAAGATCCATAGAGAAGAAGCTCCGTGGGCAGGCCGTGTAACATGAACCACATTTGATGCACATGTCACGGTCAATGTTTGGCTTTCCGTACTCCATCGTGATTGCCTTAACTGGACAGGATGCGGCACAGGTACCACAACCCATGCACAGGCCCTGGTTGATGACATCATACATCAGGTCACAGCCACAGGCATCACTGCTGCGGTTAGCATCACTGCCTCTCTTTGCCAGTGCCATGAGTGGTTTGAGATACTCCCCGGCAAGAGCCTTCTGATCAGCGTTGCCTTTCAGGAGTAGGTATGCCATGACACACACATTCCTGATAGACTCTGGTGATGGTGGACAGCATGGTAGATACACATCCACATCAATCAGGTCACCAATTGGAACAAAGCTCTCATGTCCGACCTGGTTCCATTGTCCACCACGACTGAATCGGGTTATGTTTCCGTATGCTGCACACCCACCAAGGGCTACAACTATCGTTGCGTTTTCACGAGTTTTCTTAATATCCTCTACTGAGTGGGGGTCATTAATACAGACCGACCCCTCAACGAGGGCTACATCCATCTTAGGGATTTCCCTGACGTCAGCGAGAGTTAGACAATATACAAGATCTGCGTAATTGTCAAGGATGGTGAATAGTCCCTCGTAGTTGTCTGCGAGAGAGACAAGACATCCTGTACATCCGCTCATATGTACATGTCCAACGGTAATCTTATCAGCCACAGGTTTTTCCTCCTTAACTGTTTTAACTTTCTTAATTTCTTTCTTCTTCGGAGTTTCAGTTACTGCAGGGGATGGTTGAGATCCCTTCTTCTCTTTCGTTCCGAAGATCTTTGAAAGCAGTTCCTTCAGTCCCATGTTGCACCCCGAGTATATCCAGAATGGTCTGGATAGTCTTCGGAATTGCAGCTTGAACCTCATCAGAGAGCCCGATCTCAAAATCGGGTTCAGTCACGCGCTTTGGTTGACATCCAATGATTGTGATATCAATTCTGTCTTTTAGCATATGGAGTGGTTCAGTAAGTCCCCATGAATGTGGATCCCGGTATGTTCCAGGGGGTAGATCATTGACACTGAGCCGTGCAAGCTGGCCTGGTTCACCGCCAAAATCCGCAATATCAATTAAAATGATCTTTTTTACCGGTTCATCTGACTGTGCCATCAGAGTAAAAAGAAAATGTGGACCACCAAGACCAGCATCTATCACTTTTACGTTGTCAGGAAGTTTGTATTTTTTCAGTTCTTCAACAACTTCCGGACCAAATCCGTCATCGGCAAAGAGGGGATTTCCACAGCCAAATATCACAATCTCTTCAAACAACATAGTAATGCGTAACCTTATTAAATGAGTTTATCAGCTACAATTCTTTTGTTTTCATCCACTACGAGCATATGGGTTGCACAGGACACACATGGATCATATGCACGCATAATGACCTCTGCAAGTTGCCATGGTGCTCCTTCAAGTGCACGACTGCAGGTTGGGAAGTTCCAGGTGGTTGGGACGAGCAGGGTATAGTCAATAACCTTACCATCCTTTACCTTTGCTAGGTGTACATCTGTTCCACGAGGTGCCTCGTTTGAGTTCCATCCAAGAACCGTACCATCTCCCTGTGGAATCTGGTCGGCTATAACTGCACCCTTGCAGTTCAGTGCATCAGCAGCTTCAATCATGCTGTACAGACAGTCTGGTAATTCCATCTGCCGTGCAATCTGCAGACCCATTGCTCCTTTCTTGTCATAGTTTTTATATTTAACAAGACGTGCACGTGGACCGGTTTCAACTGGGCATCCGTCATAGAGTGGCACTGAAGTGCATGCTTCCATTGCAGGAAATGCCTTTCCGCCAACTGGTGTTGAACCACCAATTGGGTAGTTAGGATCAGTATCGGTGACTTCAAGTTCCTCGTTCATGTACCAGTTGTATGGTGAGACATCAGTCCAGCGGTTAGGATCCCAATCTGGATTCTCATCAAGGTTTGATGAACAGAAAACCGGATCTGTTGACATGTATCCCTGGTCATGGAAACCAAGAGTGTCAGGGACTGGAACTTCGGTCTTTCCAATTGTGACGGTGTCACGATTCTGGAAGTTCTTAAAGACCGCAATCATGAAGTCCATATGAGCAATTGCAAGAGGAAGTGCTTCCTGAGCAAGATCATATACTTTTTTCTTTGCCTGTGGGGAAATGTTTGTATGCATACCTCCCACACGTGGGTTACTTGGGTGTATTGCTTCTCCACCCACAATCTCACCAACAGTCTGACCGACTTCACGAAGCTTCTGAATCCGCTTTGCAACGGTCCGTACTGGTTCTTCTGGTGTGAATGGATTAATTTTTACATCTGTTCCTGGAAGATACATGTCAGGAAGTGAAAGGATGTTGTGAAGTGCATGAGAATGTAATCTGTTTGCACATTGTAAGATAACACGGAGCAGATAAGCATCGTGCGTAATCTCACATCCAATAGCTCCTTCCATAGCGCCGACTCCTGCGAGTGTGTGTGCTATCGGACAGATACCACATACTCGTGAGGAGATCTTTGGTGCCTGGTGCATTGACTTTCCAAGAGCAAGCTTCTCAATGCCACGTACCGGGGTGAGGCTGAGCCAATCTCCACGCTCAATAATACCTTCATCATTGGTTTTCATGACGATCTTGGTATGTCCCTCATGCCTGGTTGTTGGGGAAACTTCTACTACTTTCGACAAAACTATCGCCTCTAGTTTATATTGTGTTGTTCGAAAAGCTGTACTTGTAATTACCTAAGGGCCCTCAGGTTGACCTGAGAGTTAATGACCGTACCTCTGTACGTCAAAAGGTAATTTGAGAGCAGTGTAATTATATCTTGTCATTTTGCTGTCAATTAATCAGTTTTCTTAAAAAGGTATTATCACAATTTTTATGGCTTTTACCAATTATTAATATAATAAAATAAGAAAAAATAAAAATAATTCTTAATTAGTATTATAAAATTAATATTTTTTTTACTATAAATGAATAGGATGCGATATTTTTTGAATAACAATCTGATATGCAATATATGATGAAAATTTATCATAAAAATTCTAATTTTTAAAAAAATAACAAGTATCACATTTAACTAATTTACTATCTGGCTCAGGTAAAAAAAACATCACACTAAAAACTGTAAAAATCAGATAAATTGACAATTTCAATGTATATCAATCAGATATGGTAATTTGCGCTCATGAGGTCTGGAAAACACCATCACACTTGTGAATGCTCAAATTGGGTGATAGTGTGTTACTTATATCGATAGATCTCTTTTTGAGACGTCAGACTAATAGCCAAAACCAAAAATAGCAACGTGCTTTATGATGTACAATCATGAAGCATATATCAGGAAAAATCTCCGTTTATCTCATCAGACAGTTCTGCCAGTGTTGCCTGACGTTCAGCAAAGGCATCATGCTGGTGGATACTCTCTTCATTGTCCTGTGCTATGGTTACCAGTGAGTCACCAGGAAGATCCATAAACTCAGCATGGACTCTTCGTGCCATCTCTCTGACACAATCCTCTACAAAACGGGGATTCTTATGAGCAGTGAGGACAACATGGCCTTCATCACCCCGTTTTAAGAGCTCATATATGGGAGTACTCATTGATTCCTTAATAATCTGGATGAGACGTTCCAGTTTTAAGTGCTGGTCATCATCGGTCTCAATCGAGAGAAATCCCCTGCCCCGCTGATTATGGGTTGCCATCGGAACTTCGTTAAAGAACGCTTCAATCGTCTCATCATCAATATTAAGATTCTGCATCACGTACCGTGCCCGTTCCTTCATAATATTCTGGGCACAGGGACATGCAGTCATCCCGGTAACTTCAGCTCCGATACTTTTTCTGACAATAGGATCCCTGAATGTTCGCTTTGCAATAGCACTTGCATATACTTTGATAACTTCCTGACAGCTGGTACTGGTAACCGGAGTCTCCTGGTTTACCATGAACTGACTCCTCATCTGCACCTCGGTCCGGTCAGCGTACTCATGTTTGACAAGTAGTTTTCGTGCGACCATACTACAGAGATGTTCAATCTCTTTTACATCTCCCTCAATTGCCTGTTGAAGTACTTCATCAATAACTTCAAAGTTACGGGAAAGATTTGCACCTTTCAGGCTTCCTGGTAGATCGACAAAGATATCAAAGGTAGATATGAAAATAACTGGTCGTTTTGTGTCTCGTTTCACTTCCACCAGTTTTTTGACATTTTTCACCCCGACCCGGGTAAGATTAATGCGTACGTCCGGAATTGTAGACTGGACGTCAGGTAGTTCTTTGACAAATGCCCCTTCTGTATGTTGTGTAATGATGTATCACTCCTTTCTTATATTGGGATGATATTATCGGTATCCCTCCTCTGTTACATAAGATGGTATATATTCTCTCTGTTTTCCTCTGCCAATCGACATGATTTTGACCTTATTTTTTTTCATGAAACCAGATGGTAACAATATCATATACACGAAAAACCAGCTGGACGAATGAGAGCCATATGCAAAGAATAGAGGGATACATGTGTTTCTTGTTTCAGTGCATCCTATACTCTGGTATAATAATTGCCTTTTCGCAGTTATGTCTATTTTTCAAGAGATATTATCTAGGTATCTTATAATTACTTGATTATTTTCGAGTTATTATTCCGCCCTTTGCGGTTTGAATTCCTCTGATTGAACTGATTTAAACGCAGAGGTACAAGAGAGACAGTTTCAACCTCAATACCATTCCTTCTAGTGACTCAGAAATCATAATTTCAAGCGGGTACCCATACCACTCTCCCTGAGGTGAACCACTCCGATATGTTGTGCCCTGTGTGCGTAGAACACATCTTACTTGAGGCCCCGGCAAAACCGGCAGCTCCTAGGTCGCGACAGGAGAGGACTTTTCCTGTATTGGTTATGGCTCTCCATTCCGACTGCAAGTGCAATATCCTCTGAATACGCGACAATTGCAGCATCATCCCCGGGTCCCTGGAGAACCGTCTCTCCTTGTGTCGGAAATGTTATGAGTAGATGACGAGTTGACGGGTAACTGCAGTGTTTCTCCATATATTCTCAAAACATGCAAGTTCAGGATCAGTAGGTTCTCGATTGAGCACCTGAATTATTCTCTCATGATCCCCGGGCAAACCATAGTCCATACCGGGTGCGCTCGTTCCTAATGATAGTAGTGCAATGAAAAAACGTTCTGAAATTGCTGATGTGATACATAAGCCCTTTTAAATGTGCACGAAAAACAGCACAACGACGCGGATGTCGTAATTGCAACATTTGATTCCCTTTTCATCAATCTAGCCTGAAATAAAAGTCATAGAGAAAGAACTGGTGATGCAAAAAAAATAGGTTTAGCGCCTGTCAGTTCATAACCCCCTATTCAAATCTTTTATTGTCCATATTGGTCTGGAACTGTATCGTGAACTTTTCATATACCCGGGGTCAATGGGACTGGGTATAAGTATGAGGATCACAAGGTTAGATGGTCACTGAATCTGAAGATATAAGAACCAGATAAGCATCTGGGTAAGACTGCATAGAGTGAATCTGACTATTGTTATGAAACCTCTCCCTCATACAATGCTATATGATGAATCTATTGTATGATAGATACATTGCAACGTACTTCTTTTGTAATTCCAAAACAATAATGACTGATTATCAGAAAATCCTCCCATAAATTGTTGGATAGAGACTAAACTATAAGATCCGTTTTTTTAAAAAACATGCCTGTACCTGACTCAAAAGAGATATTTTTATAAAAACACTCATTTGTTTTCTGACTGGGGCAGCCTTTTACCCTCTCCTGATGATATATAGAGTATCTATGGTTGAGTCATATGAAGCGCTTCTTCATAAAGCATACGAGCAGGTAACCGAACCGACTGAGGAGACCAGCCGGTGGACCTATCCTGATCCCAGTGTGACGCTTGAGGGGAAGACAACAATTCTTGATAATTTCACTGATCTCATCAATGCATTCAGAAGGGATCCTGAACACCTGATGAAATATATTCTTGGAGAACTGGGTACTGCAGGAAAATTGGATGGGAACAGGGCAATATTCAACGGGAAATTTGAAGAATCGCTTATCATTGCGATTATTACAAATTATGTTTCTGACTATATTATCTGTTCAGAATGTGGCAAACCTGATACGCGACTTGTCAAAGAGGGCCGTGTACAAATTCTTATGTGTGATGCATGTGGAAGTCACCGTCCGGTTAAAAAACGCAAAGCCCGTTCTGAACCAATCGGAAGCAATCCGGAAGTCGGAGCAATTATCGAAGTTACGATTGAGAACCTTTCACGTCGCGGTGACGGTGTTGCAAAGATTGGTAAAAATATTGTCTATGTAGCCAAAGCAAAACCAGGTCAGACACTCAAGGTTAAAATAGCACGAATATCAGGTTCGATAATCTTTACAGAACGACCGTAATTATAAACGGCAAAAAAGATAATTTTTTTTCTGGTGTATCACTAAAAGTGAACTATTACACCGATTTTTCAAGCTGGACAAGCAGGTCAGCACAGGCATCTGATATTCTTTTGCAGGCCTTTCGAACCGTCTCTACCGGGTCTGCATTATTTTGTGTCGTCACTGTCAGAACAGGATCAGAGAACTGGAACTCGACAAGGTAATTTGCGACATCAACATCAGAATCCTGCAAGAGCTCGGTGGTCAGGGCATTTAAGAAGGTATGCCCCTGCCCGACAATGACCATTCTGACTTTGTCGTCAGTAAGCTCTAGAACAGTTATATTCATTCTATATTCATTGCATCCGGGATGTAATAAAGCTGGGTTTGGTTGCTCTGAAATGTTGTTTTAAAAGACGTACTCATCACCATCCCGTCCCTGACAGGGATAGTCAAACGGGACATGATGGCTCATATGAACAATCCTGTACTCTTTCACGCCCAGTTTTTCTGCAAGATCCTCAGCTTCATTAATATTCAGGTGCTTTGTAACCTTTCGAAATGATGGAGGAAAGAGACCATCAACAAAAAGCATATCAACACCGGTGAGAAGGTCTAGCGTCTGTTGTGGTAGATGTTCATTTGTGTCAGAGGTGAATCCGACTCTGGTTGTTCCATCTGATATGATAACACCACAGGTATAGGTTGGCGGGTGTGTTACTTCTATGAGGGTAAGAGAGAGATCTCCAATCAGAAAAGGAATGTATGGCTCAACAGTGACAGTCTTATTCAGAAGAAATGAGAAGATGTCACCACAATATGCAATGACCGGTTCTGCAGCATAGATCGGGGGTGTTTTCTGAACCCGATAAAACTCACCAAGACCCATGAAATGGTCATAATGACCATGTGTCCAGATTATTGCAGAAATATGAGGTGATCCGGCATGTAAGAGTTGTTGTCTGAGATCCGGTGATGTATCGATAAGAATGGTCGTCTCCCCATGTGAGACTAATAGAGAAGTACGAAGCCGTTGTATCTTGTTATCTAGCGCATACTGGCATTGTGTACAGGAGCATCCGATTTTTGGTGTACCTGGTGCATCACCGGTACCAAGCAACCGTATTTTCACCCGTACCACTTCCGGTTTCGGTTTGCATCCCGTGTTTTTATGAGTTCTTTGCCGAGGTTTACATCATTTTCACAGATATCGGTTCGCCCGTCAAGGAGGGCACTTAAGATTGCTTCCCGCACCAGCATCCGGAGATCAGATCCTGAGAACCCTTCTGTCTCATGGGCAAGATGCCGGCAGTCACAAACTGAGGAGAACCCTGATAGCAGTTTTAAGAGGATCTGCTCCCGAATTAGTTCATCTGGAAGATCAAAGAGCATTACTTCATCAAACCGTCGCCAGGCTGCTTCATCGAGGAGATCCGGATGGTTGGTTGCCCCTATCAAAAGGACATTATTTTTAACCAGGTTTATCTTGTCAATATTTTTTAACAGCGCATTCACGGCACGTTTCATGGCACCATGGTCATCACTGATACGACTCTTGGCTAAGAAGTCAAATTCATCGATGAATAAGATAGAAGGAGCAAGAGTTCGTGCAACATCAAAGATTTTATCGATATTCTTTGAGGTCTCCCCAAGGTATTGTGACGTAACCATAGCGAGTCTGACTTCCAGTACCGGCATATGAAAGATGTGTGAGAGGGCGAATGCGAGCGATGTCTTACCAGTGCCGGGAGGGCCGATAAACAGAAGTTTACCTATCTCTGCAATCCGGTGTTCCCGGAGGAAATCAATGTTCTTAATTGCAACCTGTAATTTTTTAATTCGTTCAAGCTGATCAGCTGAACAGACGAGATCTTCTATTTTTTGTTCAACTTCATCAGGAGCATAGATGATAATGAGATCAAGGCCTGATCGAATTTTATCATCATTTGCAAGCATTTTTGAGATCTTTTTATCGAGAAAGATCCTGGTATCTTCAAAGAGTGAATTATCAGATCGTGCCAGTTCATACGATACATTCGGCATTTTCTCTACGTTCTGACCAAACCAGGCAAGAGTGGGATTATTTTTGAGATATGCTGTACCGTTATGTTTGATAAACCACCGAAATGCCGGGAGTAACTCAGATATACTGAGCCGGTGGCCGAACTCTTCATAGATAGTAAACGGATTTTTCTCAAGCCTGATATGAGCATTCGTAATGCTGAGTACACGTGCAATAGCACTCTCATTCACAACAACAACCGGTCGCTGCAGATCAAAGACATCTACTGAAAAGATCTCCCTCGCCTCTGGCGGAAGATCATTTATTCCAAGTTCATTATACGTATTAAATATCTCTGCAGTAAGCAGGATGGCAAAAAGGTTCAGAATCTCTTCATCTGGTTGCATTTTGTATATCCTTAGCTGATTGTTTTCTTATGCGGTTGTGACGATGCATCCGTCTTCGGTCACAATGAGGGTGTGTTCAAACTGTGAGACATATGATCCCAAAATATCCCCAAGTACGGGAAATCCGTATAATATTCCTTCGCGACAGAGTGATCTTAACGCAAGATCAGGTTTTTTCAGTTCCAACTGTCTTCTGGCAAAAGGAAGACCATTGTTATCTTCAATATTTTTCAGGAGTTTTCGTGCAGCCGGCATCCTGACTGGTTTCTTCTCAATCTGTTTATATATCTCGATCCGTGACCGGTCGCTTACATGCCCGGTACCGGTCGAGGCAAATGGTTCAATAGCAATGACCATGTCCGCTTCCAGCTCAGCCCCCCCGTTCATTTTGATATTAGGAACGTTTGGTCCCATATGGAGTGTATACCGGTCAAGGCCATGCCCGGTGAGGTTTGCAATCGGTTTATATCCCCTGGATTCTATCTCATGCTGCACAATTGCACCAAGTTCTCCGATAGATATGCCGGGTTTTACCTGTGCAATTGCGTTGTCACGTGCAGTTTGTGATGCCTCGACAAGGAGAGGCTGAGATCCAAGATCAATAGTCAAGGCAGTATCGGCGATATAACCGTCACAGTGAACACCAAGATCCAGTTTTACCATATCGCCCTCTGCAAAGAGACGGTCATCGTGTGGTGAAGGTGTATCATGAGCAGCATCTGCATTCAGTGAGATATTGATAGGAAATGCAATACCGAGTCCACTTTGTAGGATCTGGTCTTCAACGGTCTCTGCTACATCAAGGAGAGCCACCCCGGCCCTGACCATTGATGCACCGTGTCTCAAAACTTTTGCCGCAACACGTCCGGCTTCACAATAAGATTCAAAAATTTCTTCTTTCATAGTACCAGTTCCTTATGATATTGTGTCCAGTTCTCGAAATGATCATCCTGAACAAGGCCCATATCTTCAAGTCTTATACCCCCTACTCCTGGATAGTACAGGCCGGGTTCAATGGTAATTACATTTCCTGTCTCTAATAGCCCCCCTGATAGTGAAATGTTTGGGAGCTCATGGACCTGCAGCCCGACACCATGGCCCAGGCTGTGAATGAACCCCTCTTTATTATGTCCATATCCTGCGTCTTCAAAGAGATCGAGAGCTTTCTGATGAACATCAGATCCCATCATGCCACTTCGTACAGCGGCTTGTGTATCTTCTGAAACATCTCTGACGGTATCATACATCTCGATAATCGCAGGTTCCGGTCTCCCCTTTGATATGGTTCTTGTCATATCTGCATAATAACCAGTTTTTTCAGATCTCGGAAAGATATCGATAATTATCGGTTTATTAGCGGGGAGAGGGCCAAAACCAGCTGCATGAGGAAGTGCTGTATCATCTCCTCCTGATACAATGGTATCTGAAGCACTACATCCATGACGAAACAGGCTCATGTGTATCTCCTGTTTTATCATCTCTGAAGTAAGTTGTGTACCGTCACGGTACAGATAGTCTCCCTGTATTACAGATCCTCTGATGCATCTGATAGCCCGGTCCATTGCCTCTTCTGTAACTTTTTGAACCTCCTGGATGGCAGCCACCTCTGTAGCAGTTTTTCGCGCGCGCATCGTTCTAACCGTATTGGTATCGATAAAGAGGAGATCCTGTTCTTCAAGTGCCCGTGCAAATCCTATCTGCATGGTAGAAGGTACGACTATCGGCCCTCCTGCAATCTGATGAATCATCAGGGCATATGCTCTCGTAAGATCTTTCTCTTCCTTCATGATATCCTGCAGACCAGCCTGTGTTCGTGTAATGACTGTTGCATTGGATTCATGACTGGCGCGTTGCGCTTCCATATCCGGAACAATAAGGATGCCATGTTCACCAGGTTTTTTAAGGAATATCACTGGATCAGTGACAGAAAAACCTGTCAGGTACCGCATATCGGGATCTGCTGATGATGCGTATATGACATATGCACAAGCATCATGGGAACGGACAAGTTCGTCCAGTCTGTCCATCCTTATTAGTTGTAGGTAAACCCACAAGTACTTTTATCCCAGATGTGAAGTATGAATGATGAAAGCGGCTGACAAAGAACAGTTCAAATGGAAATTCTGGTTTCTTGCAGTTATTTTAAATGGAATCATCTTTCTCCTTGCAGTTGCAGTGCTCTCACTGTTTCTAATCCCTGATCCGTATCGTATTCCGCTGACAGCTATCTGCTTTATTCTCGGCGTTGTACTGATTGTGTATTTCAAAGGGAAGTATAAAAAGACAAAGACGTGGCTTCATCAGTGTTCAGATGAGTCTTAAATGAGGATTTGATGCTTGAGAAGCTGAAGAATGAGATAGAACTGGTAACCAGACATATCGAGGTTCTGGCAGCAGTAGCCCGGTATCAGCCGATTGGGATAATCAAACTGGCTGAACTACTTGAACAGCCGCAACACCGTATACGGTATTCTCTGCGTGTTCTGGAGAACCAGGGCTTCATCAGGGCATCTTCTGTTGGTGCGGTGGTAACAGAACAGGCAGAAAATCTCTTTTTACATCTTGATGATGATATCGAGGAGATAATCAGGCTATTTCTGGAGATGAAGGTACATGGTACCGGTGCATCGGTAGTCCGGAGCACAGGAGAAAATCAACATTTTTAAATACATTCATCTCCTACGTAATAGAGCACCATAAGCCGCCATAACTCAGTTGGTAGAGTGACTGGCTGTTAACCAGTATGTCACAGGTTCGAGTCCTGTTGGCGGCGTTTTTTTTGTTCTGGGCCTGTAGCTTAGTTGGTTAGAGCGCCCGGCTCATAACCGGGAGGTCATGCGTTCAAATCGCATCAGGCCCATACCCTTGGTATGATACGAAATGATTATCTGTTATCAGAAATCTGGTTTTTGATATTTGACTCCAGTAACTTTAATATCCAGTCCTGTACGGTATGATCCTGTTTAACGCATTTTTTATAGTATCTCATCTCTTTTTTGATACAATGGTATCAGAAAGGTGAGGGGAGAATAATACATGCTGTGTCCGGTTTGTAATGACTATCATATCACCAGAGCAGAAGAACTTGTTTCGGTAGCAAGAAAACGGTTTGCACCCTGTTCTTTATGTCCTCTGCCACTTGAACGCGTGCTTTCAAAACGAGACCCCCTTCCCTCATCCTATACTGTTCTTAAACCCTGTGCATGTAACAAACGCTTCATAGATGATGTTATTGCACATATTTACTTCCTTTTTGTTGAGCAGGGAGTATTTTCCGGAGATGAGGCGCTTGCCGATGTCGGGATACCGATGCCAGATCCTGGTTTTTTTTCCCGTCAACCTCCCTATCTGTCATCTCATTCTCTTCTCCTGCTGACTCCGCACAGTACTGCAGAACTATCACATCGTCTGGTACGGGAAGTACCTGAATTACATGGTGTTGTCTCATCAAATAACAAGGTCCCTGGTATCTCTGCCAGTCCTGATTACAGGGCAGTGGAGAAGATTAATACTCATACCTATACATTATCAGCCGGATGCGATGTACGGGCAGATATCTTTCCCTGTTCAGGAGGCTCCTGTGTGATATACAAGCAACAGTCATGTATGCATATTGAGTTTCCAAGAGGATATTATCCAAAAATACGTTCGGTTGAGCGATATTTAAAACGAGTCAAACCCCATTATTTTATTGATGCCTGTTCCGGATCTGGAACCCTTGGCATTACTGCAGCAATGAATGGAGTTCCTCATGTGGTGCTAAATGATGCCTGGTATGCAGGTGCATTCTTTTCCGGGTTTAATCTTCTCGTCAATCAGGAATCTCTCAAATATGATGAAGTAATTATGCATACTGATTATCAGTCAATGCAGAACACTCCGGTTCGTAGTGAACCTGTACTCATAGCAGAGGCATATGGAGACAAACGTTCCTGCCATGTGTATCACGGTGATCTCTGGCATTTAGGAGATGTACTTGATTATACTCCGGACTTGACGGTTATAGATCCCTTTGATAAGAAAGATACCGGTGTCATTGATACTATCTGTTCCCAATGGAGACGACAGTATGGCGGGGAGGTTTTTGTCCCCTAAAAAAAGTGAATTCCAAAATTATCTGTATGCTGAAAGATTATCGATGTAGATTGTCTCATACAGGTCAATATCATTTCCGAAGGAAAAAACAACTCCGTTGATGTTCTCAGGATGAATTTGTCCCCCTCCTTCCAGTGGATTCATTGCATCCCATGCAACCGTAACCGTATCCCATCCGGTTGTACTTTCTGCTGTTGTCTCTGTTTCATAGAAGTAGAGCTCGCGGGAGCCATCAGGATCTGTTGAGTATACCAGTACACTATAGGGAAAATCTGTATCTTCTGCATGCAGGAAAAAGGAAATACCCGATGTATCTGAGAAATTTCTGGGTTCATCAAAGAGAAGTTCTGTTGTTGCCCAGCCACCGGCAATGACAGGAGTAACGCTGATAGAGCGTGAAGTTGAACCAGATGCCGCATTTGTTTTATCTGGCTTACTGGATAGTACCGATGTCCCATCACTATAAATTGCCCATCCTTGTGTTCTTTCAGCGGGTTCTGTCTCAAAATCATCGATAAGAAGGACTTGTTCTTCTACATCTGGTTTTTTCACAGGTGGAGTCGTAGTAACCTGCTCAATTGATTCCTCTTCAAAAGATATCGGTTCATCTGTGGTCACTTGTACCGTACCAGCAGGAGTTGATCCATGTTCTTTCCACTGATTGTAAAAAATATTTAGCATCGGGACAAATTCAGCAGTTGCTTTTCTGTTTCCTGCAGAAGAGGGGTGTGGATCTTCAGTGGGGTATACAAGGGTGTTACCTCCCCTGTCAGTGATGTACTCAATTGTACCTCCAAAAAACCGGTGATGGTTATCTGAACCGGTAAGAACGGTATACAAATCCCAGACTGCTACATTTCCTGTATCGTACCCATTAAGCCATTCGGTGGTGAGCCAGGTATTAAATGCGCGTGCATTGTCTGCATAGGTTCCATCCAGCTCAGGGGGAGCGGTGATAGCAACAAAGAGTTTGTCTGGTCTTGTCGCAAAATAGGAAAGTATCTGATTGTATACGTATTTAGCTCCGGAAACTGAATAATCAGGCACAAAACCAGCAGGGTCCCCGGGATTTCCCTCAAGATCAGAGTTTGGATAACATGACTTGAAGATGATTATCTCATTTTCACCCCCAGGATCCTGCATCGGACGGTTATAATAATCCCACCCTGCTGCATCGTCATCGGATTCCAAAAAAGCTGCCTGCATATACCGGTTAGTCTGAGGGCTTTTGAACCACTCTACCCAATCTGGAATATCAGTCCGGTCTCCAATGGCGTCAGGTCCCCACCCGTAATAGGTATCACTCACAAAATAGTTGTTCTCAAAAAGAGCCTCTCCAAGCCCGCCATTTTCGTCCGATAGCCAGTTTTCACCAACTGAATGATGAATGAATAGTAATTTGACTGGCATCTTCGGGGGTGAAGGGTCTGGTATTTTCTGTGTATCTGCAGCAGATACAGGTGCTGTTATCCAGATAAGAATCCCGAAAATTATTGCTGCTAGCAAAATATCTCTCAATATCCCGGTTTTATTGTGTAGCAAAGTCATATCAGATCCTCGATTCTATATGCCGTATTATCATTATATCGTTAAAGATATGTCGTGAATGGGTTCTTTATTATAGTGCACATATGCGTCTGCGATCTACTTCCCTCTCACGGGTACTGGCTCACTGCATCACCTTTATGAGCATTTTACTGCATGAAATCAGAGGAATTCCCAGTCTGGATTATGACCTGAAGGTATTTTTATTCTGTAATACATTTGAAAAGAGAAGAAGTGTTTAATTGGTGTCAGGGACATGTACTTACGGGACTAGCCTGGGTGGGTCGGCGTCACCTGTCATCTGAGATCGCCGGTATGCAGAGGGCGAAGTTTGAGGAAGGCTGAAACGGACAATATGAGCTATCATTTCTCCTGACGTAGAAACTCTGTCCTGTGAGGTCGATGGAAAGGTATCATATGTTTCGGAGGAAACAGCGACCTCTTATCGTGGAAACCGGTCCAGGCCCGGAAGGGAGCAGACTTACCATGAACATTCGGCGCCCACAGGGGTGCGGGGTGGAGAAAGGAGGTGTCGGCAAGTATTGTTACGTACAGTCGACCGATAACGTGTCCCATCTTGTTTTTAACGAGGTATTCGATGTCTAAGGTTGGAATTATCGGCGCTACCGGCCGAATCGGGCAATATGCATCCTTAGCGATATCAAGGATTCCTTATGTCCGTGAAATGGTGTTGTATGGCAGAGAAGGAAATGAGAATGTCCTTGATGGCATAACAAGGGATATGTCTGATGCCTTTGCAGCAACAGGGACAAATCTGCATATTGCATGGACAACCAGTCTTTTAGATCTTGCAGGTTCAGATATCATTGTCTTTACTGCAGGAGTTCCAAGAAGGGCGGATCAGGATCGTTTTGATCTTGCACACGGTAATGCAAAAGTTGTTGCCGGTTATATGAAACAACTATCATCCATAGTTCCGGACGCTATCATTCTCATGGTGACAAACCCGGTCGATGTGATGACATCTGTTGCGCTCAGGTACTTTGGGAATAATCCGTACCAGGTATTTGGTCTTGGTACCCATCTCGACTCGATGCGGTTAAAATCGCTTATAGCTTCATATTTTCAGGTCCATGTAAGTGAGGTACATACCAGGATAATAGGTGAACACGGCGACAGTATGGTCCCTCTCTGGTCTGCGACAACGATTGGTGGTATCCAGATATCAAATCTGCCGGCTTTTCGGAAACTTCCGATGGATGAGATTATGGAGACAGTCCGTACGTCAGGCCAGCATATCATTGCAGGAAAAGGCTCGACAGTCTGGGGTCCGGGTGAGGCGACTGCAACCCTTGTATCAACGGTTCTCGGTGATGAAAACCGGATATTAACAGTTTCAGCGTACATCAACCG
>Ga0268282_1000657_pt1 | contig 16945 bp, 9 predicted proteins | sample saktaG_12_FD_190133 | JGI IMG/M metagenome (GOLD analysis project Ga0268282, IMG submission 190133) | Saline water microbial communities from Sakinaw Lake, British Columbia, Canada - sak_2011_5_24_120m | ecosystem: Environmental > Aquatic > Non-marine Saline and Alkaline > Saline ...
CCTGCTGCAAGGATCGCAGGGACGTACAGATGGGATTGAACATGTGCAACAAGAGTAAGGAAATGTATTGATCCATGTGCAGGATTCGGTTGCCGGCAAGATCTCCCTGACATCCAACGTCATGAAGAGACTCCAGGATTTTGGAAATAGTCTTGAAGTACTTAAAACCCTTGAGTTCGCGTTCTTTTATTTTATGCCTTTTTTTGCTCATGAAAGGCATTTAAACACAAGCGCATACAGCGCGCCAGTTTAAAATAGGTAATATGTAAAAAAAAGTTTTGGGTATTTCTCCCCCCATAAATCACACAGCAATCCTTGTGCCGAACAGGATTGGGTCCGTCCCTATTAAAAAGAAAAAGGGAAAAAAAGTGCAACGAAAAGCTTTTACTCTTCTTGAACTCTTGATAGTGATGTCCATTATCGTCTTATTATTAAGCATTCTTTTGCCTTGCCTTATGAGTGCAAAAGAAAGAGCACGGGAATTATTTGCTATGCAAGTCGAAGTTAATGAAGAAGGAAAGGTTCTCCTGGAAATTCGAAACCTTTCTCATAGAAAATCATCTGAAGACATATATATGATAGAGATTGACCCTCCGAGGAATTCCCGCGTTTTCTTAAAAAAACCTCATCCTTCAGGTATGAAATTAATAAAAAGAGATGGCCAGGATTATATTAAATGGAGACCTAAATTGGATGATATTGGCGTGCATTTAATTACTGTTGTTTTTGAAGGTGAAGAAACCTCTGAGCAAGAGATTGCAATTTATGTTTTTAATAAAAAGCTTTTAGAAGCTGAGCTAAATAGAAGCTGAGCTAAAGAACCAATGAGACGCGGATTAACGCTGATAAACTATATATCCGGGTATATCTTATATCTGGAACCACCATACATATTTATTGGAAATCGGGGGGAAATTGAGTTTTGCGAATTGTCCGAAGCGTATTCGTTGCTCGTCGCTCGTATGTCGTATCTCGCTAATTGAAGCCGGCTCCGCCGGGACTATTTTTTAAAGTTAAGTTTGGCAAATTCTCCAAAGTATTATTTTGCGGCTTTATCATATGCTTTCGCGGCTTGGATTTCTTCTTCGAATTTACCGAGAAAAATCCGCCGGCCTTTAACACATATCTGTGCGCCCCAGTTTTGCCGGCTCTTGTAAAACGTAATACCCTTGTATTTGGAGTGTCCCAGCCTCGAAGATTTGCTTAAGTTCCAACTGTTCTGTAGGCGAGTTGCCGATCTTAAGTTCGCCTTTCTGTTATCGAGAGTCCTGCCGTTGATATGGTCACACACCAGGTGATCGGGAGTATTCGCCACTTCTCGGTGCATGGAAATCAATTTTGGCCTTTTGCCGTTTCGGTTCGGTTTTTCACAGACGGCGTATAATTTATAATTAGACCGGCCGGAGACGTACCATTTGTATTCGCTCAGCCGATAATAGTCGTCCGGATCGACGATGGCGTATTTGCCTTTCGTCAGGGGGATTCTCCTGAAGGCGTAGCCGTAGCGCAGCCAGCGGTATAAAAGCACTGGCCCAGCCAGAAAATACTCCAGCCGGTTAGGAATTGTAAATGACAGAACGACCCTGATGAGCCCGCCCCCCCGCTCCTGAAGGATCAGGAGAAATCCGAAATCCTAAGCTCGAAATCCGAAACAATACCGAAATTCGAATTTCAAATGTTCAAGATAGAATTTTTGGATTTTGCATTGTAGTTTTGCCTTTTTCCTTTTACCTTTTTACTTGCATCTTTCGGCCGGGAGCGAAAGACGCGCCCCTATAATTGGAGCAACCTGCGCGTTTGATGCGAAAATCTACAAAATTGTAGACGTGATTTTTGCCGTAAGTGCTTGTTAGAACGGGAATAAAAAAATTTTCCAACTTTCTTATTTTTGTTTTCAGCTACCATCGATTTTGGTCGAAATCATCTTAAAAACAAGCTTCTTGAGCAGGTACATTGCTTATGTTTAAATATGATCGGACCCTAAATCACAGGGATCAAAAAATTGGATTATTAGATAAAATAGTCAGAATTTATAGGACTACGGCCTTTGTCCTTGATTTCTGTATTCAGAATTGCTACAATACTAATGGAAGCAACGGAGGCACTAAAAGAGAAAGGGAATTCACAATTGACAATCGGGGCGGGCTATTGCGCCGAAAGATTAAATATGGGTGGAGATTTATCATGAATAGTGGAAAAATTCCTGCAAAGACTGAAAATGTGAGAAAGATTTGGCTGTTAGGTCTTACGCTTATGATAATCGGACTAGGCGGTTCAAATGTGTTTGCTCTGGACCTGATGGGGCCACCGGTTACCGAGCTGGAAAAAGGTATGTTCAGGGGAGGGATTGATTATTCCTCCAGTACGATGGATCTGGAACTGATTGAAGGTAATGCGACAATTTATCGGAATGGCGAGCTTTATGGTCAAGGAATCGTAGAATCTTTAACAATTGAAGATTTTAAAGTTAATACGCTCTATGCCAACGTTGGATATGGCGTTGCTGAGAATTATGAGGTATTTTTACGGATGGGCGCAGCAAATGCCACGTTCGGAGACTCGCTATGGGAAGAGAGTGAAGAATTTGATAATAAATACAACTTTGCTATTAGTGCCGGAGCAAAAGCGACCTTCTACGAAGGCTTTGATTGGAAGATCGGCGGAATATTTCAGATCAATCTGACTGAACTGGACGGAGAAATCGATTCATCAGCCAGGACCATTACTCAGCCTCAGTTCGTTGAAATAAGTTCTACAGAAATGCAAATTGCAATCGGCGCAAAATACATGCGGACCGGCTGGTTATCGCTATATGGCGGCCCATTCCTCCATTTTATTAGCGGCGATTTTGATTATACATTTACTCGAATTACGGATCTGTACTTCGATACCGGCGAATACTCATGGGAATTCAATGAGGGCCCCACCTACGGCGGTTACATCGGCGCCCAAATAGAAATTGCCAAGAACTTCTTTGCTAATATTGAATATCAGCAAACATCCAATGCCGATGTCATTGGCGCAAATATAATGATGAGATACTAATCAAGGGTAAAATAATCACGAACTTTTGCCGCCCAGCTTTGATGCCGGGACATCAAGAAACAAAACCTGTTTTCTATACTTCGCCCTCGGTACATACATAAAAATAATTTTTATCAATGGACTTTTTTCTTGACATATTACCCCTGCCGCAATCAAATATTCAATAAATAATGCAGAAAGGACATGAAGGCATCTTTTCTTCTATATTTGCCTTTTAACCATTAAAAAGCAGCTATTCAGGCTTCTTAGGGTAGTAAGAGGGTAGTTAAAAATATGATTTGAAGCGGAAGCTTTATGCCATTGCGAAGGAACGCCAAACAAGCAAAAAATAAATCTTAATCCCCTGCAGGCTTGACAAAACAAAAAAATAATTATATAAGAGATAATTGCCGATTCTATTCATATGTCACAAATGGCACAGGTTTAATGTGATATTTGTTGGAGACGGGAAAATAACGATAGTCGCAGGATTATGAGCAATAGAAAGCAACAAATTCGCTACGGTCAAAGGCCAATCGTAGCTTTGGCTGTAATCGTTGTGCTATGGATTGTCGGGTGGAGCAGTATCTCTGCCCAAACGAATACCGAACATGAGGCAGAGCAGACTCTCCGCGACCTAAAGATCGATGTAACCCCCGATCCGAATGTCGCTGTGCCGGAAATCTACAAAACCCCACCTAAAATCGTAAAGCAAACGGTCGGCGGGACAGAGGAGTTCAAGTTATTTTATTATTGTCTCTATCACACCTCCGATGACTTAAAAAAGATAATTCACGAGCAGTTTGCGACGAAACTTTTTGACGAAAAAGGCAAATCGACTCAAGTATCAGACTATACCGTCAGCAGCAATCCTTTGACAAATCAGTTGATCGTCAGATGTCCGCTCAAAGAGGACGCCGAGGCGGTACTTCAAACCCTGGAATTTGTGGATGTCCCCCCGATTCAGGTCAAGATAGAATGTCTGGTCTCGGAAGTTTATGCGGATATGACATTCGACCGGGAAACTACTTTAGCAATTGATAACTTATTCGGCGAGAAGGTTGTGATGAATCCCGCCGGCACAGCTTTCGGAGCTGATGTTCGGCAATTAGTAATGGACGACGAATATCTTCCCGCGTTTCCCGGGGCTTCTCTGAGAGAAGTAGCACGATCTCGAATGGGCCTCAACATAGGGTATTTGAGCACTGCCGAAGCAGGCCATTCATTCACGCTGTTAATCGACCTGCTCGAATCGAGGGGCTATTTGAAAATTCTCATGAATCCAACGCTTGAAGTGGTTAACGGCGGAACTGCTACAGTCTCATCATCGCAAAAGGTTCCGCTGGACAGAACAACAATGCGCTCCACGAATTCGGATTTTTTGGAGACAAGGACTGAATACGAAAATGTCGTTGACTCGCTCAAAATTACGGCACACGTCTTCGGTGACGGCTACATCGGTCTTGAAACTGACATATTACTCGGTTCTAAGAACACACCCGAGGGCGTAAAGCAGGTACCAATCATAACCAAAAAGGAAATCCAGAATAAAGAAAACCGCATCCGGCAGGGCGAAAGCCTTGTAATTGGCGGAATCAGAAAGAACGAGGAATTTGCCGTAATCCGCGGCATTCCGATTCTGAAAGATATCCCGATTCTCGGCTTTCTGTTCTCCAGCGAGGATACCGAAAGCCGGGCCGTCGAGACCATTTTCATACTGACTCCAACCATCTCCACCGACGGCAGACCAACAGAAGAAGTAATGAAACAAATCAAAAAAATCCACGATCCAGAATCTTTATAAAACGCCCGCCGGACTCTTTCACAAACCTTTTAAGCAAGCTTTTAGTCAGAGCTTAAAAAGACCTAACCAACTCAAACTGACCGACCCCTATGTCATTCCCGCGCAAGCGGGAATCCAGGTTACTGTCATGGATTTGGATTCCTGTTACCCGCTTTCGCGGGTACAAGTTTCACAGGAATGACAGGCTTTATCAAAGAAGCACTTACACCGAAGCTTGGCTCAAAAACAACCGGTTTGAGTAACCAAATAGGAAATCCCACATCTGCCCACATATATATTGAGTGTGGCTAATTTCTCTGGCACTACATAAGCTTCTCTTTTGCAAAGGATTGTGTTCTTTGTCATTGCGAGCACCCGACCTGATTCTCAGGATGCATATAAAAGAAAATAGCCCACCAATGTCATTGTGAAGGAGCTTGCCCCTTTGGGGCGAGCGACTGTGGCAATCTCAACCGTCACTATTGGACTTTCCAACAGCCCCGAAGGCCGGCATCTATGCTTCGGATTACTTCTTGCACCACAATGTCATTCCCGCGAAGGGGCCTGTTGAAAAATGTGAGATTGCTTCGTCGCTATGCTCCTCGCAATGACAAAGGGTGCGTTTTCAAGTCATTGAGAGTGATTCGGAGAATCACGCGGCAATCTCAACCGTCACTATTGGACTTTTTAACAGGCGCGAAGGTGGGCATCCATGTTGCTTTATGTTCTTATCAAAACGTCACTTATTCCAATTGTGATTATTCATAAGTAGTAAGGTTTCTGATAGTAGTGAGGTTTCTAAAATGCTGTACCAACTGACCCAAATTCCCCCTCCCAATCCTTCCGATTGTCACAAAGCTCGTAGTCCTTTTGACTAATCAAAAGGACTACGAGCATGTAAAGCAAAAAGATGTTGGGTTGGCTGCCACCCATTTTCCACTAAATCTATTGGGTGGCAACCTAATCCCGATTGTCGTATATCGGGATGGGTATGGTTGCGAATGCCAGAGTCTGGCTAAACACGTACTTCGCAGGGATGGCAAACGCTAAAGGATTATTCGACGGGTGGCAGCGTCAAAGCCGCAGGCTTTGGGGATGGTCGCAAATGCAATTCTCCAGCTAAACAAGTACCCCCCGAAGAGCCTGCCCTGAGCGAAGCCGAATGGGCCGGAATCCAGACTTCGCATTTACTTCTTGCACCATTCTGTCATTCCCGCGAAGGCGGGAATCCATGCTGAATAGTCCTATATTTTCTTGACTCGGTGATAACAATTTGGTATATTGCCTTTTACAGGCACAGGAGACACCACCAGCGTAAAAAGGGCATATTTGAGCGTGTCTGTAATGGTAGATATGTATTGGCTCCAGAAGAATAGCCCATAATAATCATACAAGTGCATCACAAATATAATAGGAGGTAAGAAAAAGTGGCTGAAATAAAAAATACACGAATTCTGCGGACAATCCCTTTTTTGCTCATAGTTGTGTTGGTCTGCTCATATGCCCATGGCAATATAATCTACGTTGACGACGATGCCGCAGGAACCAACGACGGCTCAAGCTGGGAAAACGCTTATGTCTACCTTCAAGATGCTTTGGCCGATGCTAACGATTCTGTGAAGCCGGTCGAAATCCGAGTCGCACAGGGCATTTACAGACCGAATGAAGGGCTCATAGCCATTCCTGAGTTTGACTGGAGAACGACGACATTCCAGTTCATCAACGACGTTGTGCTCAAAGGCGGCTACGCGGGAATCGTCGGCGCAGACCCGAACGAACGTAACATCCAGGCATACGAAACCGTCCTTTCCGGCGACCTTCACGGCGATGACGACGCCTTATTCGTTAATATTGGGGAGAACAGCTACCACGTTGTCACCGGCAGCGGAACGGACAACACCGCTTTGCTTGACGGATTTGTTGTTACGGCTTCCAATGCAAATGCCGGCACATTCCCGGACCCGCGGAGCATCGGTGGCGGTATGTATAACATCACCGGAAGCCCGAAAATATCCAACTGCATCTTCCGCAACAATTATGCCTCCAGCGGAGGGGCGGGAATGTTTAACAGCGACAATTCCGATCCGTTATTGGAGAACTGCATCTTCATAGAAAATGTTACCAATGAAGACGGTGCCGGGATGATTAACTTCATGGGTAGTGACCCGGTGCTGACCGACTGTGACTTCATCAGGAACAAGGCCAAAGATCATGCCGGAGGGATGCTGAACGTCGCCGAGTCTAATCCGGTCCTGGATCGTTGTACGTTCATTGCCAATTCAGCGGGTATGGAAAGCCAAAGACACGATGGCGGCGGAATGTTCAACGACGAAGGAAACCCGAGGCTGACCAACTGCTTGTTCATAAGTAACACAGCCGGTAGGAATGGCGGAGCGATGCATAACAGGGGAAATAGCAATCCCATTATGCTGAACTGCACGTTCAGTGAAAACCAGGCCGGCTCAGAGGGTGGCGGCATACATATTCAGGATGCCAATGCGACGCTCGCCGATTGCATTCTATGGGCGAATGGCTCCGATCAGATCAATGGAGACGCAAATGTTTCATATACTAATGTTCAAGGCGGCTTTGCAGGCCAAGGTAATATTGACGCCGATCCGCTGTTTGCCGATCCCAACAATGGTGATTACCATTTGAAATCACAGTCCGGACGCTGGGACCCGAACAGTGGAAGCTGGGTTAAGGACGATGTGACAAGTCCATGTATAGATGCCGGCGATCCGAATTCGGATTGGGCTTCTGAGACGTGGCCGCACGGCGAGCGGATTAATATGGGGGCTTACGGAGGCACGCGCCAAGCGAGTATGTCTCTTGAAACAGAGGGAAAGACGCTCCCTCGCGTTACTTTTATCTGCTCACATAGAGATGAAGAAGCGGAGGATTTTGAGTCTTTGCTTGGGTCCTACGGATGTTCGACAACCCTGATCAGGTCGGCCGAAGTGACCGCGACACTATTGGATTCCTACGACCTTATCATCGTGGCAAATGATACCCAATACGAGGATACATGGAACGATCCTAATTCTACTGCTGCGATTGAAGATTCGGGCAAGCCAATTATTGGATTGGGCTATGGGGGCTACGATTTCTTTGGACTGCTTGGGCTATCCATTGGTAATCCTCATGGAGCACACAGCAGCCGGGGCAGTATTGAAGTGATTGATCCGAATTGTCCACTTTTTAGAATGCCGTATTCTATCGAAATACCGGCAGACCGTGCACTCCAGCTATACACCGAAACAAATAGCATCGGAATCTACTTATGGCCGACAATACCAAAGACAGTAACTGTTCTCGGTCATGAAGTAAATGATGCCGGTTACTATCCTTTGGTCGCCGAATACGATCGATATCTGCTCTGGGGTTTTACCGAATCACCGCAGAAGATGACCGAGGTCGGCAAGAGGCTGTTTATAAACGTCGTTATCTGGACAGCGAACGAAACCTGGGAGAGCAACAACTAAAAGAATATCAAACATATTCCTTAGCGTAGCTCTTACCCAGGCTTTCGATATACACAGAGATTTATTTCGAACTCATTGTTCTATCGAGTTCTTTATTGTCCTGCCGCTTGCTTGGCCTTGTTCAATACCATCCTTCCACGCCGGTTTACGTTTCTGTTGCTCGTGGCCTTGAGGACTTTCTGCATGGCATCGACAACCTCACGCGGCTTTTGGTCGGCTATTGCCTCGCCGATTGCCACGGCTGCGAAAGCCGCCTCGTCCTTAGTCGCCGTATTGTCTAAGTGCGACATGGCCATCGAAAGAGCCTCCATTGCAGGCACCGTGGACAACGCGCCAAGTAGGAGCTTCTTTTCTTCATCTCGCTGGATCAGAGAGGCCGCCTGCCTGCAAAACTCAAGTTTCTTTTCCGTGGGGAGCTTGTCATCTCGAACCAGGTTAATATAGCCTCGTAAAGCCGCGGTCTTGCGAGACCGATTCGACGAGTTCTTCGCCAGAGCGAGCAGGTCGGGAGCGGCGTCTGCAGTCTTCCATGAGCAAAGCACACGGATGGCGGCGTCACTGACTTGAGCATTGGAATCGTTTGCCGCCTCGCGTACGGCGTTTAAAGCGTCCGTCCCTCCAATAATACTTAGCACTTGCAGCAGGGCGCTCTTTTGAGCGGGCGTTGCCTTGGATAACCGGCTTGTAAGTTTCGATGTATATGACACCGGATTGTCTGCTTTGGCACAAACAGCACTCAGGGCCTGTTCAGCGGCATCGAGGTCTTGCCGGGCTTCGTATTGCATGAGCAGATCGAGCAACGCCGAAAATTCGGTGGGACTACCCAGCTCGCCCACTTTTTTCAGTGCGGCCGGCCGGACTTCTGCGTCGGGACCGGCGGCGGCCTTCAGCAACGAAGGTACGCTTTTAGTCATCCTCCGACGTCCAATCAAATCGAGTGCCATAAGCCGCGGGGCGGTCTCGCCGCTATTGAGCATCGCCATGATAGCAGCGTCGGCTTCGTCACCCGGAATGGCTGCCAGGGCATCCTGTGCGGCTTTCGCAATCTCACCATCGGTATCGTTCAGCAAGTCAACCAGAGCAGGCACGGCAGCCGCGTCGCCGATCTGCGGCATGGCTTTAACCGCTGCGATGCGAACGGATTTATCGCCGCTCTTGGCCGCGGCCGACAATGCCGGAATCGCCGCTGCATCGCCTCGCTTGCCGAGAGTCCAGATAACCAGAATTTTATTGTCGGCCGGCAGTTTGTTCAGCGCGGAGGTCAGAGCCTGAGTCACTTCGGCGCCCGGCATCTCCAGAGCTGTCTGGCAGGCGGCTGAGAACATAATGTAACTGTCGCTGCCCAGATACTCACGAATTACCGCTACACCATCATTTCCACGGGCCAGAATCGCCCCGCGTACGGCACCGCCGCGAACCTGGTGCGGGTCGTCCAGCTTACGTAATTTATCGTAAATCTCGATGGCCTGCTGGTTGCGGCCTTCGGCGACGGCCGTCTCGGCACAACGGAATAGCCCTTCACATACGTGCAGCTTTTTCTGTCCCGAGGCATTGCCCAGCTCATTGCTAAGCGCTCCGGCGGCTGCGGAATTGCCGATACTGCCCAACGCTCGCGCTGCCGCCCGGGCCACCACTGCATCAGAATCTTTGAGCATCTTCGTCAACGCTCCGACCGCCCTGGCATCACGGCGGACGCCCACGCTCCCGATAACGCCGACGAGCGGGCTTCCCTTGAGCTTGCCGAGCGCATCCCGGAAAGCCTCATCCACAGCCGGGTCCTTAATCGGCTCCAGCGCGTAGCGGGCCATGTGCGAGAGCTTTTCATCGCTCAGCAGCGCCACTAACGGCGCTATGGATTTGTCGGTAGCTATAAGTGCCAGTCCTCGGCAGGCATCGACTTTTTCTTTATGTGTTGCATCGCTCGACTTTATCACGGCGATAAGTTTGCCTTCGTCGGCTTTCGGCGGGACCGTCTGTGCGGATAGCTGGATCGCGCCGGAAAGCAGTAATGCGATAATCAAAATTATGTGTATTCTTGACTTTAACATTGCTCGGTTTCCTTTCGGATAAAAGTTGGTCCTTAGATAATCCACGGTTCACGCATCGCACGCGAACGGAACCGGTTGGCTTGCGGGTCGTTAATGAACTCTTCTTTAACGGGGTCGAATTTTAGGTCACGCTTTAGCCACATGCAGATATTGGCGGCGTGCACTGTAGTCATCGTACGGTGCATCATTACCGGATTGGCCACCGTCTGCCGGCGTGACTTCACACAATCGAGGAAATCACGCACATGGCTCATCGGGCGTCCCGTGCGGGCCTGGTAGTCATAGACGAGCTTCCTGAAGTCATCCAGCATAGCCGGGTTGGAAACATCGGGTTTCGAGTAGCCGTCCCCAGCCGAAACCCAGCCCTCAGTCCCTTCATAGCGAACTGCGCAGGAGCCGTGGAAGTACTTATTGTCCATATCTCGTTCAAGGATCATCTCTATACCGTTGGCGAACTTGGTGACCATTTTGTCGCCGGACTCGTTATTCACGTACTGGTACTCGATAGCCGAAGTTTCTCCCGCTCCCATTCCCACCTGGCACTGTGCGAACGTGTGCGCGCCCCATTCGCCGATGCAGCTCGTATGGAAATCGTAGAAGCCGCGCCATCCGCCGCGTGTGTACTCCGAGTTATACGGCCGCCAGGGACACGGCCCCAGCCATGCGTCCCAGTCCACCTCGTCCTTAGGCGGCAAAGGTTCGGCGGGCAGCCAGTCATGTCTCATTTCCGCCGCGTCCCACGGGGCGATATGTGCGCGTACCGTGTGGACCTCGCCGAGCCGGCCGGTACGGAGCATTTCGTTGCAGAACGTGAAGTTCCCCTCGCTGAGTCGCTGCGTGCCGGTTTGATAAATGCGGCGATAGCGTTTCGCGGTATTTACCACCCCCTGGCCTTCGGCGATGGTCATACACGAAGGCTTTTCGGAATAGACATCCTTGCCCGCCCGCATCGCCATGATGGAAGCCAGCGCATGCCACCGGTCGCCTGTCGTGACCAGCAGCGCATCAATGTCCGTACGCTCGGCCAGAAACTGGCGCGTATCGTGGTATATGATGCAGTCCTTGTTGCCGTAGCGGGTGTCTACAATCTTCTTGACAGCCTCGGCACGCGATCTTTGGGGATCACAAGTTGCGACAAATTGCACATCCGACTCCGGCAGCATCCAGCGCAGGTCGTGCGAGCCGCGGTTGCCGACACCGATGCCGCCGAGCACAATTCGCTCGCTGGGCGGCACGGCCCCGTTCCGACCGAATACCGAGGCTGGAACGATGCACGGCACCACCGCCAAAGCTGCCGTGCGCTTCAAAAACGCACGACGTGAAAGGTTCGAGTTTTTCTTTTGCATGAGAAGTCTCCTAATTCATCTGGTCAGTTGTATTTATTAAAACCTGCCATCCGGAGCAAAAACAAGGCCCGGCCGGCTGATTGCTCCTCGATCCTCAAGGTGCGAAACACGATTAACCTAATACGAGGATTCTACCTTTTACAAAATATTGCGCCAACATAATTCGAAAAAAACAAGTGCTGCTCTTCGTATGAAATCCGGCGAGAACAATTTTTCGTAAAAATCATCGCTTATTCAGGATGATAAGAGAAAGGCCGGAACGCGGAAGCTCGAAGTTGAGCGATGCTTCGCCGCCGGTTATGTCGATGATTTTGGCTGGTTCGAGCATTTCCAGCTCCATAGCGGCTTTTAGCTTTGCGAGCATTTGAGCATCAGGATTCTGCGGGCCGCCTAATTCGAGCCACTTTGTGTAGGCGTTGCTGTGCGTATCGTCAATTCGGTAATGGGTTACCCGGGCTTTCGAGCCGAAGTCCGGCGGCAATTTTACTTTCAGTCGAATCGGGGCGGGTTCTGCCGGTACGAGAAAATCGTGATAGTTCCAGATAAGGATCTTAACGCTTTGACCATCCGCGACGGCCATTCCGTTTATGTCCGGCCGGGCGCGTACGCTATCTTTGAGTATCTCATCCAGGCCGACCGCTCCGTCACTCGTCAGGGGCAGCTCGTTTCCTTTCAACCGGCCTAACATTTTAAAAGCGTTAAGAACCGGCTTGTGAATTCCGTTGGTTGCCAGTGTGCGATAGCCATCGAACCAGGGCATGCCGTCGAACATGAAGGCCCAGGTCAGCACGCCCTTGAGATTGACTTTCTCCCGCTCGGCCAGATCCAGCGAGTACTTCATCATCGCCGCCACGTAAGCGCCGTAGGCGGGGACATTTCTGTACCCGCGGCTCGGAGATCGAGAGGCCGGCATACCCGCCGCCCCGTCCGGGTCGGCCTCGCCGATGATGATGGGCGTATTTCTGAATTCCGGAAAATCCGCGACCATTGCGAAACCTCTCTGGTGTTTTTGAAGCTGGCCGAGCATGCTCATCTCAACGTGGCCGTCTTTGAAAGCTGTGCCGCCCTTGGCATGGAAGCCGATGTAGTCGAGTCGTGTGCCGGTCTTTCCCGTTAAGGAGTTTTTCTCTGTGGCGCAGTGCGTCAGGAAGCTTTGCATGAATTTGCCCACGCCGGCGACGTGCGGGCCGCCGAAGACCGCTGCCGGCATGACTTCGTGCAAGGCCTGCTCGGTATACTCGAAGAGCTTTTCATAATCCTCGTACGTGCCCTGGAAATAGAATATGTCCGGCTCGTTCCATAGCTCCCACAACCATGTTTCTTCGGCGTTTTCATACCTGGCTTTTGTATGGCGGGCCCACCGGCGAATCAGCTCGGCCCATTTTTCGTAATCTTTGGGAGGGAAGAACACGCCGATGCCCTCGTTCGGCCCGAACGGCTTGGGCGGCCTGTAAGGGTCCGGTCTTACGGAAAGGTCTTTCGGCATGAGCCCGATTTCAACCAGAGGCCGGCAACCCGACGCCGTGACAGCGTCCATGATTCCATCCATAATTCGCCAGTCATATACCGGCCAGCCGTTCTCGTCTTCGGTATAGACGTTTGTCGAGCTCCATTTCGGAGTGGCAATGCCGTTGCCGCTGTTCAGCAGGAAATGCTGCCGAAGATAAACAGGCTCGGGATTAATCTGTGCTACGGTTCTCATCAGGGCTTTGCAGTCGGGCGTTGTCGTGTAGTTGCATTCGTCGTAGCCATAATACTGCCAGACATGCTTGAGCGTTTTGCCTTTCTGTGTAGCATCCACCTGAATCGAAACAGCCTCCGGATCGGCGCATACCCTGCCCACAAGAACTATAATCACCAAACAAAGCAAATGATATATATGCTCGACGTAGAATCGAGTATTCACATTTTTCCTTCCGAATCAATCCAATTGAGCAAGCATTGTTTTAGCACCCAAATGGTCGGGGCCGGCCTCAAGAGCCTGATTAAATTCCCGCCGGGCATTGTCCTCTTCATTGAGTCCGAGGTAACCGAGCCCGGCCATGTAATGCGCGTTGGCCAGTCTGGACCGCTGGGATTGCTGCTCGCCGAACTTGGCGAAAAAATCGATCTGCGAAGAAGTTTGCTCGAGTGACTCGTTTCCGGATTTAATGAGATCCCGGAAGATTTCTTCTACATCCTCATTCTTACCGAGTTTACGGAGCGAAAGCGCCTGGTAGTATCGCTGGACACTTCGTCCGCCTCTCGGCCGTCCAGCCGACGACGATTCCGTCCAGAATTCCTCAGCCTTGTCACGATCTCCCAGCGCGTCATAGGCTGTTGCTATCCAGTAGGAGACTTCCGCATCGCGGCCGCTGCCTCTGGCTCTCGACGCCCGAAGATTTTCGGGAAACTCGACGGATAACTGGTAGTCGGCAAGAGCTTGACGGTACCGGCCGGCGGCGAAATTCTTATGGCCGCTCAGCAAGTAGGCGTCAGTCCAGCAATCATTCACATTGAACCGGGCCCCGCCTTCCCAGATGTTGAATTTCCTTCCCCGCATCAGCTCGATAGCATCATCGTATTTTCCCATGTTCACTTTAAGCGAGATTTCGCGAGACAGCGAGTCATCCCGCTCGGTGACTGTCTTGTGATTCTTTTCGAGGATAGCCAGCCGCTTTTCCGGAGCGGTCCCCGCCGCTTCGTAGAGCTGGTCAAGCTCGAAGAAATGAATCGCGTATTTACTGTCGAGCGAGACAGCTTTCTCCAGGCTCGCGATGGCTTTGTCGAGTGCGATACCTTCCTTCTGATGCGAATAGGCGATTGCCAGGTTGCGATACACAATCGGGAACTTAGCGCCGAGCGAAACGGACTTCTCCCAGAGCGTCACCGCCTCGGCGGGCTGCCAGTCGAACAGCAGGTTTCCGAGATAGTAAGGCGCCATCGCATCGTTCGGCCGCACATTCATCGCTTCCCGCAAGATTGCTATCGCTTCATGCTGGAATGGAAAGACATAGTCAGGCGACATTTTCACGGCAAGAGCATAGTATTCGGAAGCCTTTTGCGCCTGTCCCATCTTACGTGCGAAATAGCCCAGATAATAATATAACATGGGCGAGATTTTTGTATTGTCCGGAGCCGCTTCAATCAATTGCAAAAGCACCTCGGCGCCGTCCTGCCAGAGGCCGGCGTTGAAGTATTCGGCAGCCGTTTCCTGGGCCGTCGCGGGATGCTCATTCATTACCGTAGCCATAGCCTTCGCAATCATGGTACTCTTCATCAGCAGCCACTGTTCGGCCATAATTCGAACATCGAGCGGATCGGCTATTTGATGGGCTAACGCTAACACCTTAAGGGCATCGTCCCGTTGATTCATATGTCGCAGCACCGCGGCTCTTAGATTCAATGCCCTGATATTCAGTGCATTGGCTTCGAGCGAGCGGCCAACAAAGTCCAGAGCAGCGGCCATGTCACCCCGCGCGCACACTAGCTCAGCCAGCGAGTAATATCCCGCCGCTTTCCATGCGTCACTCCAAGTGGCCTTATAGAAATTATCAAAAGCTTCTTTGTCTTTGCCCTGTGCTTTTAAGGCTACTCCGAGATAGTAAAACGGCTCACCGTTTTTCGGGCTTGTGTATTTCGCCGTTAGCCGCTCGAGCGCCTTGCGGAAAAGATTCTCAGCTTCCTCGAACCGCGCCCGCTTTAGATAGTTGATGCCGAGAGCGGTGTTTACCCGTACATCACCCGGGTCCCGGCGCAGGGCCTCCAGCCAATACGGATCAGGATCAAGGGCGGGATTATGGAACTGCTCGATGCGAAGGCCGGTAAGATACAATTCCTCGTTGGTCTTGATGTCCTCCGGTGACTGAGGCGCTTCGACCGGTTCCGGCATTTTCTCAGGCTCCAGCTTTATCGGCGAGTAAGCAACCAACTCCTTGCCGCCTGCTGATATCGAAGCCCGGAGATTATGTTCATCCGTACCTTCAGGTATTGCAACCTGCTTCAAGTACGGAGTGCCGGGATCGATGGCTACTGTTTCACGGAGCAGAACTTTATCCGCTGCTTTCAGCACAACCGTTGCCTCCTTATGTGCCGAAGTTGTATAGAATCCCACATTAGCAGTTCGACCTTCGACTACATCGAGATTCACAGCGGCGTCGAGATTGGCATTCTTCACGCCGCCGATGTCACGGAACGGATACCAGTATTCCTTGAACGACTTGACCTCGTAGGGCTGCATCCAGCTATAGTCCGGCTGATTATCCGAGTAGGCGCCGACCATCAGCTCGACGTAGGGGCCGTCATCATCCGTAAGTATGTCGTCCCACATCCGGCCGTTCGGGCCGTTGCCCCATGTCCAGAGCTTCTTGCCCGGCACGATATGGTGGTCGGCGACGCTCATCGTTCCGGCCTTTTTCCCGTGGTCATAACCGGCGAAAAAATCGTCCTCGTAGTTCCAGGCGAACATCGAGCATGAGGAGATATGATTTTTATACCAGCTCGCGTCCACACCACCACGGAAGTCGGCCCCGCTGTATCTGCCGGTGGCTATCGGCCAGGTTGTAAACTGTCGCTTCGAATGATAGGTAACGTGCTGTGTGCTGGGAGGAAAAATTACCTGATAATTCTCATTTGCGTGAACCGCCACATTGGCGAAACAAAGCAAGGAATTGGCCACGGGCGTGCGATTAAGGATTCGCAGGGAAACCTCAAGATAGGACTTGCCCGGCCTAAGCGTATAGCCTACACCCCATCTCATTCGATGGCGGACTTCAAGCTCGCCCACCCACACGGTCTTGCTGCCGTCCTCATTCTCCTCGAGAAGATGCTGTACCGGGATAAAAGTGGTCGCACGGTGGTGGTGTGGGATGTTCCACTCGACGCCTCCCGAAATCCAGGCACCGATAAGGCCGATCAGTGCCGGTTTGATAACGTGCTGGCGGTAAAAGAAATCGTAACCGTTGGTTTTATCGACGGCTTCGAAGATGCGTCCGCCTATCTCCGGAAGGATGCCGATCCTCACGTACTCGTTCTCTAAGTAAACCATTTTGTAGGTCTTGTCCTGCTTATCGCCAGTAAGCTTGTCATAAAGAGGATAGGGATAGACTCTTCCCTCGGCCCCCTGGGAAGCGCTTCCGAAATAGAACATCGGATTAGGCTCGGGTGCTCCGGCCATGTATGTGGGAATTACGATGTCCTGCTCCCAAATCCTGACGGGCGATTCGCCAGCGACACATATGGCAGATAAACTGAAGAGGAACAGTGTGCCAAGACACAGAA